>JAAUYH010161539.1_pt1 | contig 33301 bp, 33 predicted proteins | sample 7278061 | NCBI WGS metagenome assembly JAAUYH01 (sample SAMN14350203, study PRJNA611818) | marine sediment metagenome | isolation source: surface marine sediment (0.6m) | place: French Polynesia: Moorea | collected 2018-08 | reverse complement strand
CTGGTCCTCCGACTGCCCCAGGCCGGCTGCCATGCCGCGCTGGACCGCCGACATGCCGGACAGGGCATCACACCAGCGCCGGATGTGGTCATAGCCGGACAATCCACCGTCCAGCCGCTGGACCGAGTTGGCCGCCACGGGGTATCCCAGGGTGTCAGCGATGCTCAGGGCGTCGCCGGCCAGGAAGTCACTGGAGGCCAGCTGCCGGTCCATGACCTCGAGCAGTCGATGACTGGTCTGCACGAACAGATCCACCACCGAGGCATCGGTTGTTGGATACAGCGTGGAGAAGTAATACTGACCGGACAGCGCTGGACTCAGGTCTGAGGCCAGCATGGCCGCCCACTGCTGGATCCGCGCGCGCTTCGGCAAACCCTTCGGCATCAGCCTCCCGGCCTTTTCCGCCAGATACTGGGAAATGGCCAGGGTGCCATAGAGGGGTTGATCCAGATCCGGCTCAGCGATGACCGGGACCCGGCCCACCGGGTTGATCCGGAGGAAGTCCGGGGCCAGGTGCTCGCCCGCAGCCAGGTCTACCCAGATCAGCTCGTAATGCAGCTCCAGCAGCTCCAGCAGCACGGTCACTTTCTGGCTGTTGGCGGTGGGCGCGGTCCACAGGCTGATCATGCCGGCGTCTCCACCAGTTCGATCAGCTCACCCACGGCACCTGTCATGCAGCCGGCACGGCCGGCGGGCGGGCCCAGAAGGTCATCGGACCAGGGTTCCAGCGAATCCACGGCGTAGCTCACCATGCTGATCCCCGGTGCCAGCTGCCCGGGATTGATCGGTCGCGGCCCCGCTTCCGCCGGCATCTGGTCCAGCTCCAGCAGGAAGCCCGGGCTGCCCAGAGGCACGGCCGCAATGGGATGATAATGTTCCCGGGGAAGATCGAATGCCCGGGACAGCACCGTCACCCGGGCCTCCACCGCCGGTGCGTCCGGCAGGCCGAAACGCCGGGAATAAAAGGACTTCATACCGTCCATGTCGGGGCCACCCAGGATGGTGACAAAGGTATGCTCCACCGGGGTGTGGGCCATGGGAAGGTCAAACCCCGGCACCGGCCCCTTGATCTGGGTCAGGTACAAAAGCTCACCCGCCGGACCCACCACCTGCATAGCCCGGATCTGGTCGGAAATGGAAAGATCGTCCGGCGGGCCCAGGATTTCAAAGGGAGAGTCCGCCAGTTCGATGGCCAGGCCGTCCACATCCTGCACAACGATTTCCAGGGCGTTCCACCCATGGAATCGGAAGGGCACGAAGTCATCCCGGCTGCCGCGCTCCACCATGCGGAATTCATGGCCCGGCCTCGCCGCCGGGCTGAGCACGGCACAGGCGGCGCCGGCCATATCCGGCGTACCCCAGGCCCGGGCCTGGTCGGCGCTGACGGCACCCTGCTCCTTCAGCGACAGGCCCAGGAAGTCCCGATAGACCTGGACCTGGGCCGACAGGTCGGGGACCGACACAGTGACGCCACAGATCTGCTTGAGGCTCATCCGGCCTCGCTCCCGCTGGATGCCTGGCGTCGTATGAATTCCGATTTCCCCTGCTGCACCAGCTCAAAGATTTCCTCGGCGCGCCCGCCAATGGCCTGGATCATGGCCAGGTGGCTGTCCCGTGCCGCGGCCCGCCAGCGCTCACCCAGCTCAGCATCCGGCTCCAGAATCGTGACCCCGCGGTTGGGCAGGTCCGCATAGAAGCCGTCCAGCATCTGGCGAATTGCCTCACGACCGTCCTGGCGGCGATCCATGCTGGATGCCACCAGCTGCTGCTGGTCCTGGCTGAGGGAACGGTACCATTCCCGGTTGGCCACGATGAGTCCCGCGTCAAACGCGTGGCGGGTCAGGGTCAGGTAAGGCGCTTCCCGGGAGATTCCGGCGATGGTGTACATGCCCACGCCGCCCTGGGCGCTCTCGATCAGGCCGGTCTGCATGGCCGGGATCAGTTCCGAAAAGGTCACCGGTATCAGGTCCGCACCGATGGCCTCGGCGAATACCCGTGAACCCAGGGCGTTGGACGCGCGCATGGAAAGACCCCGGGCATCTTCCGGCTGTCGCACAGGCCGGGTGGAATAGATGGAAGTCCAGCCGACCTCCGACCACTGCAGCAGCTCCAGCCCCTTTTCCGCCAGCAGGTCCCGGTAAGCCTGGTCCAGGTAGTGATCCACCACGAAGTCCACCTCCGCCCGGGAATCAAACAGGTAAGGCGTCAGCAGCAGGCTGAGTTCAGGCACCACGGTGGCCAGGCCCTGCAGGGAAAAACCACCGATCTGGACCCGGCCGCGGCGAATGTTGGCCAGGGCGGTTTCTTCACTGCCCAGTTCACCGGCGATGAACATTCGGGTCTCGAAACCCTGGGCACCCTGATTGATGCGTGCCTCGAAGCGCTGCCACATCTCGTGCCAGGGAGTTTTGGGCACGGACAGCGAAGACACCCTCAGCAGTATCCTGCTGTCCTCCGCCGCCGGAGCGCGACCCCCGATGAGCGCGACCAGGCAAAGCAGCACACATGTCAGCGTGCCAATGCCATAATACCGCCCCGGTAAGCAGCGGGATCCGCGTTCCTCCTGTTGCCGGAATCTGGCCATAGGCATTGCATGATTACCGTCCCATCACGCCAGCGCAAGTTTCTGCAGCGGCTGCACTCGGTCGAGAAAGCCGCAACGTTCCTGGCATTTCTGGTGCTGATCGGCGCCCTGTTCCTGGACGTGGTTTACCGGGAGTTCACCGGGGTCGGCCTGCACTGGGCCCGCCAGGTGGGCGTCTACGCCAACATAGTGGTCGTGATGCTGGGACTGGGGCTGGCGTCCGCCGGCGGCGCCCACCTGCGCCCCCGGTTTGCCGACCACTGGCTACCCAAAAATTGGGAGCCGGTACTGCAACGCCTGCAGGAAGGGCTGATGGCCTTGTTCTGTCTGGGCTTCGGCTTGCTGGCGCTGCAGATCACGCTGCAGGCGTGGCAGCTGCAGGAACGCTCCATCCTCATCGGCGTCGTGGTGTGGCCCATCATGGCGGTCATGCCCCTGGCGTTTTTCATCGCCACGGTGCGCCACGGCCTGTACGCCTGGACGCCGGAACTCAGGCCCGACGACGCCCAGGATCGAAACGAATGACCACGTTCGGCCTGGTTATCCTGGTACTGGCCCTGCTCGCGCTGCGCCAGAACCTGCTGGTGGTGCTCGGGGTGGTGCTGGTCTACGTCTACTGGGCCGTGGGCGAGGACGCGTTGTCTTTTATCCTGCTGGACGGCTGGCATGCGCTCAACAAGGAGGTCCTGCTGTCCATCCCGCTGTTCATTCTGTCCGGCCAGATCATGTCCAGGGGCTCCATGGCAGAGCGGCTGGTGCGGTTTGTCCGTGAGCTGACCGGGCCCATTCCCGGCGGCATGGCCATCGCCACGGTGCTGGCCTGTGCCCTGTTTGCCGCCATCTCCGGTTCGTCCACGGTGACGCTGCTGGCTGTGGGCTCCGTCATGTACCCGGCCCTGCTCAAGGCCGGCTACTCCAAGTCATTCTCCCTGGGCGCCCTGTGCGCGGCCGGAACCCTGGGCATCGTGGTGCCGCCCAGCATCCCGCTGATCCTGTACGGCGTCATGACCCGGACATCGATTACCGATCTGTTCCTGGCCGGCATTGGCCCCGCCCTGCTGCTGACCGCCCTGATGAGCCTGTACGCGGTGATCGCCAACCGCGATCGCCGAGGCGGCAGCTGGAAACTGGCTGCACTGCTCGACGCCGGCCGCAAGGGCATGTGGTCCCTGCTGATGCCGGTGCTGATCCTGGGGGGCATTTACAGTGGCCACTTCACCGCCACCGAGTCAGCCGCGGTAGCCGTGGTGTATGCGTTCGTGGTGGAGGTGTTCATTCACCGGGAACTGTCAGCCCGCAAGGTGTATGACGTGTTCGCAGAAACCACCCAGCTGCTGGGATCGCTGTTCCCCGTGCTGATGCTGGCGGTGAGCCTGAACGTGCTGTTGACCTACCAGCAGGTACCCGTCGCCGTGGTGCAGTGGTTCTCCCAGTTCTTTGATTCCAGCACCTCGTTCCTGGTGGTCACCAACATCTTTCTGCTGATGGTGGGAACCGTTATGGACATCGGCTCGGCCGTGCTGATCCTGTCGCCCATGCTGGAGCCCATCGCCTCGGCCCAGGGAATCGACCCCGTACATTTCGGCATCATCACCATCGTCAACCTGGAAATCGGCTACCTGACACCGCCCTTCGGGCTGAACCTGATCGTCGCCATGTCAGCCTTCCGCGAGGGCTTCTGGGACATCTGCAAAAGCGTGGTGCCGTTTCTGCTGTTGATGCTGCTGGGACTGGTTGTGGTCACCTTTGTACCCAGGCTGTCACTTTTCCTGATTCAATGATCCATGGGCGCTGGGTGATAATAGTGAGCAGCAACCAGGGAGCGTAGATATCACCATGACCGACATTCGCGCCATCGATGCGGTGGTCAATATCTGGACCGAAGAAGCCCTGTCCTGCCGGCCGGACTGGGGACCGGATTTTTTCGTGGGCAAGATGAAAGCCCAGGACAGCCTGATGGGCGGCTTGAGCCTGGAGCAGATGATCGAGCGCATGGACCAGGCCGGCATCGGCCACGGCTTCCTGATCGCCGCCAAGTCCGGCCGACCCGGACTGCCGGGCTGCTACCACATGCCGCTGGAGGTGGTGGCACGGGCGGTGGAGCAGTATCCCGACCGGTTCTCCGGACTGTGCGGCGTGGATCCATTCATGGGCATGGATGGCGTGCGGCAACTGGAAGACGCCGTGAAAAACATGGGCTTCGTCGGCGCGCACCTTTACCCCCACTGGTTTGACCTGGCCCCGGACCAGGCAAGGTATTACCCGTTTTACGCCAAGTGCGTTGAACTGGACGTGCCCATCCAGATGCAGGTGGGACAGTCCATGATCTACTCGAAGGAATACCGCTGCCGCAGCGTGGGCCGGCCCATTACCCTTGATCCAGTAGCCTGTGACTTTCCGGAACTGAAACTGATCGGCATCCATGTCGGCATTCCGTGGACCGACGAGATGATTGCCATGGCCTGGAAACACGCCAACGTCTACATCGGCTGTGATGCCCACAGTCCCAAGTACTGGCCACAAAGCTTCGTCAACTACATCAACAGCTACGGTTCGAAGAAGGTCCTGTTCGGCACCGACTTCCCCGTGCTGGATTTCGCCCGCACCATGGAGGAAATCCGGGGCCTGGGCCTGAAGCCCGGATCCTTGCAGCGCTTGCTGCGCGACAACACCGTCGAAGTTTACGGGCTGGACCCCGCCACCGGCAGCTGACCCGGACCGTGGGCTCGGACAACTTCAACCTGGCGTCAATCCTGCGGGACCACGCCGCCAGCAGGCCGGACCATCCCGCGCTGGAGATGTCGGGACTGGTTCTGAGCTACCACCAGGTCTGGCAACGTGTCGCTGAACTGGCCGCCGCCCTGGGCGACCAGGGCGTGAATGCCGGCGACCGCGTGGCCCTGGCGCTGAAGGAACATCCCGATCACCTGCTGCTGCACTTCGCCATTGCGGGACTGGGAGCGGTTTTGCTGCCGGTGGACCACCGCTGGTCCACGGCCGAAAAACTCGGCGTGTGCAGCGCCATGAATGCCAGGCTGCTGGTGATCGAGCCCGACGGTGAAGCCCTGGAGGGCCTGCCGGCCTGGCGGCTGCAGGCCGGCGCCGAGCTGCCCGGAGCGACCCTGGACCCGGTCCCTGCCGGCGACCGGCCCTGGCTGATCTCGCTGTCCTCGGGCACCACGGGACGCCCCAAGGGCGCCCTGGTCACCCACCGGGAGATGTACGAGCGCTTCATCAACCAGTGGGTCACCCTGGGATTCAACGCCACCGACCGGTTCCTCGGCGTTACGCCCCTGTACTTCGGCGCAGGCCGCTCCTTCGGCATGTGTTTCCTGTCCGCCGGCGCCAGCGTGATCCTGGATCCGCCGCCGCACCAGCCGCAGGACCTAGTGGCCTCCATCAACAACAGCCGCGCCAGCGTGGTGTTCCTGGTGCCGACCCTGATGCGGCGCTTGCTGCCAATGGCTGCTGACCAGCAGCCGTTGCTGCCCGGCCTGCGGCGGCTGGTCTCATCGGGAGAGCCCCTCTACCCCGAGGAAGCAGCCGAGATTCAGCAGAAGCTCAACCGAAACCTGATCGCCTATTACGCCTCCAGCGAAGGCGGCGGCATATCCATCCTCCAGCCGGAAGAGTTCGACACTTACAGCGATACCGTGGGCCGGCCGGGATTCCGCCTGCGGGTTGAAATCGTGGACGCCGACGATCAGCCCCTGGGCATTGGAGAAACGGGACGCCTGCGCTACGCCGGTCCCGGGGTTGCGCGGCGGTTCCTGGACGAGGACGGGCAGGAAACTGAGTCAGGTGGCTGGTTTTACCCGGGCGACCTTGCCGCTATCGATGAGCGCGGATTCGTGCAGCTGCGCGGCCGGGAAAAGGACGTCATCATCCGCGGCGGCGTCAACGTCTATCCGGCAGAGATCGAAAAGCTGCTGTCATCCCGGGACGACGTCCGGGAATCCGCCGTGGTGGGGCGAAGCTCGAAGGAACGCGGCGAAGAAATCATAGCCTACGTCGAGGCCGACGCTGACGCCCTGACGGAAAGGGAGCTGCTGGATTTTTGCCGTCAGCGCCTGGCGCCTTACAAGGTGCCATCGCAAATCCACGTTCTGGCCAGCTTGCCCCGCGCCGGATCGGGTAAGATTGACAAGAAGGCCCTGGGAGCGGGCACAGCGTAGCAGCCAAAGGAGATTCATCATGCCCGATCGCTTGATTCGCAAGTCCGGACTCAAGGCAGTTCAGATTGCCGAAGACGGCGGCCTGATGATCGTGCTGCTATCGACCCTGGTGGCGGGCGCCCAGGAAATCTGGCTGATGATCCAGAACCAGGAGGTCCGGCTGGAGGACCTGCTGCTGCTGTTCATCTACATCGAGGTGGTCAGCATGGTGAAGGTTTACTGGGAGGCTGGCCAGCTGCCCGTGCGCATGCCGCTGTATATCGCCATTGTGGCCATGGCCCGCTACCTCATCATCGACATCAAGAACGTGGACGGCCTCCGGATCGTTGCGATTGCCGGTGCGGCATTGATCCTGGCCATGACCGTGTTCGTGGTGCGCTATGGCCATATCAAGTTTCCCTACCCCAGGAAACTCCGGGATAGTGACCAGTAGCGGGCCCAAACCTGCGCCGCAATGAGCCGGGAGGTCCGAACCACGGTCCTCATCATCGGGTCCGGCTTTTCCGGGATCTGTTTGGGCATTCGCCTGCTGGAAGCGGGCATCGATGACTTCCTGATCCTGGAAAAGGCAGCAGAGGCCGGCGGCACCTGGCGTGAGAACACCTATCCCGGCGCCGAGTGCGACGTACCCTCCGCCCTGTACAGCTACTCCTTCGAGGCCAACGCCCGCTGGCGCTACAAGTGGGCCGAGCGCGATCAGATCCAGGAATACCTGCTGGGCGTGGCCGATCGCCACAAGCTGGGTCCCCACATGGTTTTTGGCCAGCGAGTCGCCGCTGGGGCATTTGACCCCGAATCGGGTTGCTGGTCGGTGAAGACCGCTGGCGGCCAGCAATACCGGGCGCGATTCCTGGTTCCGGCGGTGGGCCAGCTGCACCATCCACGGATTCCCCGGATACCCGGCATTGACCAGTTCCAGGGCGCCTCCTTTCATTCCGCCCAGTGGGACCACGGCGTGGACCTGGCCGGCAAGCGCGTGGCCGTCATAGGCAGCGCCGCCAGTGCCATCCAGTTTATCCCCCAAATCGCGGGCCAGGTTGAGCACCTGGCCATATTCCAGCGCAGCCCCAACTGGATGCTGCCCAAGCAGGACCGGCCCTATTACCGCTGGGAGCACTGGCTGGCCGACCGGTTCAAGTGGTGGACCCGGCTGCACCGGCTGCGCCTGTGGTTGCGGGCGGAGTTCCTGTTCCTGCCCATGATCCAGGGAAAACCCTGGGCCCGCCGCCTGGGCCACTGGATGGCGCGCCGCAACCTGCACGGCGTGATCAAGGACCCGGAACTGCGGCGCGCATTGACGCCGGACTACCCCATCGGCGCCAAGCGGGTGCTGTTTTCCGATGACTATTACCAGACGCTGCTGCGGGACAACATCGAACTGGTGACCGCCGGCATTTCCTCGCTGAACGCCGGCGGCATCGTTCGCGACGACGGGGTCACCCAGTCATTCGACTGCATCATCTACGCCACCGGTTTCATCACCAACCCCTTCCTGTACCAGCTGGACCTGCGCGGCAAGGACGACCAGTCCATCCGCCAGGCCTGGGACGGCGGCGCCCACGCTTACCTGGGCATCATGACCCACGGCTTTCCCAACCTGTTCATGATGTACGGTCCCAACACCAACCTGGGCCACAACTCCATGGTGCTGATGTTCGAGGCCCAGGCCCACTACATTACCCGGGCCATCATCGAGACCACCCGGCGCGGGGACTCGTGGCTCGAGGTGCGGCCCGAAGCCGAGCAGGCCTACAACGAGGAAATCCAGCAGCGCCTCCAGGGCAGCGTATGGACCGCGGTCAGCAACTGGTACCGGGACGGCGACCGCATCACCAATAACTGGCCGGGCTCCACCCGGGAATACGCCCGCCGGACCCGGCGGGTGAACTGGGACCACCTGCAAGCCACATGATCCGGTTGTCCACGGTGCTGTTGCTGGGCGCCAGCACCCTGGCTCCGGCGCTGACGGCGGATACCCTCCGCTATCTCGTCGCCGTCGGGGAGCAGGAACAGGTGGTTCCCTCCGGAAGCATTGAGATTCATTGGCATGGCTGGGGCACCTATCGGCACTTCACCGCCGGGCTCATACGGAACGGGCAACTCGAGGTCCCCGATCCTGTCGACGCCCTCCGGGTCAGCCTCGGTGATGGTTACGGCGCAGAGGTACTGGAAAGTGATCCGGAAAGCGTCCTGGCTTCCGTGGACGGGTGGTTCGTCGTGATCAAGGCCGTAATGGATGATTTACCCCAGCCAGTCCACTATCGCTCAGACGATTTCCCGATAGCCGGCGCACGGCGGGTAAGCGATCTGGCGTTACAGATCACCGGGGCCTTGCCAGGTGTATTCCGGGAAATGGCGGCAGCCGAATTAGAAGGCGATCGTTTGGTACTGCCCCCGGCCGTGCGACGTGTCATTCAGTTCATCGATCTGGAACACCGCCCGGTTCCGGAACATGGGGGATTCCTGATGGTGCTCGGCACTCGCAACAACCGCTGCGCCACTCACCAGGGCATCGACCTTGGATATCGGATCACCAATTCGCGGGGTGAGATGGAATTGACGCAACCCAGGGAAACCCGACTTTACTACCGAAACGCCTACTTCCTGCCGACGGGTGGCAGTTACGCCGGCGTCGAAAAACACAACATCCGGTTCGGGACCGAAATCGACCACACCGACACGGTCCGGGGGTACTTTCGCGCCGATTCCCGCCGACTGGCTATCACCGTGCTCGACACGGCGGGTCAACCAATTCCCGGCGCCGGGCTGAATTTCTGCGTGCGAACCACCGGGAGCGCCAGCGAATGCCCGCCCAGGGGCGCCTGCGGCGCGTACTGTGGCGAAGCCGCCAAGGCGAACCAGGACGGTCTGATCGAGCTGGCGCTGGAAGTCAAAACCCGCTGTGTGAGGGGTATCAGGCCGCCGGGTGGCACCCTGTTCCCGCTGGACGAAGAAACCCTGGAGCGGCTTTACCGCACTGGCGCGGTCACCGTCACGCTGCCAGACGACCCGGCAAACTAAAGCCCGATGAGCACTGCCGCGCCACACACGGCAATGGCCCCACCGGCCACCACTTCGACGTAGCGCTCCAGGCCCGGCAAACGAAGCCGGGATACGCCCCACAGACCCAGCATCACCATGGACACCATGGTGGCCAGGGTGGTGATCACGAACAACGTCGTGACCAACACAACTCCGGGGATGTTTTGCTGGCTGGCCGGCACCATCAGCATAGGAATCAGCGCCTCGCAGGGGCCCAGCACAAACACCACGAACAGCGCCCAGGGCGCCAGGGACGCCCGGGCGCCTTCGGCGTGGACGTGGGCATGATCCGACGCGTGGTCGTGTTCATGGTCGTGGATGGTGCCGTCGGCGTGGACGTGGGCATGGCGGTGGGGCTTGCCGGTATGCAAGCGCCGCAGCGCCCAGGCCATGTAGGCCAGCCCCAGACCCAGCAGCAGCCAGGCCGCAAGGTCCAGCCGCAGGGCCTCCAGGTCCACCATGGAATTCAGGCCCACGCCAATGGCGATGCCGATCATGCCAATGGCAACCGAGCCCGCCGCGTGCCCGACCCCGCAGGCCAGGGTCACCGCTACCGTGCGCGACGCGCTCCATCGCCGGGCCCGGGCCAGGGCAACAAAGGGCACGTAGTGGTCAGGCCCGAGGACGGTGTGCAGAAAACCGATGGCGGTGGCGGTGACCGCCAAGGCCTGAATGTCTGCTGTCAGCCAGTCCATAAATCGTTCGAATCGGTTGTTCGACCTGGGTGCTCAGAGGCAGAGAAGGGTATGCAGAAATTGTACTAAAGATATATGATTAATCCAAAATCAACACCCCCTGAAAAGCCCCGGAACATACGTATCGGACGGGAGCTGCCGGAACAGCAATCATGAAACACAGAACCATCCGTGGAAGGATTCTCTACACCAGCCACAAGCCGGAGCGACACGGCCAGAAGCGCGGCCGGGAGTCGTTTATCATCACCGTCCACGGCGACGGCAACCGCACGCTTCGGGCTCACTGCGAAATCGACGATGCCCCCTGCGTCCTGCGGGACGTTACGGTCAACCTGGACCAGGAGTTTTATCCCACCGATTGTTTCGTCCGGCTCACCATCGACGACCGCTTCGAAGGTTCCGGCTGGATGCGCTTCACAAATACCCGGGCGGAGTGCGAATCCTGGAATGCCCGGGACGGGCGAATTTCCCAGACCATCGACCTGGACGAGCGGATTCGCTGGCTGGGATCTCACCCCATTATTGGCGACGCCCTGGCCTTCGGTATCTTTGACCGCAGCCAGGGTCCCGGCAGCCGGGTCTTTTATCCCAATATGATGCTGACTTCGCCGGATCACCGCGGCGCCACCGGACCCATGTTGTTCCCGCTGGGATTCGGCATCGAGTACGTGGGAGACGAGACCATCACCGTGGGGGCCGGCACCTTCGAGGCCCATCATCTGCGTTACGTGGACACGGCCGGTGAACTGCCCGAGGAGCATCCGCCCTACGACGTCTGGTGCACGGCGGACGGTGACTTCATTTTTCTCAAAGGAGCCGTGGGCGGCTACATGCAGACCTACTACGAGCTGATGGAACTGGAACACACCACCGGTCCCGCCTACCCCGGTGACATCAGTGCCTGAAACGCCCAGCCCCTACATCGCCGTTGCCCTGCAGACCGCCTGCCACACGGTCAACGGCATGCCGTTGGATGATGCCCGGGCGCATCTGCTGAAAATGATCACCCGGGTGGATGAGCAGATCCGCGGCAGCAAAGCCTTTATCGGCCCCGATGCCCGGCTGTTTGTCCTGCCCGAATACTTCATGAGCGGTTTTCCCCGGGGCGAGTCGGTGGAGCACTGGGCGAAACTCGCCGCCATCGCCGACGGCGGACCGGAATACGAAGCCCTGTCCCGCTCGGCCCAGGACAACGGGGTCTACATCGCCGGCAACGCCTACGAGCTGGACGAAAACTTCCCGGGGCTGTATTTCCAGACCTGCTTTGTGATCAGCGACAGCGGCGAGCTGGTGCTGCGCTATCGCCGCCTGATTTCCATGTTTGCGCCCACCCCCCACGACCTGTGGGACCGCTACCTGGACCTGTACGGGCTGGACGGCGTCTTCCCCGTCGCTGATACCGAGCTGGGGCGGCTGGCCGCCTGCGCTTCGGAAGAGATTCTCTACCCGGAAATCTGCCGGGCTCACGCGCTGCGCGGCGCCGAGGTCATCGTTCACTCCACGGCGGAAGTTTCCAGCCCCCTGATGACGCCCAAGGACCTGGCCAAGCGGGCCCGGGCCATGGAAAACATGGCTTACCTGGTGTCCGCCAACAGCGGCGGGCTCTACGGTGGTGGCGTGCCTACCGGGTCCACCGACGGCATGTCCAAGGTGATCGACTACAAGGGACATGTGCTGGCAGAAGCCGACACCGGGGAGTCCATGTGCGCCAACGCTGAGATCAACATCGCCGCAGTGCGCCACTACCGGCAGCGGCCCGGCATGCCCAACCTGCTGGCACGCCAAAGGCTGGAACTGTTCGCGGGCGTCTACGGCGGTGAACCGGTCCACCCGAAGAACTCCCTGCTGGACGGCGACTCTTACCGGATTCCCGAACGCAAGGATTTCATTGACGTCCAGCGGGACGTGATTCAGAGGCTGCTCGACAAAGGACGGATCTAGGGGAGGCAGCTGCCCATGTTCAAGTCCATTCTCATGGTCACCATCCTGGTATTGGATCCCGGTGAGGTGGCGGACAGCTACCAGCAGCACCTCAACTACCAGGTGGTGGGTCGCGGCACGATTTCCGCCCCCCTGGCCGGCTCCTGGGATGCCCCGGCGGTGACCGGATCAGACTTCGTACTGATGCAACCCGAGAGCGGTGAGCCGGTATACCTCCGATTCATCGAGACCGACGACCTGCGCAACTACCAGCCGCTGCGCACCGAGGGCTGGAACGCGGTGGAAATCCTGGTGGAGGATCCGGACCGGATGGCGGAACGGCTCGGGGCCAGTAAAGATTTTCAGGTTATCGGGCCGCCGGCTTATCTCACCGACCAGAACAACATCCGGGCCATGCAGGCCATCGGTCCGGGTAATGAGCTGCTCTACCTGACCCGCATCTCCGATCCGTCGAAATCCGGCTTCGGCCTGCTGGGGGCCACCAGCTTCGTGGACCGGGTGTTCATCATGGTGGTGGGTGCCCGGGAGCTGGAACCCCTGGCTGACTTCTACGGGGAGCTGGGCAACCGGGTGGTGGGGCCATTCCCCTACCGGGTCAGCGTGCTGTCACGCAGCTATGGCCTGCCCCCGGGCACGCTGTACGACCTGAAGATCGCGGTGCTGTCCAACCGCTTCCTGATCGAGCTGGACGATTATCCGGACCAGGTGGAACCTCGCGACCGCGGACCCGGTGAACTGCCGCCCGGGGTCGCCATGGTGACCTTCGAGGTGGAAGATCTGGACGCGCTGAACCTGCCGTGGCAGTCACCGCCCAGCCTGCGCCAGGTGGCGCCCTACGCCGGCCGCCGCAGCGCCACGGCCATCGGTCCCGCCGGCGAGTTCATTGAACTGGTGGAAGCGGACGCGTCCGCCCAATGATCGCGTGACCCGGGGTAACAGCGCCGCCGACACACCCCTGCCGCTGTCCCTGTGCGCCGGCTGGGGCCTGGGCACCCTGGGCATCTCGGTAATGTTCAACACCACCGGGATTCTGATGCAGCGTTACGCCACCGACTACCTGGGCATCGCCGCCGCTACCTGGGGCACCATCTACCTGGCCGCCAAACTGTATGACGCGGTCACCGACCCGCTCATGGGCATGGCGTCCGACCGCACCCGCAGCCGCCTGGGAAGGCGCCGGCCCTACCTGCTGTGGGGCGGGCTGCTGTGCGCGGTGGCCTTTATCGCCCTGTTCCACGCGCCCGGCGCAACCGGAAACAGTCAGGCCATACTGGTCCTCACCCTGCTGATGCTGCTGTACTCCACCGGCTACACCATCTTCAATGTCCCGTACATGGCCATGCCGGCAGAGATGAGCCGGGACTACGACGACCGCAGCCGGCTGGTGTCCTTCCGGGTCTACGCCATCGGCTTCGGCACCATCGTCGGCGTGTCGGTGGCGCCATGGCTGGTGCGCCTGTTCGGCGGCGGCCAGCCCGGCCACCACGCCATGGCCTGGATCCTGGGCGGCGTCATCGCCCTGGCCACCGTGGGCAGCTTTTTCCTGACCGCCCGGGCGCCGGCCACCCGCCACGTGCAGCGTGAAGATATCGGCTTCGGTCAGCGCATGGCCATGCTGCTGGAGAACCGCCCTTTCCTGCTGCTGCTCAGCGTCAAATGCCTGCAGCTGGCGGGGCTGGCCCTGAACCAGGCCGTGCTGGTGTACTTCATGGTGCACGTGCTGCAGCGCGGCTACGGATTCCTCGGCCTGTACGGCCTGATTGCCAGCCTGGGCATCCTGCTGGCCAACCCGGGCTGGTTGTGGCTGTCGCGCCAGCTTGGAAAGAAGCGGGTCTACATTGTCGCCTCGTTCCTTTACAGCCTGCTGATGATCAGCTGGCTCTGGTCCGGCCCCGGTGAGCCGGTGTGGTTGATCCTCCTGCGCGGCTTCCTGCTGGGCTGCGGCTCCGGCGGCCTGCTGCTGATGGGTCAGGCCATGCTGCCCGATGCCATCGGGCATGATTCCGCGCGCTCCGGCCTGCGCCGGGAGGGCATCCTGGCCGGCTTTTACACCACCGCCGAGAAACTGGCGGGCGCCCTGGGCGGTGCCATTTCGGGCTGGTACCTGGGCCTGATGGGATACGTCTCCTCCACCCGGGGTGCGGAGGTCCAGCCCGACAGCGCCATCCAGGCCATCTACTGGTCCATGTCCATCTGGCCGGCGGTACTGACCTTGATCAGCTGTGCAGTTTTGCTGTTCTATGACCTGGACCGTGCAAAAGTCACGGCCCATCAACAGGCATCGCCATAAGGGCGGAATACACCGGAGACCCCCATGGAGCGAAACCCAAGCCATGCCATGCAGGCCCAGCCCAACGCTGACGAACGCGCCCGCCAGGGCTTTGTGCTGGCCCTGAAAAAGCAGGTTGGCGGACGGCTGCGTCCCCTGATCCGAAACGTCTACCGGGAACGGGCGGCACCAGCCTTCGAAAAGCGTCACGGCCGGACGCCGACGGACGAAGCTGACATGGCCGAAGCGCTGTATGCCGATGACCTGTACCAGACCTGGTGCCGACTGGCCCGCACGGCCCAGGAGATGATGTGGGACGCCGTGGCGGCTCCCATGACGCGGCAGCGGGACGAGTCGGCCGCCCGCTTCAGAGAGCTTACGCAATCGCCCAACGGATCCCTGGAGCAAAATCCCGAACTGGTGCCCCCCAGGGCCCTGGCACGCATCGACATTCACCTCCAGCCCGGAGGCTACCTGAGAGACGAAGGGCCCGACGACACCATTGCCGGCAGCCTGTACGAGGCCGGCGGCGCCCTGTATTCCCAGGGTGAAGGGATCGGCACCGGCGTCAGCAAGGCAGACGTTGTAATGGGGTTCCTGGGCGAGCAATTCCCCGGCTTCTCTCCTGAGCGGATCCTGGACATGGGCTGCTCCGCAGGATCCTCCTCAGTCCCCTACGCACTGGCCCTGCCCCATGCCGAGGTCCATGCCATCGACGTGGGTGCCGGCCTGCTGCGCTACGCCCACGCGCGCGCCGAAGCGCTCGGCGCAACGGTTCATTTTCATCAGAGGGACGTCTGCGCAAGCGGGTTCGACGACGGCACCTTCGACCTGGTGGTGTCCCACAACCTGATGCATGAATTGTCCGCCCTGGACCAGGCGCGGATGATCCGCGAGTCCTTTCGCCTGCTGCGGGCCGGTGGCATCGTGATCCACCAGGACGTTCCCCTGCGCTACGAGCATATCCCGCCCCTGGACCGGGTCATCTTCGGCTGGGACAAGTATTTCAACGGCGAGCCTTACTGGGACGAGTACGCACGCAACGACGGTCACAAGATGCTGCGCGACGCGGGGTTCCAGGAGCAGTCGATCCAGGTCACCACCCTGGAACAGGGCGACGGCAGTTTCCGCTGGCATGTACTGGCCGCCCGCAAGGAGGAATCCGAATCATGACCGAGAGCTTTGGAGGCGACCCCCTTGAGCGGGCCGGCAAAGCGCCGGTGTTTTTCAGTGACCCGGCCATCGATCGCCTGTTCAACATGGTGATGGTCCTGGCCGAAGAGCTGTCGGTGGCCCGGGAGCGCGTGGACACCCTGGAGCGCCTGTTGGTGGAAAACAAACTGCTCGCCCCCGATGCAGTCGACAGCTATACGCCGGACGAGGCCGGTCGCAAACGCCGGTCGGATGCGCAACAGGACCTGGTCGCCCGGCTGCTGGCTGGAATCGAGGGAGAGATGTCCGGAATGAATGCTTCCACGGGCGGGGACCAGGGATGAGGTGTCGGACGGATACACCGTGGATAACGCCCACCATATACATGGCGGTGGAAGCCATGGACCGGGTAAGAACACGACAAGCCGAATCGCGATAGACTGCCTCTGAATGAACCACGATCCCCAGACTGGTTGATGGAACGGACAACTGGATCTGATCCGCTGATGTCTGATGACTGGCGGGAAACCCTGCTGCAGCAGGGGCGAAACGTCATGCTCGGCCTGTTGGCCTTTAGCGTGATCATGGTTTCGACGCCCCTGGCAAGAAGCACGGAGCTGCGGATCGCGGGCGTGGGGCTCTGCATCCTGTTGCTGGCCGCCTTCTGGCTGTCACGACCCGCCATGCCCCAGCGCGTGCGCGCCGCGGCCGTCATCGGCGTAATGCCTTTGGGCGCACTGGGGTTTTATCCGGTAATCGGCTTCAACCCGGGAACCGTTCTTGCCATAGCCCTGTCCCTGGTCCTGGCAGGCCTGTTGCTGGGGCGGAACGCCATTGTCTACCTGGTGGCCATCATGGTGGTGTACCTCTTGACGCTCTCGGCGTTGCTGTGGACAGGAATGTGGACAGGCCCACTCATGCTGGAAGTGGACCGAGGCAGCCCCCAGGTTTGGCTGAGAACCACATTGGTATCGGTGGTTTTCTGGGCGGGAATATCCTTTTCCGTGCTGTTCGTGGTCAATACCCTGGAAGGGACTTCCCGGCGCCGTCAGCAGGCCCTGCTGGAAAAAGAGGCAGCCCTGGAAGACCTGAAGAAAGAGCAGGTGCAGCGCCAGGCGGCGGAAAATGCCCGCCGGGACGCGGAAATCCTCGCCCAGCAGGCGCAAAAACTGGATGCCCTGGGTCAGCTGGCCGCCGGGGTTGCCCATGATTTCAATAACGCGCTGTTGGTGATCCAGGGCTGGACCGAGTTTCTCAGGGACCCCAAATCGCCTGAGCAGCGGGACAAAGCCATCAACGCAATCGCCGAGGCAACGGAGCACGCTGAGGAACTGGCCCAGCAGCTGCTGACCTTTGGGCGAAAAGAACTGCGCGCACCCGAGGTCATTGACCTGACCGACGTGGTGGATTCGTCCATGAAGACACTGTCGCGAGTGCTGGCGCCCAACCTGGTGGTTCGGACCACTATGACCCCCGAAGGGCACGTCTTCGCGGATCGATCACAGCTGCAGCAGTTGATCTACAACCTGGTGTTGAACGCGCGAGATGCCGTATCTGACCGGGGGCAGATCGATATTCGCACTTCCATTGCCGAAGCTCTTCCCACCCACGTCAGTGAGGCGTCAGCCGGGAAGGGACCCTGGGTCGTACTGGAGGTCGAGGACAACGGCAGCGGCATCAGCCCCGCCATTCTCGATCGTATTTTCGAGCCGTTTTTCACCACCAAGGAGGTTGGTAAGGGAACCGGTCTCGGCCTGTCGACCGTGTTTGGAATCGTCCAGCAAAGCGGTGGACACATCAACGTACAAAGCGGCCTCAACCAGGGCAGCTGTTTCAGAATTTACCTGCCGGCACGGCAGCCCGCCCCGGGGACTGCCCGGAAAAAACCCGTCGCCAGACCAAAGGTGTCGGGCGCGCGGATCCTGGTGGTGGAGGACGATCCCCTGGCTCGTGACCTGCTGTGTGTCAGCCTGCGTGATGCCGGCTACGAGATCGCCGAAGCGGCCGACGGCAACGAAGCGCTTACCCTGTTGGGAAAGCAATCGTTCGACCTGCTGTGTTCCGACGCCGTGTTTCCCGGCGCGCCCCTCCTCGAGGTGATCAGGGTTTTCGAACAGGCCTCCCCGGAAGCGCCGGTCCTGATCTGCTCCGGCTACGTGCCGGAAGACCTGGCCATCGACGGCATTGCCAGCGGCCAGTACGCTTTTCTGCCCAAGCCCTTTACGGCCAGCGAACTGGTCCACCGAATCGAGGAGCTGCTGACCGTCGGCGACTGAGCCCTTGGTCAGAAAAATGAACCGCGGCTCTTCGCCTGCCCCACTGGTGGCGGGTTTTACTAGATCAGCCCGGCGGCCCGAAGCCAGCCGCCCGGCTTTACGGGCAGCTCACGCCAGGGGCGTTTGCCGCAGGTCTGACGGCTGATTTCCGCCAGTGGGTCGTCGCTGACCAGGAACCATTTGCAGGTGCCGTCAAACTCGGCCATGGCCTGATTCAGCGAAACCAGTCCGACGGACGCCAACGCTTCCGCCAGTGCGCCGGCGGACCAGATTCGCTCCAGCAACCGCTGGTTCAGCGTGGCACCGTCCACGGCTGGCTGACCAGGCAGCGCCTGGCCCGGTTCGGCCTGGTACCAGGGATGGAACAGCTGGCGCTGGTACAGCATCGCCCAGATTTTGACCAGGTGGCTGCCGTCAGCGGCAGGCTCCAGGTCCGCGGTTTCGCGCTTCAGGTCCACCTGGCTGGCCAGCGCCGGACCATCTACCGGGTTGATCAGGACCAGCCGGGATACCCGCTTGCCCAGCAGGCCGCCAATGGCAGCGGAACGGCCCCAGGCCATGACATCACACTGTTCCACCGAGCGCTCATCCAGCATCTGCGCCAGGGCGGCCGCGGCCTGCTCCAGGTAATCGCCGTCTCCGGGAACCAGGGACTGACCATGCCCGGGCAGGTCCGGGACCAGTACCCAGCGCGCCGCCGACATGATCTCCACGTGGCCGGACAGGGCCTGGCCCGACTCACCCAGGTCATGCAGCAGCAGCAGCGGCTTGCCGGCACCGGCTTCACGCAGGTGAAGCTGGCCGGCCGCAGTGTCCACGAATCGGAAATCCCCCGCGCGGTCCCCCAGGGTGCCCGCGCCCACGGTCTCGAGGCCTGCGCTCATGAGTGAGGAATCCACCGCAGACTGCAGTCCAGCGAGGCGGTCCTCCATGGCTGGCCCACAGTGCTGCATGTGGAAATGTTCCGGCCACGGCATCTCGTCGAAGCGGTCGGTGTAGGGCTTCAGGATGCTGCCCTCCCAGCGCATGATGGTGGTGGGCGCGGTCACGCCCAGCAGCCGTTCCTTTTTTTCGTTATTGAATGCCGCGCGGTAGGCCCGGTCATAGTCCGGACCGGCCTCCAGGTAGCAGCGGGCCATGGCGTGGCTGGCGGCCGCGCTGATGGCACCCTGGGCCAGTCGGTGTTCCGGCTCCCGGCGGTGCCAGGGAAAAAACAGCATCAGGTCCCGAGCCACGGCCCACAGCCGCATCAGGTGCGCACCATTGTCTTCCACGGACAAATCGGGAAAGTAGTCGTGGACGATGGCCTCCCGGTCGTCGTCGGTGAAATCCGCCGCGTTGTCGAGGATCAGGCAGGCCACGTGCTCGGTGCAGGTCTTGGCATACTCAATGGCGATCTGGGCTCCGGTGGCGGTGCCGTAGAACCCGGCCTTGGTAATGCCCAGCCCCGACCGGAACCGATCCAGCGCGTCGATGTAGGGCAACAGGTCATCTCCCGGCATCCCCAGCGGGTCTGACTGCCCGTAACCCGGCGTGTCCGGCGCGATGACGGTGGCGCGGTCAGCCAGGGCCAGCATCAGCGGCACCATGGCCGCCGAGGACATGGGAGAGGCATGCAGCATGATCAGCGGCGGCCCGGCGCCGGCCGCTCGAAAGTGTATGCGGCGCGGCTCCACCGCGGAGCCAATATTGACGTAGCCCCGGCGCATTCAGCCCAGCCCCAGGGAACCCGGGTTCATGGTGCCCTCGGGATCCATCGCCTGTTTCAGCGCTTCCACCAGTGCCCGGGTGGCCGGATCCAGGTCCCGCAGGTAGGGATAGCTGCGCCCGATCTGCATATGAATGCCACCCTGGCGGGAGAACAGGTCTACCATCTCTCCGCGCAGGGACGCGACCAGCTCCCGGGCTGCCGGGTTCGCTTCCAGCTTCGGCAACCGGGCCAGAACCGCCGGCTCCACCGTCTGCTCATGGATGGCGAACCGCTCATCGGGCCAGAAGAACACCGGCTCCACCACGAAGACATGGGTGGACACCGTGGCCAGCAGGAACCCCACGCCAACGCCATGGGTTTCAATGGCCTCGGCGTGGGTGTCGAACAGCGCCTGCACCGACTCGGTCACCTCCCGGGCCCGGGAATGGGGCACCAGGGTGTGGACCGGCGCCCAGCGTTCGCCGGCGGGTCCCAGCACGTTGTTCAGCGGCGTGAACGGATTGGCCCGCAGGATCTTGGGTATGGAGTTCTCAATCTCCCGGCCGGCGGCGCATATTTCCCGGATGCGTGCCAGGGCCGCGTCCGCGCCCTGCTCGCTGCGCTCCTCCACGACCAGGTGCAGCGACCACTGCACGTCACCCATGTAGCCCCGGCCCGCCAGGGCCACACGGGCACCCTCCCTCAGGGCACCGGCGAGGGAACCGCTGGCTTTCATCACCCCGGCCAGGGCCTTGACGTCCTTGGCCAGGCTTTCCCGCTGCATGCGCTGGGACTGCAGGAACGGGTCAAACGCAAAACACTCCATGGCCAGTCCCTCCCGGGATATCCGGCTCATGGCGCTGATCAGCTCGGCGTGATTTTCGAAATCAAACGAGGCAAAGCGGTGAACCGGAAGCTCCGGGATCAGCTTGAGGGTCGCCGTGGCCTTGACCCCCAGGGCCCCGGCGTCAGAGGTGAACAAGCCGGTGAGGTCCGGGCCGTAGTGTCGGGAGAACGGCGAACCGTTGACCTGAGCGCCGGCGCCGGTACGCACCACCGAGCCGTCGGCCAGCACCACCTCCAGGCCGAGCACCGAATCCACCGCGAATCCGAACTGGCCGGAGCCCCAGAAAATACCATTCTGGGACAGCCCTCCTCCCACGGTGGCGGTGATCCCCGACAGCGTGCCCCAGAACGGGGTGCGCAGGCCGGAGCCTTTCAGGGCTTCGTGCAGCTCATGCCAGGTACAGCCACACTCGACGGTGACGTACATGTCTTCGGTATTGATCTCCAGGACGCGGTTCATCTGTCCCAGGTCCAGCATGGCGCAGCCGGCCCGGCTGGGTGCGTAGCCGCTGGTGTAGGACATGCCGCCACCACGCCCGATCACCGGGACACCGGCTGACGACAACGCCGTCACCGCGGCGGCCAGTTCCGTGGTCGACCGGGGCTGCACCACCAGGGATGGCGATTCTCCCCGGGAATAAATGTCCGCGCCGTACAGCGCGCACTGATCGGGGTCCGTCAGGACCTGTTCAGGACCTACGATAGTACGCAGGTGTTCGGCCAGGAAGGCAAATCCAGGTAGAGCGTCGGGGACGGGCTGTGCCATGTTGCGGGACCTTTTGCCGGCGCGACCAACTGGGTCTCACCGTCAGTTGTACTATTGGTATAACATTATACCCATTAATCCCCGATCTGCCGGTCTGCCGACAGGGGTGGGGCGCAACTTGCCAATATCGGATCAATCACAATGAATGACAACACCTGCGTGCTCCTCAAGCGCCGCTCCGAGGGCGTTCCCGTTGCCGAAGACTTCGAGCTGGTCACCCGCCCGGCGGAACAGCCCGGGGCCGGGCAGCTGCTGTGCGAAACCCGCTACCTGTCGCTGGACCCCTACCTGCGGGGCCGGATCAGCGGGCGCCACCTGTCCGGGGCCATCCTGCCCGGGGAACTGATGGGCGGCGAGGCCGTGTGCCAGGTACTGGAGTCCGGCGACGAGCGCTTTCAGCCCGGAGACTGGCTGGCGGCCTACAGCGGCTGGCAGCGGTATCCCGTGGTCGACGCCGACAGCGTCCGCACGGTCGATCCCGGGCTGGGGCCGGTCTCCACCACCCTGGGCATCCTCGGCATGCCCGGCCTCACGGCTTATGCCGGGCTGCTGCGCCTGGGCGAGCCCAAGGCCGGCGACACCGTGCTGGTCTCCGCCGCCACCGGGCCCGTGGGATCCATGGTTGCCCAGATCGCACAGATCAAAGGAGGCCGGGCGGTGGGTATCGCCGGTTCACCGGACAAATGCGCCTGGGCGGTGGAACAGGCCGGCATGGCGGGCTGCATCAACTACAAGGAGGAAGATCTGCGGGAGGGCGTCAAACGGCTGTGCCCCGACGGCGTGGACGTTTACTTCGACAACGTGGGCGGGGAGTGCCTGCAGGTGGCCATGGAGAACCTGGCCCTGGGGGCTCGGGTGGTGCTGTGCGGACTGATGGCTCAGTACAACACCGACGAGATGCCGCCCGGCCCCAACCCGGCCTGGGTCATCAAGGCCCGGGCCACGGTTCGAGGCATGGTGGTGTACGACCACGAAGACCTGCGTCCCCAGTTTCTGTCCGATGCCAGCCTGTGGCTGAAGGAGGACCGCATCCGCTATCTGGAGGATGTGACCGAGGGCCTGGAAAACGCGCCCGATGCCTTCCACCGGCTGATGACCGGGCAAAACTTCGGCAAGGCCCTGGTGAAGGTTTCCTAGATTTTGAACAGGGCGTTGGCCACGGCCCGCCACCATTCCGCCTGACCGATCTGCATGGGAATCAGCAGGACCAGGCTACCCACCGCAGCGAGCAGGTAAGCCGGGTGCGCCCGGCGCTCGCGCAGCATCAGGAAGCCCAACACCAGGATGTTCACGACCCCCGTACTGCCCAGGACCCAGGGCACAGTGGCATCAACATCGGCGACGCCAATGATGAACATGGGTACCAGCAGCAAGCGGAACAAACCCGGTGACACGGCCCAGAACACGGTGGAGATCATCCAGCGCGCGTGGTCGTCGGGACGTTTTGCGCTCACCACTGCCATGACCACGGCGGCGGCAAATCCCGGCACCAGCACCAGGTCGAGAAACGACAGGCCGTAACGGGCAGTCTCCGGCAGGCGCTCATTGACCAGGTTGTAGGGGATTGCACCAAGCCCGGAGACGATGACGCCACCCGCCAGCACCAGCGCCAGCATGCCGAACAGGCGGTGCTGGCGAACATGGCCCCGGGTCACCAGGTAGGGCTGGGCGATCAGCAGGACAAACCACGCGGTGGCGGTCAGGCCGTGCAGATGATGTCGCCATGGTGCTGAGCTGAACTGGAGCCAGTAGGTCGGCAGGAACCCCAGGATGATGATTACAAACGGAATCAGCAGCCACAGGTGGACGTTTCTGTACGCGTTGAGTGCAGGGTTCATGACGGCTGCCGGACTCTTCAGGATTTACCGCGGTAGGGCATCTTCATGTAACGGTCACCCCGCTCCAGTTCATCCAGCATCTGCTCCAGCCGCCGCTGGACGGTTTCCTGCCGCTTCGCTCGGGTGATCCAACCGAGATAGTCATTGCGCTGATACCAGGGTCGCGCCCGGTAGGCGTTCAGCAGTTTTCTGGACTCCAGCGCCCGCTGGACAAATTCGGGCATCGGGTTTTCGGGTCTGGTTCGCATGGCAGTTCATCCTGGCCCTGATCCATTGTGTCAGGCATTGCGTATTTCGTCACACAGGGTTCGCTTGTACAGGGCGCCGTCCCTGAACCAGTGCCAGGTCCGTGACCTCTGGTTGGAATCGGACCCCAGCATGATCACTTCGTAGAACATGGCGCCCGGCTCATCCTTGCGTTCCAGATTGAGCAGGATCAGGTCGTCCCGGGTGCACCAGGAATAGCCACGGAACCGGTCGGTGTCCCAGTAGATGCGGTCACCTTCCAGGGTGCCGCCAAACTCGTACTCGAGCACCCGGCCGTCGGGCCAGGTGAAAAGGTTGCGCTGGATATAGACCACCGGGCCAGAGTCCGGGAACACACACTCCACGCGGCTCTGGTGCTGGTCCACCAGGCCGCCGTCCCGATCCAGGTGACGGTAGATGCCGGTCCAGACGCCTTCGTGGCGCAGCATGGCCGGCATTTTTTCGCGTAAGGGATTCACCGGGGCGGCCGCGCCGCGTCCAGCACCGCCCGGGGTCCGGATTCCACCTCGGTAGCCAGGGTGCTGTTCCAGCGATTCAGGAATCCAAACAGGGAAATCACCGCCAGGATCTCCAGCTGCTGGTCCTCGTCGTAATGCCGGGCAAACGCGGCGTAGTCCCCATCGCTGACGCCGTTCGGCACCTGGGCCGCCAACAGAGCCAGGCGCAGGGCCGCGCGTTCCGCTTCGCTGAAATGGTTGCTGGATTCAAACTCCCAGACCTGGGCCAGCCGCTCATCGCCGGCCCCCTTTCGCCTGGCGGAGAACGCAGTGTGTGCCATGCAGTACTGGCACCCCGCGGCACTGCTGGCCACCAGGCCCACCAGCCGCTTCAGTTCATCCGGGACCTTGCCGGGCCGGTAGATGGCGCCGACCAGGGCAGCAAAGGCCTGCATCAGCTGGGGGTCGCGGGCCATGATCCGGCCATCGTTGGGTGTGAAGCCCATCATGGCGTCAGCTGACGCCAGCATCTCCCGGGCAGCCGGAGACAGCTGTTGCTCCGATAACGGTTCCAGTCGGGACATGGACCACCTGTTGAATTGACGGATTGATATAGTATTAGGACATAAAAATAAACCAACGCCCAACCGTGTCTGACTCCCACTATCCGGGGCGGCCGCCGGTCATCATGCTGACCGTGGCCTCCGGCATGTCCCCGCTCGCCATGGCGCTGTGCATCCCGGCGCTGCCGGTCATCGGCGGCGAGTTTGCCGCGTCTCCCGCTGACACCCAGTACCTGGTCTCTGGCTTTCTTGTGGGCCTGGGCCTGTCCCAGCCGCTGCTGGGCGCCTGTGCGGACCACGCCGGCCGCCGCCCGGTGATACTGACGGCTTTCGCCATTTTCGCGCTTGCCAGCCTCGCCTGCATTTTTGCCTGGAACCTGGCCTCGCTGGTGGGCTTTCGGTTCCTGCAGGCCACCGGTGTGGCCGCTGGTACCGTGGTGGCCCGCGCCGTGATCCGGGACCTGGCCGGGGCCGACCACACCACCCGCTACATCGCTTACCTGGCGGCCGGGATGGGTCTGGCGCCCATGGTGGCGCCGCTGATCGGCGGCATGCTGGTAGAGCAAAGCGGATGGCGATCCACCTTCACCGCCGCGGCGGTGGCGGCGGTACTGATCTGGCTCTGGTTATTCAGGTCCCTGCCTGAAACCGTCGCCCGCTCCGGTCAACGCCGGGGGGGCTCACCTCTGGCGAAATTCGCCCGGGTCGCTGAGTCGCGTCGGTTCTGGAGCTACACCCTGCTGATGGGATTCAGCAACAGCGCCTACTTCATGTTCTCCGCACTGGCCCCGGCCTTCTTTCGCGATCATTTCGGTATCGGCGCCGGCGGCTTCGGCCTCTATGCGGGCATGTTGTCCCTGGCCTATGTCAGCGGCGCCTGGCTGGGGGCCGTGGTCACCCGCAGCCAGGGCCCCGGGCGCTGCCTGCGGCTGGGGCTGCTGGGGTCAGGGCTGGGTGCGGCCCTTGTCCTGGGCTGGACCGTGGCCGGCAGCCAGGACCTGTGGACTCTGACGGCCTTCGTGGTGTTGATGTACGGCTCTGCCGGACTGGTCAATCCGCCGGCAATGGCCGGTGCCATGCTGGAACATGCGGACCTGGCTGCCAGCGCCTCGGGGCTGTCCAGCAGCGTGGCGCTGTGCGTCTCCGCGTTGGCCACCGTCATCGGCGGCTACCTGTATGCCGGAACGGCAGCCAGTTTTGGTGCACCGATTGCCGTGACCCTGTTTATTGCCATCGGCGTCTACACCCTGCTTGCCACCGGGCCGGCGGGAACCCCCGTCGGGGCGCGACCGGAATCGAGCAAGGCTGACGCGTGATCGAGGGCATGCCGCCATCGGAATCTGCCACGCGAATGACCTCCCGGCGCCATTGGATTGACCCACGGGGTTGGCGATAATCGCGGCTCGTTTCCATATCCGTTTCCCAGATCCAATACCCATGTCCGATCACTCAATGGCCAACGGCATTGCCCACATTCACCTGTCGGCCCTGGCGGCAAATTACCGCGTAATGGCCGCGGCAGCCGCACCCTCCCGCTGCGCGGCCGTGGTCAAAGCCAACGCCTACGGGTTGGGGGTGGTGCCGGTGGCCCAGCGCCTGGATCAAGAGGGATGCCGGGATTTTTTTGTCGCCGACCTGCCCGAGGCGGTTGAACTGCGCCGGGCCTGCCCATCGATCCGGATCTTCGTACTGGACGGCCCGCGCCCGGGAGATTTCCAGACCTACCAGCAGCACGGGTTGGTCCCGGTGGTCAACAATCAGGCCCAGCTGACCCGGTGGATCGAACACAGCCGGACCGAAACCGTGGGACCGGTGGCGCTGCACGTGGATACCGGCATCAGCCGGCTGGGGCTGTCTCCGCAGACAGCGACGGCGCTGGCGGAGGCCCAATTGCCGGACAAGCTCGAGGTTTGCCTGCTGATGACTCACCTGGCCTGTGCCGACGAGCCCGGCCATCCCCTGAACCAGCAGCAGCTTGATCGCTTCAACCGCATCAAGGCCCTGTTTCCCGGGGTGACCACCAGCTTCGGCAACACGGCCGGAATTTTTCAGGGCCTGGAGGGAGACCTCGCCCGGGCCGGAATCGCCCTGTATGGCGGCAACCCGTTCAGCGATCGAAGTCTGCAGTTACGCGAGGTGGTCCACGTCGAGGGCCGGGTCCTGCAGGACCGGCGGGTCCCGGCAGACACCCCGGTGGGTTACGGCGCCACCTTCACCACTTCCCGGGACAGCCGCCTGCTCACCGTCGGCGTAGGCTACGGGGACGGCTACCTGCGCGCCCTGGGCAACCGGGGTTATGTCTGCATCGCCGGGCAGCGCGCCCCGGTGGTGGGTCGGGTGTCCATGGACTCTATCGTGGTCGATGCCACCGATCTCGATCCCGCCCTGGTGGACAACGCCCACAGGGTGTCCCTGCTGGGCGGCGGTGTCTGCATGGAAGAACTGGCCGAACTGGCCGGCACCATCTGCTATGAACTGATCGCCCGGCTGGGCCCCAGGATCGTTCGCCACTACCATGACTGAGCCCGGCCGTCCGAGGCTGCAACGGTCACCATGACGCCGCTGCGGATAACTGCTACTGTTAGTCGCTGGCCCACCGGGCCTGGCATGACAAGAGGGAGATCCGCAGTTTGAGCACACCAGCCGAAGGGCCGACCGGCCCTGCGCCGGACCCAGCCATGGACAAGGCGCCAGAGTATCCGCCACCCCGCTATGCCGGTTACGTGGTGGTGGTACTGACGGTGGCCTACGTGTTTTCCTTCATCGACCGCCAGATCGTGGCGCTGCTGGTGCAGCCCATCAAGCAGGACCTTGGGCTGTCAGACACCCAGATGAGCCTGCTGATGGGGCTGGCTTTCGGCATTTTTTACACCCTGATGGGGATTCCCCTGGGCCGGGCGGCGGACCGCTTCAGCCGCCGCGCCATCATTGCCGGGGGCATTGCCCTGTGGTCCCTGATGACCGCCGCCTGCGGGCTGGCCAAGAATTACGGGCAGCTGTTTGCCGCCCGAGTCGGCGTGGGTGTGGGTGAAGCCTCCCTGACGCCCAGCGCCCTGTCGCTGATTTCCGATTACTTCCCCAAGGAAAAGCGGGGCCGCGCCATCGGCTTTTACAACATGGGCATCTCTATCGGCGCCGGCGTGGCCATGATCCTCGGCGGGCTGGTGATTTCCTACGCGGCCAGCGCGCCGGAAGTGGTGCTGCCCCTGGTGGGTGAAATCAGGCCCTGGCAGCTGGTGTTCATCATCGTCGGATTGCCGGGCCTGCTGATCTCCGCCCTGATGATAACGGTCAGGGAGCCCAAGCGGCACGGCCTGATCAAGTCTGGACAGGCCGGCAAATCCCTCCCGCTCGGATTCATCGCCCGCTATCTGCTGCAGCGCTGGCGCGCCTTTGGCGGCCTGTTCCTGGGCATGTCGGTGGTGACCATCGTGGGCTACGCCTACTTTTCCTGGGTGCCCACCATGTTTATCCGCAATTTCGGCTGGAGCATCCAGCAGGTGGGGCTGGTGTACGGCATTCTGCTGCTGATTTGCGGCCCCCTGGGCGTGAATCTGGCGGGATGGCTGGCCGACACACTGTACCGCAAGGGCCAGCGGGACGGACACCTGAAGACCGTGCTGGCAGCGACCATCCTGACCCTGCCCACGGCCAGCCTGATGCCGCTGATGCCGACACCGGAGCTGACCGTGGCCATGCTGATCCCGGCCAGCATCGGCCCGGCCATGGCCACCGCCACCGGCGCATCGTCGCTGATGATGATTACCCCCAACCAGATGCGCGGCCAGGCTTCGGCCATTTACATGTTCGTGATCTCCATCCTGGGACTCACCGTGGGACCCACGGCGGTAGCGCTGATCACCGATTATGTCTACGCCGACGAAAGCGCCCTGCGCTATTCCATCGCCTGGGTCTCGTTTGCCGGGGCAGCCATTTCCACCGTGGTGCTGGCATTGAGTCTCAAGCCCTACCAGCAGGCCATTGAAGAATCCGAAGGCTGGAGCGAGACCTGACCTGATCACACCCAACGCCGGCCGGTCACCGGATTGAGACCGCCCGGGCAAGATCATTCATTTTGTCAATCAAAGCCATAAAAACAATCGATTTTATCTTTTGATCGTTTGATCTCAAACTGTGTGTCCTGATTTTTTGAATTGAGTTAAGGACAACAACATGGCTTTGATCGGTCGTACTATTCCCGAATTCTCCGCTGAGGCTTTCCATAACGGCGAGTTCACCACCGTCACCTCTGACAGCGTCAAGGGCAAGTGGTCCATCTTCCTGTTCTACCCGGCTGACTTCACCTTCGTCTGCCCCACCGAGCTGGAAGACATGGCCAACCACTACGCCGAACTGCAGGAGCTGGGCGTGGAAGTCTACGCCATTTCCACCGACACCCACTTCGTGCACAAGGCATGGCACGAGAGCAGCGATGCCATCAGCAAGGTGCAGTACCCCATGCTGGGCGATCCCACCGGCCAGCTGGCCCGAGGCTTCGACGTCATGATCGAAGAAGCCGGCCAGGCTCTGCGCGGCACCTTCCTGGCTGACCCCGACGGCGTCATCCAGGTTTACGAAGTGCACACCCTGGGCGTGGGCCGATCGGCCAGGGACATGGTTCGCAAGGTCAAAGCGGCCCAGTACATCGCCGAAAACGACGGTGAAGTCTGCCCGGCGGCCTGGGAAAAGGGTCAAAACACCCTGACTCCGTCGCTGGACCTGGTGGGCAAAATCTAAACGGCTGGAGTCTCCCATTTCCGGTTGGGTCAGCTGATACGGGGCTTTCATCACCTGACCACCACTCCTCCTGCGGGGCGGTGAAGCATCGCCGCCCCGACTACCCAAGGACATCACTCAGAGGACAACAGCATGCTCACTCCCGAACTGATCCAGGCCGTCGGCCAGCATTCCGAGTCCATGACTCGAGACGTCACCCTGGTCCTGCAGACCGGGCAATACGAACAGCGGGAAGATCTGGAGCAGTTTCTGAGCCAGTTGGCCACCGCGTCGCCGCGCATCGCGTTCGAGCAACGTGATCTGCAGTTGCGCAGCGCCTTGAGCTTCGGCCTTGAAGCCGACGGCCAGTCCACGGGTATCGTGTTTTCCGGGATTCCCGGCGGGCATGAATTCAGTTCACTGGTGCTGGCCATCCTCAACGCCGGCGGCGTCGCACCGAAACTGGACGACAGCGTGGTGGCTATCGTGCGGAACGTCCAGGCACCGCTGCAGTTCGAAACCGTGGTCAGCCTGAGCTGCCACAACTGCCCCGACGTGGTGCAGACCCTGAACCAGTTTGCCGCCATCAATCCTTCCATCAGCGCCGAGATGATCGACGGCGGCCTGTACCCGGACCTGATCGAGGAACGCAACATCCAGGGCGTCCCGGCCGTATTCCTCAACGGAGAGCCGTTTGCCAACGGCAAAATCGACACCGCGGTCATCCTGCAGAAGCTGATGGAGCGCTTTCCACCATCCGTGGATTCCCAAAGCACCCGCGAGGCCGACCTTCCGCTGCAGGACGTCACCGTGGTGGGCGGTGGCCCGGCCGGCGTTTCGGCCGCCATCTATGCCGCCCGCAAGGGGCTGGCCGTCACGCTGGTGGCGGAACGCCTGGGCGGCCAGGTCAAGGACACCATGGGCATCGAGAACCTGATCTCGATCCCGTCAACCGTTGGGCCCGACGTGGTCAACGGCCTGCAGGCCCACCTGCAGGACTACGACATCACGCTGAAGGAGCATCTTCGCGTGGAGCAGATCGATCCCGGCGCCATTAAGACGGTTCAACTGTCCTCGGGTGAGTCCATCCGCACCCGCAGCGTCATCGTGGCCACCGGCGCCAACTGGCGGGAACTGGGCGTGCCCGGGGAAAGAGAAAACATCGGCAATGGCGTGGCCTACTGCCCCCACTGCGACGGTCCGTTTTTCAAGGGCCGGGACGTGGCCGTCATCGGCGGCGGCAATTCCGGCATCGAGGCCGCCATTGACCTGTCCGGCATCGTCGGGTCCGTCACGGTCATCGAATTCCTGCCGGAGCTGAAGGCTGACCAGGTGCTGGTGGACCAGGCCATGGCTCGGGACAATATCCGCATCGTCACCAATGCCGCCACCCAGGCCATCAACGCCGACAACGGCAAGGTGACCGGGCTCACCTACCAGGACCGTGAAAGCGAAGACCTGGTTGACGTGGATGTCGCCGGCGTCTTCGTCCAGATTGGCCTGGTGCCCAACAGCCAGTTTCTCGACGGCGTGGTGGACCAGGAGCCCTGGGGTGAGATCATCATCAACGACAAGGGCGAAACCAGCGAACCTGGGATTTTCGCCTGCGGCGACGTCACTACCGTGCCCTACAAGCAGATCGTCATCGCCCTGGGGGAAGGCAGCAAAGCCGCCCTGACCGCATTCGAATACCTGGTCATGAACCCGGTCGAGGACACCCGGGACAAGGCAGCCTGAAAAAAGGGGCAGGTCGCGACGGCATCGTCGCGGCCAGTCCACTGCATAGGAATCGCATCAAGGCGTTCGCATGAAGTTACCGCGGTAACGCGGCGCGGGAGAACGCAGCGGTTACACCTACAACGTAGGGTTTTTGGAAACTTTTTGCTTCATTCGCTCTGATTCAAGCCTTTTTTGCGCTTCCACATTGATGAACCACAGATTTGATGCTCGTCCGTTGGTCGGAAGTAATCGCGATGAGAAGACTTTTTCCAAAACCATGGCAATAAGTCCAATCTCAATGCCAAAAACCCACAGCGAGATGAATACAAAAATCGCAGCTGTGACCCCAAGCGTGTTTTCGGTAAGGACGTAGAAAGCAACCACCACCGCGACGGATACCCCGAGAGAAACGGTGCGCATCAGGAAAGTGGGTCTGTATTTGTTCATCCAAGCCTCCCGCCTCGCATCAGCAGCACCCAAAGCGCGCAGCGGTTTGGCTGCCCGTCTGCATGCGCTTGTTATGTGTTCGGTTCGGGCGCAAATTTTGCGATGACCTCGGCTTCGGTCATTTCCTTGGTCTCATTCGAGAAGCTGTAAAATGCGGGTTTTCGGTCTGTAAACACCTGCAAGTCGAAATGGAAATTCTCCTGGTTATCAAATAGACCTACTGGCATCTGATGATCATTGGCATGTTTGAGCCGGTAAAATAAGTGACTGCCGCATAACTTGCAGAATCCTCGCTCCGCCCAGTCAGAAGAGTTATACACCGCAATGTTTTCTTTCCCTTCAAAAACAACATCCGTGCCGCATTCAACGCACATGAAGGGCCCACCCCCCCATCGCCTGCACATGCCGCAGTGACAAGCCTCTACGCTGCTTTCCATGTTTTTGACGGTGAACTTTACAGCGCGACATAGACAGCGCCCTCTACCCTCGCTCATTTCTACTCCTCATCGAGAATTTGGTTAGAACGCATAACGACTGTGCTCAGCTTCCGCCAAAGGCGGTCAGTTGCAGTTTTTGTTAGGAGGCATCCCGCTCAAGCCTCGAAAGAACAAAAGCTCGCTCGAAGTCCCCAGATTAGAGCTTCGCTTTTGCTCTCCCATATTATTCACAGAGCACTATGCGTTTCCGAAGCAGTCCAGATAGTAATTTCCTACGTCAGTCTCTTTTCCAACCCGCTGCTGGAGCGCGCCTGAATCCTCGAACGAAAGCTCGTAATTTTTGCCGCTGACGTTTTCGAACACGGTCCATTTTCCGGCAAGAGAATGGCTCTCCTTGCATGAGTTTGCACCGGCGGATGATGCTAGAAGAAATAGCGCTGTAAGCATTGGCAGCCTCCTAACGTATTGAGCTAACCGGCGCGCCGGCAAATGTTTCCGCGGTAACGCGGCGCGAGGATGTCCCGCGTCCGGTTGAGCGCGTTGTTATGCGGCAATCCCTTCGACCGTGAGACTGCTGACATCGGTGCGGGTGCTGGCATGTTCAAAGGTGATGGCGCAGACATTCCCCGCGGCATCAACATCCAAAACTGTGTTCTCGTCGAGGTCCCTGCTCTCCGCAATTTCGTCAGACCGAAACTCGATGTAGAGCGTGTCGGTGTCTTCGAAATATTTGACTTTCATAGCTTAAACCGGCGATCAAAAAACGCGTTATGGACGGTTTCCCCGTCTGGCAGAAGGACGACGCGAAGATAGCGGCCGTTCATTTCATCGATTTGGCCCCATCTTCGCACACGACCATCTTCGTTGGACCACTTCGTGCTCTGGGGATTCGACAACACGTTGAATCCATTCGTCCGTGATTTTGGCGCGGTCGGGTCTAGAACGAATCGATTGGAAATAATCAGTGACTTTCACTTCGTTTTACTCACGACCGCATAACTACAAATATCCGGAATAGTTTCCCGATATTGCCAGAACCAGGGTGATATCACGAATGACTCTGTGACGGCTTCTGGCTGGATCGATGCGCACCACGTTGGTAGCGATGGTGGTCAGTTTCGGCGCTAAAACGGCCGGCGCGTGAGCCCCAAGTTGCTTAATTGCCGGCGCGCCGGGCCGATATCTAACCCATGGCGATCCACGGAGACAAAGACTGGAAATCCCAGTATCGCGAACTGCTGCGCGAACTGGACGCCCGAGAGAGGGAGTGGAACAAGCTTGAAAAAGCACTCCACCGCGCCCTCTCCCAGGTTTCGGTGGCAGCCATGGGGCGCAATGAGGCCCTCGATGCCTCCCTGGCCGACCTGCAGGACGTGGTGCGCGGGGACCCCGATGCCCAGGAGATCGGCGGCAGCCTGAAACGGTTGAAGGCGGTGCTGCG
>JAAUYH010221712.1_pt1 | contig 33307 bp, 28 predicted proteins | sample 7278061 | NCBI WGS metagenome assembly JAAUYH01 (sample SAMN14350203, study PRJNA611818) | marine sediment metagenome | isolation source: surface marine sediment (0.6m) | place: French Polynesia: Moorea | collected 2018-08 | reverse complement strand
TAACGCTTGGCTCTGCAGCATACTGTAAATTTGTGCAAGCACGTCCGCTAGCAGCAAAGCATTAGCACTATGCAACTTTTATCCGGTTCAATAGTTGAAATATACCATTTGTCATAGAGTATGAGGTTTTCCCTGAACGCTCATACCCATATTTAATCAGATGATACATAAGTGAAACTATACAATTACAAGAGTTATACAGTGAAGAAATATCATCACTATCATCACTATATTTAGTAGTAAAAGAACTTGGCTTATTTAACCAATCTAAGTTCTTCAACACTAGATTATGATTATGGAGCGCCCCTCTATATGGGAACCAAGCGCCATGAGTATGTTGATAATGGATTTTGTTTCTAATTTGAGAAGGCCAATTTCCACGAGTAGAACCGGACCGAGTGAGCATTGCTTTTAAATCTGAAATCAAAGTAATAGCACTGGTTTTGTGAACGCCAATACCTGTAGTATTCGACATATTATCTATTATCCAAGCTAATAAGTTTATAAATGAATACCATGTATCAGCATGTGAGTCTTTAAGCTTCTTATATACTATTTCATGTCCTAAAATAATAGAAGAATAAAATCCATTTTCAATGCTTAATACTCCATTATCTTGACTGGTAGCAAATGCAACATCGTAAACTTTTTTAACATGTTCAGATGCTAACTGAGTACATGACCTTCCAAATATTCTTAATAATGCATGTGAAGCATAAAATGCGGAATAATAAAGCTGTACCATCGCCCAGCCAGTGCTTTTCGGCAAGACCGAGTTTTTATTAACTAACCATATAGATTCGATTGAAGCCTGTGAGAATCTGTTGCAATCGTTTGCTATGGATGCATATAGTTCAGCAGAATTGCGAAATACAAGCGAAAATTCAGAGGCTTTATTACCTTTCCTATTTATCAGTGGTTTAGCAATCCAATAATTTTGATTGGCTATCCATGCTTTCATGTCTGACTGAGTTTGAAGTTGACTTTCAAATATTTTGTTATTGCATAGTTGGTGAATAATTTTGATTTCTGGAAACATCTACAACGTAAACTCCGATTTCAATGATTCTTCTAGGTGATCCACTATTGGCTTATAGGCATTTGTCGGATTTCCTATTTTTGATGGCTTAATTCGATCACCAACAATTACAGTAAATTCATAAAAGTTATCAACAGTATAGATAGCCCCAAATCTATCTTTAACTTTAGCAGTAATTATTGGGAAAAACCCGGCAACAGCTTTGAAAAATGTCGTATTAAACATCTGCTCTTCAAGCTTATGGGGAATCAATATACCTTCATTAAATGCAATTAGGTATGAATTGTAAATATCATATATTTCGTCAGCCGACTTATTCCCAAATATTCTAATAAGTGGCTTTAAAGCTGTGTTGAAAACCGATCTTGTGATTTTTCCTTTCACTCTTTTTGAAGCTGAAAGCCTGTTATAAAGAGCACTATCATTTTCTTCTGAAAAGATATCGAATATTTCTCGTAAATATTGTTCTTTGTCATTTTCATATTCTGCCATCTTTTTTATATCAAGAAGCAACTCTGTTGGAACCCCCTTTTGTTTCGAGTTAATATCAATAAACAAACGCGACTCGTCTCTCTTAGAGAGATTATCATAAACTACAACAGGAACACGAAAAGCAGTTTTAGACAACTTAAAACCATAAACACGATGTTGACCATCAATTATCAGAAAGGCTTTCTTAACATTATTAAAACTCACGGATTTTCTCTTTGAGTCATATTTGAAATCACACTCCTCCTGAGCAGATAGCACTATAGAGCTAGGAATAGTTCCAAGCCCTAAATCTATGTAATTAGCAATCTCGGCAGCTCTCTTCTTGTCTAGCTCTCTTTGGAACCCTTCATCAGGATCTTCTTCACGGTTGACAACAAAGCATGTTTCCGCCAATACATCACTAGGCATTGTGAAAGAATAAAACGTATGTTCGCCTTGTCGGACAAGGCTAACACTGCCAAAACTTTCTCGTTCACTCACTTTTTTCTCCCAACAAAGTATCTGTCATTTGAACCGTTTGCCGAATGACTTAGGTCGCTAACTCTTATTACATCTACCTTTTCTGTCTATCCACCCCAAATAAGCTGGATATATTGCGAACTTACAGTCTATCTAGTCAAATTATCCAGATATACTGCAAGTTGTCCATATATTACTTATTGGATAGATCAAAAGCTTCCATCCCTTTCCTTGACATAAGCGGTAGAGTATTGAAGACAAACAATTTTCAAATCCTTCATCTGACAAAAATATGCCCTCAAAAGAGTACCCGTAGCAATCACCTCGCCTCGCGCAACGGTCAATCCCTGAGGAGTGAGACTAGCTTTGGGAATGAGTAATCTGCTCGGATGATGGCGTATCGTTTCGGTGTGTTTTGGGAAGAACCCGAATTGGCCCATTGTTGACGCCACAATCGTCAACAGGCAACTGCAGCGCCAGCATCTATGTCAGGGCAATGACTACTTTGCCTTTATGCTTACCTTCTCCAAAATACTGAATTGCCTCGGGTACTTCACTTAACTGATAGGGACCATCGATCACAGGTTTAACTTTGCCCGCTTCGAATAGCTCATTGATATAATCCAAATCTTGGTTTGGTTTTAAGGCGACAAGACAGACCCTCTTTTTGCTGAATCTGCGGATGATTGGCCCCAGAAACAAAGCCTGGATAAGCCGATCGGTTAACCCGCCAACCGTAACATAGGAACCTTGGGGACTTAGTACACGCAGATATTTGAAGATTGAACGATTTGTCTTAGTATCCAAAATCAAATCGTAACTCTCCTGATTCTGCGTAAAGTCTTCTTGGGTGTAATCAATGGTTTTAACGAATCCGATTGATTTCATCATAGCCAGCTTGCTAGAACTATCCACTCCAGTCAAGTCAAATACCCCCATGGCCTGAGCGATCTGTGCGCCTAACACGCCTACTCCCCCGCCAGCACCATTGATCAGCACCTTTTGTCCAGGCTGAAGCTCTCCTGCATCGCGAAGGCCTTGTAAAGCCAACATCGCCGCATGGGGCATCGCTGCTGCTTCGACAAAGGTCATACCGTCAGGTTTCAAAGCTAAAGCACTTTCAGGCGCACAGACATATTCAGCAAAGCCGCCAAAACCAGACTCAGAGATATCACCATAGACCGCATCACCCGATCGAAACTTTGTCACGTTTGGGCCAACCCTTTCAACTCGACCTGAGATTTCGGCGCCCGGTATCTGGACTTTGGGCTTTAGAAAACCACAGAGCAAGCGGATGTAAAATGGAGTCCCCCTCATGAGACACCAGTCCCAGTCATTTACAGATGCGGCGCGCACTTTGATCAAGACTTCGTCATCTTTGGGGCTAGGTTGATCAACGTCTTGAAGCTGAAGAACATCTGACGAACCGTATTGGGTCAGTACAATTGCTTTCATGATGAAGGATACCTTCTGACGATAATGACAAATTTGGGGATCAACTTAAGCCGGGACATTCTAACAGGGCAAGAATACTCTACGAGAAGGGCAAAGCCCTACAGGAGATAGGAGACAGAATCCAGTTCCTGACTGACTTCTGACTTCTGACTTCTGACTTCTGTATTCCTTCTCTCCTGAATTGTCCCGCTTTAAGTTGGAGCCCACAAATTTTTCTGAGGCGTCTCCTACTTCTAAATGTCGGAACGCTACCTACCAAGACTTGTCATATCTTCTCTCTGGCTTGGGCCATTTCCACGCATACCAGAAAATTACTAACATCGCCGCAACTTCCACTGATGCAAAAAACACGTATGAGGGGGGTGTAGAATCCCCAAGCGAGGGCATCAACGCCGGTACGACCACCCACAAAATAGTAAATGGAATCGCAATAAAATGCGCCCAGCGATTTGCTTTATAGGCTAATACTCGAGAAAGTAAAACCATCGCGATCGCAACTTCCATCAGTACAGCGAATAACAACACAGCGCCGCCGGTCAGTTGCTGGCTCATTTGATCCAGAAATTCTAAGTATCCAGGCCGTAACATTCCCAGAATGTCAGCATAGATCATATTCAAGAGGACAAAAATCCACAGTATTGAAAGGAGTGATTTTCTCTCTTTATCGGTCATCATTTTTTTGTACGTCATTTTGTCAGCAGAATCTTTTAATTGCTTACTCATATATGTCTTACTCACTCTCGTGAAAAATCTTCTTTGATACCCTGCGCGTTTCGCGTCTACGAGATTCAGGATGGCCGCTCCACCCAGCCTTGGTATTTCAAGCCCAGTAGTCTAGGGGAGTTGCGTGAAAATAAAGTCCTAGTAAAAGGCAGTGGATGGGTAGATGGGATTTTATTTATCCGCAGATCCCTGGGCGTGATGATTGCTAAGCTTTGATATCTCGTTTGTCGAATGACATCCTCAATTTAGAGAAATTGAGGATATTTAGCTATCTAATTCTTGCGGAACTAGCATGATCCTGCGTTTAGACTGGTTGAGACGCCAGGCCAGAAGCATTGGCCAAAACCTCACAAGCCTTACCAGGCAAGGGTCTGAAGCTAACAAAAGAAGCTGCTACAATAAAGCGTAAAAATATCAAGATTCAAACAAATATCCAATGTAAACTCAATTCTGAATTGAATAAGATGGTGTTAGAATTCCTGCGATTTTGCTAAACCTTCTGGGGGAGATGCGATGGTGAATCCTATGGCGCCAAAGAACCAAAATTATTTGGCGCAACCTGAATGGCATCTCACTCAGCAATGGGGACAGCTGGGAATTCGACACTGTCGTCATACCTGTCGTTATGAATCTGGTGAAGATAAGTGGACCTTTAAAGATGAGCACACTCTTGGAGTGTTCCTTTCGCCGCATCCGTTCCGCTTTTCACACCGGCAAGAGAATCGCCCTTACGCAGGATTCTACCGTAAGGGCGACTTGCTGATTACCCCGGCTGACACCACCCTGTTTACCCAAGCGGGTGGCGATGTCCAAATTGTGCAACTTCGCATTCAAGCGTCATTTGTTCGGCAGGTAGCAGAGGAAACTCTGTCCCAAAATGGCGATCGCGTTGAATTAATCCAGGCTTTTCAAACCCGCGACCCTCAAATTGAAGCGATCGCGATGATGTTACTGGCTGAATTGCACCAAACATCCTTTAGCAGCCAACTGTATGTTGATTCGCTAGCCAACGTTTTAGCTGTCCATCTGCTTCGGCGACATGCGACGACAAGGTCACAGCCGCCACTCTGCAAGGGAGGATTAGGACAACGGCAACTAATGCTAGTTCTAGAATATATTGACGCCCACTTAAATCACGAGATCACGCTGGCCGACTTATCTCAACTATTAGATTTAAGCCAATTCCATTTTGGCCGTCTCTTCAAACAATCGCTCGGCCTATCGCCTTACCAATATCTGCTTCAACAACGGGTAGAACGGGCGAAGCAATTGTTAAAACAGACCGATAAATCCATTATGGATATCGCCTTCGAGTGTGGGTTCAACAGCCACAGTCATTTAAGCAAGCAATTTCGGCAACAGACAGGCATGACGCCGACAACATATCGGGCAAGTTAGATACCTAAATTTCGGGCCACTCTCGTCGCCAACTACCCCCTTCTGAGATGGGGTAGCACACACTCAGTTAGCAACGGGGCGAGTTCAATGGGATAAGTCTTATCCATAATGGGTATCCATCGCAGTTCAGCAATTTCGTTAGATGCAACCGGGACGCCGATCAGGGTGCCTTGAAACACCGTCGCCACCAGACGAGTATCAGCCTCATTAGCGGCAATCGTGACAAATTTGCCTAAGGGCTTAAATGTGCCGCCATCAATCTCACAGCTAAGTTCTTCCCTAACCTCTCGCTGAATAGCTGCCTCTGGATTCTCTCCAGGTTTGAATTTGCCCCCTGGAAACATGAACTTGTGGGTGTTCTTTTTACGGACAGTCAGCAAATTTTTATCCCGTATAACCGCATAAGCAACCACATGAAGAACAGACTGCACCATAGACATGCCTTAACAAATAAACATTGACTTAACCTAGCTCTTTATCTGGATTGAGTTGTTTGTAATTGCACGAGGTCTTCTCCGCATCAATAACTTGAGTCTAGGGCATTGATTTAGGCTTAGCCATCTAATTCTTGTGGGATTATCACAATCTTGCGGCGAGTAAGGATGAAATAACATTTTCAGTGGAAAGACTTACCCGCCAACTTATACGACAAACAAACAACAACATTACCTCACTTGCGTCCAGTCTCCACATCAATCTCCTAATCTCGCAGGCCCACCGCCACCCAACGCAGAACTTCAATCTCCCGTGGCGTTAGGGGTATTCAAAAATAACTTCACACTTTAGCGCTGTGTAAGCCTTTCAGACTGCTCATGCCCTGCTGAAGTTATTCTTACACAGCGCCTTAGCGATTCAACTAACTCAGCCCCTCTCGCTGAGTTAGTTGAGAGAGGGACAACACCGCTTGGCCATCGAAGTATGTGGAAAATGGTCCTGTCGATTGCTGATATTGGATGTATATGATGACAACCCCAGGCTATATCTCTGATAGCAGCAGAGGACTGTAGGCTCGGGCCAAATAATACATATGCTCTATAATTTTATGGCTTAAGTAACTTAGCAGTTGAAGAGAGAACTATTCGACAACAAAATTTCTTACCCGACTAGTTCGTATAACTTACGTAGAACTATGGGTGACGATCACTGACCTAAATTCAAAATTTTAGAAGTCATTTCACCCCAATTTTTCTTAAAGTAGACCTACAAGGACACTTCCCTACCATCAGAAACCATGAGTCTAAGCCTGTGCATGATCGTTAAAAATGAAGCCGCTAATCTGGCGCGCTGTTTAAGCAGCGTCGAAGAATGGGTGGACGAAATGATTGTGCTGGATACAGGCTCAACGGATCGGACGGTTGAAGTGGCGAAAACATTAGGGGCTCAGGTCCATCGCTTTGAGTGGCGGAACGACTTTGCCGCCGCCCGCAATGAATCTTTGAAATACGCCAAAGAAGACTGGATTTTGGTTCTGGACGGCGATGAGACCTTGGTTAAAGACATCATTCCAGTGCTTAAAACCGTGCTGCAGGGCGATGTGATTGAGGGAATATCCGGCGATGATTTATTGCTCATTAGCTTTATGCGTCAGGAAGTCAATGCCCGACAATCGCCTTACTCCTTAGTCTCTCGGCTTTTCCGCAATCGGCCCGACATTCGGTTCCGCCGTCCGTACCATGAAACCGTGGATGATAGCGTCGCCGCTGTCATTCAGCGGGAACCCGCCTGGAAAAGCATCGCCTTACCCAATGTCGGCATTCGCCATATCGGTTACCAACCCTCCGCAATCGCCGCCCAGGACAAATTCAACCGGGCGCAAGCGACTATGGAGGCTTACTTAGCCGACCATCCCCATGATCCCTACATCTGCAATAAACTGGGGGCGCTGTATGGGCAGCGAGGAAACTGGCAAAAAGGATTGGAATTACTCAAGCGGGGAATGGAGGCGACCCAGCTAGACGCCATGACCGCCTATGAACTCCACTATCATCTGGGACTCGCCTATCGCCATTTGAAACAATGGGATCAGGCCAATACCCACTACCTCAAAGCGATGCAGCAGCCCATCGCTCCTCAACTGAAGTTAGGAGCCTATATTAATCTAGGCGGCTTACTTAAACTGCAAGAACAGCTCAACGAAGCCGTCGCCGTCTTTGAGACCGCCATCAAAATCGCCCCTGATTTCGCCATCGCCCACTACAATTTGGGACGAACGCATCGAGCAAGAGGATATTTAGAGCCTGCGATCGCATCGTATCAAGCAGCTATTCGTCTACAACCCGAGTATGCCGAGGCGCATCAAAACCTTGGAGCAGCCCTTTTTAAGTTGGGCAAACTCCCCGAGAGCCGCGCCGCCTTTGAACGCGCCATCGCCATTTACCAAATCTCTAATCCAGAAGAAGCGAACCGATTACGCCAAGGGCTTCAAAAACTGGGCCTCCAGTAGCTAACGGTTGCAGACATAACGGCTGCAGCAATGCTCAAACCGTCCGTTCAACCTAGCGGCGGTAACGCACATCATCCCATCCATAATCAGGACTAGACGCCTTGTTGGGATCCGCCTTCCAACTCATCTCCCGACCATAGGTGCCAGGGCGAAAAACTGTGCGGCTATCATGCTCTCTCGAAGGCTGGGGCGTGGGCTTCCCGCTTTCATCTGCATTCAAGGCTTGTCCTAACTCACGTAGCGCTGCTTCCCAAGACAAATCGGGTTGATGCAACATCTCTCTCAAGGCCTGCAAGGCTATTTGGGATTCGGCGCCTTCACTCAGAGGCAGCGGTTTTGATAACCGGATGGGATCTACTTGTACAGCGGCAAAGGCTTGTCGCACCGCATGGGAAACCTGCTGATCGAACTCACGCTTGGCCTTATCATATTGATACTGCCAACCCTTCTCACTGGAAGCATATAGGGAAGGCAGCCGATTTAGCGCATAGGTTTCAACCTCTAACCGTTTAACGTATTTCATGACGCGCGGAGGAAGTTGCGAAAATTGCTTATCCACTTCTTCTGCGACTAGTAGTTCCATCACATTGGTATAAGCTCTCGTCGGAGATGCATGTACAACGCTCATAAGCGGAATCCACCTAGCAAAAATCAACTATTTTTTTACTGGAGCGCAAAGAGGAAAAATCCTCTCTAAACAAGGTTCGCTACTCGTTTCGATGATTTTTCACCGATCATTGAGCGCACCCTGCCACAAACTAACAGCTACACTCACTTTATAGCGAACTGTTAATATCTCGTACTCATCCGTCCATATACTTATGTATGCCCATTACACTGAGGAACTGAAACAATGAATAGACATTAGTAGCTGGCTACAGAAATAACTGGCTACAAAGCATTTGAGATGAATTTAGAGAGTGTTTTTCAACAGCCAGAAACCACATTGCCTCAAAGCAATTTTGCTGGCTTTTACTTGCTGGCTTTAAACTACGCGAAACAGGTTAGTGAGGACCAGATAATGTAATAAAGAGTCAAGATACACCTCGACTCCTTACTACAAGAATAAATTAGACTGCAATTATACAAGAACTGAAACTACGTTGTCCATAGTTCAGCCGGGAGTCGTTTAAAAGAAAGCCGCTCATTTTCGATATCCACAAAAATGGTGTCTCCGCTAGTAAACTCACCCCGTAGAATTGATTTCGCAATTTGGGTCTCTAACTCGCGCTGAATCGCACGCTTCAGGGGACGCGCTCCATAAACCGGGTCATAACCCACCTCGGCCAGAAAACCAATGGCGGCGTCAGAAAGCCTTAGCGTCATCTTACGCTCCGCTAACCGACTCTCCAATTGCTTCACCTGGAGTTTAACAATCTCTCGCAGTTGAGACTTCTGCAGTCCATGGAAGATAATCATCTCATCCAACCGATTCAGAAACTCTGGCCGGAAGTTCGCCCGCAGCGCCTCTAGAACTCGCGATCGCATCTCTTCATATTGGCTGTCGTCCTCCACCACATCCAGAATGTGTTGAGAGCCAATATTGCTGGTCATAATGATAATCGCATTCTTGAAATCGACGGTATGCCCCTGGGAATCGGTGACTCGGCCATCATCCAAGATTTGGAGCATAACATTGAAGACATCCGGATGAGCTTTTTCGACTTCGTCAAACAAAATCACCGCATAGGGCCGACGCCGGATCGCTTCGGTCAGCTGTCCGCCTTCGTCATACCCCACATAACCGGGCGGCGCCCCAATCAGGCGAGAGACCGCATGTTTCTCCATGTACTCCGACATGTCAATCCGGACGATCGCTTCTTCGGTGTCAAATAGATAGGCGGCTAACGCTTTAGCCAGTTCTGTCTTACCCACACCGGTCGGCCCCAGGAAAATAAAGCTGGCGGTCGGGCGGTTGGGATCCGCCAGCCCCGCCCGAGATCGCTGAATGGCATCAGACACTGCGGTGACGGCCTCGTCCTGGCCAATCACCCGCTGATGGAGCTCCGCCTCCAGATTCAGCAGTTTCTGCATCTCAGACTCAACCAATTTGCTCACCGGAATACCGGTCCACTTGGAGATAATTTCGGCGATGTCTGATTCGGTCACCTCTTCCCGCAGCAGAGTAGAGCCGCTGGTTTGAGCATCGGCTAGCTGGGCCTCGGCTTTTTCTAATTCCCGCTGCAGATCAGTCAATTTGCCATACTTTAGCTCCGCCGCCCGATTCAAATCATAGTCCCGTTCCGCTTGCTGAACCTCAATATTGACCCGATCAATCTCCTCCTTAAGGGCTTGGATGCGGTCAATGGTGCTCTTTTCAGAATCCCACTGGGTGTTGAGGGCTAATTGCTCCTCTTTCAAATCAGCCAACTCTTTCTCAATCCGCTCCAGCCGTTCCTGAGAAGCCATATCACTTTCCTTCTGCAGCGATAGACGCTCCATTTCCAGCTGTAGAATCTTACGATCCACCTCATCCAATTCTTCCGGCTTGGATGTAATTTCCATTTTCAACTTGGCTGCTGCTTCATCCACCAGGTCAATCGCTTTATCCGGTAGGAAGCGATCGCTGATATATCGAGTGGACAGGGTGGCGGCGGCGACCAACGCATTATCAGCGATTTTCACCCCATGGTGGACTTCATATCGCTCTTTCAGACCCCGCAGAATAGACACTGTATCCTCTACGCTGGGTTGATCCACATAAACCTGCTGAAAGCGTCGCTCTAAGGCGGCGTCTTTTTCAATGTACTTGCGATACTCATCCAGGGTTGTGGCGCCGATGCAATGCAATTCTCCTCTGGCTAGCATCGGCTTTAGCAAGTTCCCTGCATCCATCGCGCCTTGGGTCGCCCCTGCGCCTACAACGGTATGGATCTCATCAATGAACAGAATAATCTGGCCCTTAGATTCGGTGACCTCTTTGAGGACCGCCTTGAGACGCTCTTCAAATTCACCTCGATACTTCGCGCCTGCGATCAGAGCGCCCATATCGAGGGCGATCAGTTGGCGATCGCGCAATGACTGAGGCACATCTCCCCCGACAATCCGCTGAGCTAAGCCTTCAGCAATGGCCGTCTTACCGACGCCCGGCTCGCCAATCAGGACTGGATTATTTTTAGTCCGTCGCGACAGGATTTGGATAGTGCGGCGAATTTCATCGTCCCGTCCAATCACGGGATCGAGTTTGCCTTCCCGAGCGAACTGGGTCAGATCGCGCCCATATTTTTCTAACGATTCATATTTACCTTCAGGATTTTGATCCGTCACTTTCTGACTGCCTCGGATCTGTTCAATCACCTCTCTCAGTTTAGATTCATTCAAGCCAAATTCCTGAAAAAGGGCTTTCCCAAATCGTTCATCTTGAGCTTGAGCCAGCACTAAATGCTCAATCGAAATATAGTCGTCGCCAAATTCCTGGCGATACTTTTCGGCGCGATCTAACAAAGAATCCAGAGAACGGCCCAGGTATACAGAGCCGCCAGCGCCAGACACTTTAGGCTGCTGATTGATGAAGGCTTCGGTGCGATCGCGCACCTGCGAAACTTTCACCTCAAGCTTATTGAAAATACTCACCATCAGCCCTTCTTGCTCCAGCAGCGCCAACATTAGATGTTCCGGCTCAATCTGCTGATGCTTAGCTTGCTTAACTAGATCCGGCGTCCGGGCGATCGCAGCCCAAGCTTTTTCAGTAAATTGGTTGGGGTTGGTCGGTTGCATGCGGCGTTCTCCCCTGTCTAATACCGTGTTAACTTTTGAATACCCTATGTTCGCATTGTAAAGATTGAAACGAGATTATCGGGATCGGTGTTTACGGCCTTTCAATGTAGGGATCGCCGTTGGAAGAGCAGAGGAGATTACCCACTTAGAGTGAGAAATTTTCCCTGGGCCAGAATACAGGAGTCAGGAGACAGAATACAGTTCCTGAATGACTGCCGTCTTCTAACTTCTGCACTCCTTGCTTTTTGGACGGCCTCGGCTTAAATTACCTCCCGCAACGTATAGAAAAACAAAGAAGCGGCCCCCGAGGGCGCCGCTTCATTGTTTTTGCTAGAACACTCAGCGTTCAGCCAAGCAAATTCATCTGTTATCAAGGGTAATTAGCCGTTGATAGCAGGGGCAGTCAACGCAATAGGCGCAGACTCACCAGCAGCCAAATCAAGGGGGAAGTTGTGAGCATTACGCTCGTGCATCACTTCGAAACCGAGGTTTGCACGGTTCAATACATCCGCCCAAGTGTTCACAACACGTCCCTGAGAATCAATCACAGACTGATTGAAGTTGAACCCATTCAGGTTAAACGCCATCGTGCTGATGCCCAATGCAGTGAACCAGATGCCCACTACAGGCCATGCGCCCAAGAAGAAGTGCAGTGAACGGCTGTTGTTGAAGCTGGCGTATTGGAAGATCAAACGACCGAAGTAGCCGTGAGCTGCAACGATGTTGTAGGTCTCTTCCTCTTGACCAAACTTGTAGCCGTAGTTCTGGGACTCAGTCTCAGTGGTTTCACGCACTAAGCTGGAGGTCACCAAGGAGCCGTGCATCGCCGAGAACAAAGAACCGCCGAAGACACCTGCAACCCCCAACATATGGAAGGGGTGCATCAGAATGTTGTGCTCAGCTTGGAACACAAACATGAAGTTGAAGGTGCCGCTGATTCCCAAAGGCATACCATCGGAGAAGGAGCCTTGACCCAAAGGATAGATTAGGAATACAGAGGTGGCTGCAGCCAAGGGAGCGCTGTAAGCAACGCAAATCCAAGGACGCATGCCGAGACGGTAGCTCAGTTCCCACTGACGTCCCATATAGCAGAAGATACCGACCAAGAAGTGGAAGGTAACGAGCTGGTAAGGGCCGCCGTTGTAGAGCCACTCATCCAATGAAGCGGCTTCCCAAATCGGGTAGAAGTGGAGGCCGATGGCGTTGGAGGAAGGCACAACTGCGCCGGAGATGATGTTGTTGCCATACATCAAGGAGCCAGCGACCGGCTCGCGGATGCCGTCGATGTCAACGGGGGGAGCCGCGATGAAGGCGATGATAAAGCAAGTGGTGGCGGCTAAGAGAGTGGGGATCATCAGAACGCCGAACCAGCCAACATAGAGGCGGTTATCGGTGCTGGTGATCCACTGGCAAAACCGTTCCCACAGAGAAGCGCTTTCGCGCTGCTGTAGAGTTGTGGTCATGATAAATAAATTGCGTTGTGGACTATATATCAAGGTGAAGACGCGTTACGCTTCTTCACGCATGAGTAGAGTATCACTATTGCTTAAATCAAAGAAAACCATCTTTATGCTTTGTGTTTTTTCTTCATTAATCTTAATTATTGCCTGGAGAATTTTCCTCTTTGGTTTCTGTGAGCTTACCTTCCCTAGATTCATGGTGCGATTAAACGGACGGAATGTAGGTCCCTGATGACTGCGGTTTATCGAAACAATGCACTGCTTTTCAGTTCATTGTGAGAGGGAGTATTTTGAGAGGAAAAGTGAGTTCAGCTTGCTAGCTTAAACGCTTCAACAAATAGTGAGTATGTCAGACCAATCTTGAACGCATTCAAAGTTTCTAGCAGGAGGGGCCGTTGAGAATTGGGTTCTGCATTAGACAGGTCAGGGCGTTGACGTTGTCCGCCGTAAACCAACCAGCTCGCCAGTTCGACAAATAGCAAAACAATTGCCGATAGCACCACATCTAAATCGGCAGTTTGCCCAGTTATCGATGAAAGAACAATGGCGAAAAAGTAGCCGAACAAAAGGCTGATAATGACCAGAGATAACCGCCGCCAGGGATTAAAGACCCATCGAGTAAATCGTTTAGTAGTGCTGCTTATCAGGGTATTAAGACGAGTTCTTTGCATGGCTTATTCCTGCTGCATTTCAGCATAGGCCTGATAGACGCTATTCACGTTGTACCAGTTGAGGAATATTCGGGTGATTTCTTGGGCGAGTTGGGGTTTACCCTGCCGGATTAACCATTCTAACAGCGGCGATAATGTCCGTTCATTGAGGAGGCCTCCCAGGGAAAGTACGCCCCATAGGATGCGATGCAGCCAGGTCATTTGAATCATCATCCGGACATCTAAGGTGGGGTGTTTCTTGTAGAAAACCACCCCCATCCGAGCCCGCTGGATTTCTTTATCGATTAGGTCGGGCATTTGATCGAGAGAAAACGGGGCATGCCAGTGATAGCCTACTGCTTCAGGACACTTGACTAACTTAATCCCCATTTGCTTAAGCCGCACGCCCATTTCCAGATCTTCCCAGCCGTATTGGTTGAATTGGGTGTCGAAGAGTCCGGCGTCGATCAGCCACTTGCGCGCGATCGCAACATTATTCGTTTCAAAGTAAGCCGCTGAAAAATCGGTCAGCTTATAGGGCTCTGATGTAGGATCTTCGAAGTTACAGGTGTCAATCACCCGGCCGTAGGTAAAGACGCGATCGCCCTCGGCCTGTTTTTGGCGCTCCTCCAACCCCTCGGAATGGGCTTCCAGAAAACGCTCCGTCACCATCAAGTCACTATCGACAAAGACGATGATATCGCCCTTGGCCGATTCCACCCCTAAATTGCGAGCGGCGGCAATCCCTGCATGGGCTTGCTGAACTAGCCGCACATGGGGAAACGTCGCCGGGTTGGATTGCAGCCAGGCCACAGTCCCATCTGTAGACCCATCATCAACCACTACAATTTCATAGCCAGTCACCGGGCTCTTATCCGAAAATTGCTGATTCTCCAGCGCCTGCAGGCATTTTTCTAAAACTAGCTGGCGGTTATAGGTGGGACTAGCAACGCTAAGAAACACAACTTTCCTCAAGGCGGCATCCTGATTGTACAGAAGTGAGGATATTGGAGGACAGGGGACAAGAGGGAAACAGAGGACTCATAGGAAACATTGGGAGTTTGCACAAGGAAAAAAAGCCTCTCCAAAATTAAAGAAACTCCTTCATACGTTCGTTCTATTGGAATAGAAACTGAATTTGGACAGCAGTCAAACTGACTCCAAGAAAAGCGCCAACGATGACCTGGCCGATAGTATGTCGCTTGAGGATGACGCGAGAACTGCCGACCAATGGGATAAGTAGGTAGAGCGGGGCGATGACATAACCAAGGTGATAGGAAAAGACGACTAATGGTGTCGCCATTGCAGTGGTGTGGACACTAACCTTCCACCAGCAGGAAATTATGGCCAGAATTAGGGAATTAGCTGCATAGCAAAACATCAACCCTTGCACTAGATTCGGCGCTTGAACGACCCGTAATGCGAGGAATCCAAGCACATAAATTGTGGCGCATATGGCAAGGGGGCCTGGACGTTGTTCTCTAGGCGCAGTATCTACCGTCTCAATAGCGCCCTTATGGATGAGAAAGCGGGCGTAAGCAGCAATGAACCCAAGTGCAAATATTAGAGCAATGCTAGTAAACTCAACTTTTTCTACTAGACCCAAGTTTTTATCAGTTGCAGTGAGCAAGACAAAGGCGACTATTGGATTGATCAGCGGATGCAAAATGTCTGAAACGAATTTCGCGCTAGTTGAACCCATATATTTTCTGGGTAGGGACAATCAAGAAAGAGTTATGACTAACCATAATATGAATATGAATTCATATTCAGCCCGGTAGCCTATGTCGAATCCAGGGTCTATCTTTATTTCCTATCGTCGGAGCGACAGCATTGGAGATACTGGACGCATCTACGATTATCTTGAGGGTCACTTTGGTAGAGATCGTGTGTTTAAGGACGTAGACTCAATCCCCTTAGGCGTTACCTATCGAGAGTATTTGGAGCAGGAAGTCGGGCGCTGCCAAGTGCTGGTGGCGGTGATTGGTCCTACGTGGTTGACCGTAAGCGGCGAAGACGGCCATCGAAGGCTCGACAGTCCTACTGATTTTGTCCGCCTAGAAATTGAATCTGCATTGAAACTGAGGATTCCAGTTATTCCGTTGTTAGTCAATGGAGCCACAATGCCTAGCTCAGTTGAGCTTCCGGAGGCTTTAAGGACTTTACCTGACTGGCAAGCAAGCGTTATCCGACATGACCCTGATTTTCGTCGAGATGTAAACAAGCTAATACAGGGTATTGAGTCGTTAGTAGGTCAGATTCAGAGTCATCAAGCGACGCATGTTCATTCTGCAAGTAATTCCCGATTTTCAGAGTCTTCCCAACGCAATGGAACAAAAACTCGTAAGGAGATTCCTTGGATTTACTTAGCAGCCATCTTTGGGCTCTATGGATTACAAGGCTATTGCATTAATGGGGCTGGAGCTTGGGCTTGGGCTTGGACAGAGGCGAGTAACGCTGGTGGTGCTGCATCTGTGGCTTTGGTTTGGGCTGAAGCTATGGCTATGACTGTGTCTTTATTTGGGGCTGGGGTTGTGGCTGTGGCTGTGGCTTGGATAGGAGCTAGGGCTGGAGTTGTGTTTATAGTGTTGGCTCTAACTTGGATTGTGGCTGGGACGGGAGCTGTGGCTGTGACTGTGGCTAGGGCTGGGGCTGGGGTTTGGACTATGGCTAAGACAATGATTGGGATTGGGGTCGCAGCTGGGTTTGTGACTTGGCTGGGGGCTGGTGTTGTGGCTGTAGCTTTGGCGATGACTTGGGTTGTGACGGGAAGAAAACTCAAAGGGCGCTTTAGCTCTGCCCAGGTGTTTTGGATCTTAGGGGTCACCGCTATTGCAGGGCTAGGCGTTGGAACGCTGAAAGGGTGGTGAATATGACGCAACCGATGCTTCAACTCGATTTTTGCTCAGATTCAGACAGGATTTGAGGGGGAATTAACGGCATAATAAAGAGTTTGTTTCTATTGTTGTGCAGGTCAACTACCCATGGGTCGTGCAGAGAGAGTCGTATTAGCCTATTCCGGCGGAGTGGATACCTCCGTTTGTATTCCTTATCTAAAAAATGAGTGGGGCGTGAAAGAAGTCATCACCTTGGCGGCGGATTTAGGCCAGGGGGATGAGTTGGAGCCAATTCGGCAGAAGGCTTTGGATTCCGGGGCTAAGGAGTCGCTGGTGATTGACGCGACTGAGGCGTTTATTCAGGACTATGCCTTTCCTGCAATTCAGGCGAATGCGTTATATGAAAATCGTTATCCCCTCACGACTTCTTTGGCTCGGCCTTTGATCGCCAAGCTGTTGGTGGAGGCGGCGAAGAAGTATGGGGCTGACGCGGTTGCCCATGGTTGTACGGGCAAGGGGAATGACCAGGTTCGGTTTGATGTGTCGATCGCGGCCCTTAATCCGGAGCTGAAGGTGTTGACTCCAGCTCGGGAATGGGGCATGAGCCGGGAAGAGACGATTGCCTATGGAGAGCGGTTTGGGATTCCGTCTCCGGTGAAGAAATCGTCGCCCTACAGTATTGACCGAAATCTGCTGGGGCGCAGTATTGAGGCGGGGCCTTTGGAGGATCCTTGGAATGAGCCTTTGGAGGAAGTGTATGCGATGACGACTGCGATCGCAGACACCCCAGATCAACCCGAGTATGTGGAAATTGGTTTCAATGGCGGAATACCCACCCATCTCAATGGGATGGAGCTGCCAGCGATTAAATTGGTGAGTCAACTGAACGCGATTGTGGGATCCCACGGTTTCGGTCGAATTGACATGATTGAGAATCGGCTGGTAGGCATTAAGTCTCGAGAGATTTATGAAGCCCCGGCTCTACTGTTGCTGATTCACGCTCACCGAGATTTGGAGAGCTTGACCTTGACGGCTGATGTAACCCATTACAAACGGGGGATTGAAGAAACCTATAGCCAAATGGTGTACAACGGCCTTTGGTATAGCCCCTTGAAAGCCGCCCTGGACGCCTTTGTTCAGCAAACTCAAGCGCGAGTGAATGGAACCATTCGGGTGAAACTGTTCAAAGGAACCGCCGCCATCGTTGGCCGTAAATCTGAGACCTCGCTTTACACCGATGACCTGGCTACGTATGGGGCGAATGATACGTTTGATCACAAGGCCGCGGAAGGCTTCATTTATGTTTGGGGCCTGCCTACCCGGGTTTGGTCGGAGAAAATGCGACAAGGCTAATTGAAAGTCATGGTTTCTTAGAGCCGTAGCGTTTCGTAGAGACGTAGCATTGCTACGTCTCTACGAAATTCACAACAACATGCCTGCAATGCAGGCTGTCATGAAGCAGGCCAGACTCCCCGCGATCATCGCCCGAACGCCGAGGCGAGCCAGGTCATGCTGGCGCTCAGGAGCGATGGCCCCGATCCCGCCAATTTGGATGCCGATAGAGCCGATATTGGAAAAGCCGCATAAGGCGTAGGTGGCGATCAGAATCGCTCGTTGAGAAATCGTCCCAGGTGTTCCAGCGGCATTCGCGCCGCCAGATGTAGTGCTTGCCTCCGCCATCATCTGCTGTAAATCGAGATAGGCGATAAATTCATTCAGAATCGTTTTCTTGCCGAGGAGAACGCCGACCTGGGCGCAATCAGCCCAAGGAACCCCCATTAGCCAGGCGACTGGGGCCAGCAAATAGGAAAAGATCAGTTCTAAGGATAAGCTGGGCAACCCTATCAAACTACCGAGCCAGCCGATGAGGGCATTCACAGCCGCTAATAGCGCGAGAAAGGCAATCAGCATAGCGCCAATATTGAGCGCCAGCTTTAAACCGTCTAGCGCACCCACCGTGATGGCGTCAATGACATTCACCGAGGTCCGTTTGACCTCAATCTTGACCGTTCCCGCCGTGGGGGAGTCTTCTGTCTCAGGATAGAGCAGCTTAGAGAGCGCTAAGCCCGCTGGGGCTGACATGACTGAAGCCGCGATCAGGTGCTCTGCTGGAATCCCAAAGGAGACGTAAGCTGCTAAAACGCCCCCTGCAACTGTGGCGAATCCCCCTGTCATGACTGCATGCAGTTCTGACAAGGTCATGGAAGAGACGAACGGCTTAATGACTAATGGCGCTTCGGTTTGCCCGACAAAGATATTGGCTGCAGAGGATAGGGATTCGGTGGCTGAAGTCCCCATTGTTTGCATCATCAACCTGGCTAACGATTGTACAAGGCGCTGTAAGAGACCGTAGTGATAAAGAATACTGATAAAAGCCGAAAAGAAAATGACTGTGGGTAGAACCTTGAAGGCAATGAAGAAATCTTTGAAGTTTTCCCCGAAGACGAAGGAGGCGCCCGCATCGGAGAAATCCAGGAAACGATTGACCAGGTTTCCCAAAAATCGAAACATTGCGAATCCGATGGGGGTTCTCAAAATAAACAACGCCAGAATTAGCTGTAGGGCGATGCCCCAGAGAACCGGCCGCCAACGCACGGCTCGACGATTGCTTGAGAAGGTGTAGGCAATGCCAATAAATACAGCTAGCCCAAATAACGAAATGAGACGCTCCATGGATCTGAATTGATAGGGTGGTCATGGCGGGAATAGTCATTCCCGCCAGTGCAACCACTCCATTGTCAGGGATGATGGGCTGTTGGACAGTAGTGAATCAATTGCCTAAATTAGACTTCTCTCTGTGTGGAGAATTAAAAAGCCTGAAAAGTGGCGTAATCAGGCTAATATCTTTCTGTCTATTGGGTTCCAATCAATGATTTGCGCTTGCGCTGACGCCCTGCAATGTTTCGAATCAGCTTAAGGCCAAGATCTTGGGGAGACACTTGATTTGATAAAGTTGGTTTGAGCATCGCGAGGAGATTTAGTCCTTTAACCAAGCGGGCTATAGACGCCTTCTTCTGTGAGGAGTTGATTGCATAGTTGAACGCATTCATTACAGATGCAGTTCGTTGGACCGGCAATCATCTTTCTCACCTGCTCACTTCGCTTCTGGCAGAATGAACACCGCATCACCGGAATGGCTGCTTCAAAATCACTGGCTTCTATTTCTACTTCCCCAATCCAAGTTTTCACCCATTCTCGATAAAGGCGTTCGGATTCTGCTGATGAGGTTTCTCCGCCTAAGGTTTCTTCCTCATCGGGGTAGGTAAAGCGCGATCGCTCAACTTTCTCAACCCGCCCTGTCTGACGCTGGGGATCCAGGTCTAGGGTCCAACCCCTAGGGTGACCGTTTACATAGAATCCCACATGGGCTAAGCTGCCGTCAGCGTGGAACTCTACATAACGACCTTCCTTTCTTTTGGATTGAAATCCGCCTGGAAGCAGTGCGCCATCAATAGTCATTCGAAATCTCCTAAAGTCGTCGAACTGGTAGCACCCTGCCGAGCCCCGGTTGACTGTCGGCTGATTCCTCTTGACTCCTATTTGATTAAATCTGATTCTGCTATTTGCCTAAATCTGATTCCGCCAAAAATGAGAAGTGAGTATTATAGGGTTCACAACTTCTTTTTGGCAAGCATTCCATGATTAGCGTAAAGAATTTCTTAAAAGAAAATTCGTATTAACCCCAAAATTTACAAGATACTTAGGAGGCCAAGATGGAGAATGGCTTCTACGGCTTAACCTCTGGAAAGGTAAAGTTTAAGCGGCGTATATCTGAATCAGGTTCTGTTCACATAAATGGAAGATATGCCGAAGTAGCCCAAGAACCCGCTCAAGATCGCCAATAGAGTAAGGAGGTGTTTCATACACGTCTCCCTTACTGGCTAGCATATAGAAGCGCCAGGTTTCTCCATTAGTGACAATCCCAAAAATATCGATAACATGATCCAGCTGTTGGTTATTCCACCAACAAGCTTGCATTTCCACAAGACATTGCGCCAGACCTTGCTCAAAGTCATCTTTCTTTGCTTCCACAATACAAAGAAGGGGCGCTTCCAAGTATTCTTTATTCTCTGCAATTAAATAATCGACGTTGCCGTTGAGTTCGTCGCTTTTGAGCGCTGCGCCTTTCCAAATTTTGAGTCGATGGGTATCCTCAAGGGCTTCTTCGCAGATAGCATCAATCAGTAATTTTTTGGATTCTTCATAGCTACGTAGGTCAAAAAAGCGCCTTAGTCTAGTGAGTCGTTGCTGAAAAAACTCGCTGGGTTTTATGGATTGGACTTCAAGCTCCCAATTCAGCATGTGCTTTACGCCTAGTTGCTTGAAGGCTTGGGTCAAATCGAAGCTGGCAAAATTTTTGGATTTTCCCTGACTTGATTTATTCGATTTCTCTCGAGGCTCACCCATTCGTTTTACCTCCCCGATTAAAGCGGACTTTTGAACATCGTTTTTTTAACTTTGATTTATTGACTAGCCTAATTATCCTCACTAATTTTAGTTTGGCTTTGATGGTCCTGTAGCGAGCTTTGGCAAGGTTAGAGTTTGGTTTAGCCGGAAATGGCCGCCAGAATATTCATAATCGTCTGAAGTTGATCGATGTAATAGTCTTGCTGACTGAATATCCACAGAGGAAAACAGGGTGCGATCGCTTTTTATTTTCAACCCAAAGGTCTTATTTAATTTCTCAAGGGTGAAATCTTTGCAAGACATTGCGATCCTTCTTCACAAGAAAACGGGTATCAGCTGCTTATTATTTCCCGAACAGTGTCTGTCTATTTCGAGTTGAGTCTCTTTCCATATGGATTCACACATAATCGTCATCGGGGATTTTCAGCCAAATATCCTCTCTATTTCTATTCTCGCTCAAGTTGAATATCCTCTTGTAAATTGGCTTATCCAGTGTCGGGACTAGGTGGCGGCCAACTCCATAAAACTGGCCAAACTTAATAGATACTCTCGACTCAGTCAGTCAACGTCATCCCAACCGTGGTAAAAAACTAGCTGGAGCGTAGTGGGGATTTTCTGTGAAATTTGCGTTTATTATTGACCCCATTGAAAAGTTGGATCCTGGCCACGATACGACAGTGGCGCTGATGGAAGCGGTCCAGATCATGGGGTATGAAGTTTGGATCACGGAAGCTAGGCGCCTCAGTGTATTTGAGGGGAAGGCTTGGGCTTTGCTGCAACCCGTTAAGCTAACGCCTGTGGAGTTAGGCGATAACCGTTGGATTGCTGTCCCCAACTGGTACACATTAGGGGACGCCGTGCTGACGCCTCTAGAAGAGATGGATGTTGTCTTCATGCGCACCGATCCGCCGGTAACCATACCCTACCTGTACGCTACCTACATTCTGGATTACATCGATCCAACCAAAACTCGAGTGATTAATTCGCCGAAGGGCCTGCGGGAAGCGAATGAGAAGATGTATGCGCTGCAGTTTACAGAAGCGATTCCGGAAACATTCGTCAGCCAAGATAAGCAGGTCATTCGAGAGGTGGTGGAACGGTGGGGGGCGGCTGTGCTCAAACCCATCGGCGGTAAAGCTGGAGAAGGGGTGCTCTTTCTAGAAGCGGGCGATCGCAACTTTAACTCCATGGTTGAAATCAGCACCCTACAAGGCCAGATGCCGGTAATGGTGCAAATTTACTTGCCTGCGGCTAAGGATGGGGATAAGCGGGTAATTTTGCTGAATGGAGAACCGATTGGCGCGGTGAATCGGCTCCCAACCGGGAAGGAATTTCGCAGCAATATGGCTGTTGGCGGTCAAGGGGTGAAGTCTGAGGTCACCGAGCGCGATCGCCAAATCTGTAGCCAACTTGCCCCCAGCCTGCGACGAGATGGCCTAGTCTTTGTAGGCATAGATATTATTGGCGGCTATCTCACAGAAGTGAATGTCACCAGCCCTACTGGGGTTCGGGAGGTTGATCGGCTAGATGGGGTCAGTCTTGGCCGCCAAGTGATTGAATGGGTCATGAATTCTGCAGCGGAGGAGAACTGACGTGAGTCAATATCGAAATCTTGGTCGAAATTCTAAGCGAGTTCTCCCAGGCGTCAGTCGGCGACAATTTATCAAATATGGTTCTCTCACCTTGGGGACTGGCCTGATAACGGCTTGTTCCGGCGACCAATCCGTTCTCGAAGCCGAACCGACAGGTGACGGCAAGACAGCGCAAGGTTCTGAAACTAGGAGAGACGGGGGACTCACTCCCGTCAGTTTTGGCACAAACTGGTATGCGCAAGCGGAACAGGGCGGTTTTTATCAGGCGGTGGCCACCGGCATTTATGAAGCGTATGGGTTGGATGTCACCATCAAAATGGGTGGCCCGCAAGTTAACGGGACTCAGCTGTTGATGGGGGATGCCGTGGATTTCTTTATGGGGTACGCCTCAGACGCCATAAAAGCGGTTGAAGCCGGTATTCCCAAGATCACTGTAGCCGCTATCTTCCAGAAAGACCCTCAGATTCTGATCGCTCACCCGAAGCAAGGGATTAACTCCCTGGCGGATTTGAAGGGGCGGCCTATCTTTATCTCTCAAGCCGCCAATGTGACGTATTGGCCCTTCTTAGCAGCGAAGTACGGGTTCACTGAGGACATGAAGCGCAACTATAACTATAGTGTTGCTCCCTTTCTGGCTGACGTCGCTTCAGCTCAACAAGGGTATCTCAGCTCTGAACCCCTTATGATTAAAGAAGAAGGGGGATTTGACCCAATTGTCTTTCTGATGGCGGATTTTGGCTATACGCCCTACGCCGCCACCATCGAAACGAAGCAAGCGCTAGTGGAAAGCGATCCCGACTTAGTCCAGCGATTTGTGGACGCTTCTATCCGAGGCTGGTATAGCTATTTCGAAAACCCTGAACCTGGCAATGCATTAATTAAGCAGGCGAATCCCGAGATGACTGACGAGCAAATTGCCTACAGCATTGAAAAGATGCAGGAATTTGGCATCGTCCTGTCCGGTGAATCGAAAACCCAAGGGATTGGCGCCATGACCGACGATCGGTGGAAATCTTTCTTTGACACCTTGGTGGGAGCCAGTGTATTTAAACCAGATACGGATTATACGCAGGCGTATACGTTGGCGTTTGTTAACAAAGGGACAGATTATTACACAAAGTAGTGGGTGACGAGATGATGTCTTTTGGCCGAAAAATCACCCAAGAGGGAGAATACGAACGCCAGCAGTCAGGGTCTAATATTCAAATAGTGTCTGTAATGTTACAGGATCAACTGAAAGGAACAACTGCAAGCAGGAAGGTTTTTATGGGAGAGAATACGTTACAAGAAGGGCGAAGCCCTGCAGGAGAAAGGACTCCAAGTCCGGTTCTCTCATTATTGTGACTTCTGCCGACTGCTTTCGTTCCATAACGGACTTTCTAGGCTTCAGGTCCACGCCTTTTTTGCCAAGCCATTTTATTGAATGAACTTTCTGCTTGCATTGCGCGTCTTGGTGTGCATCTGATTTGTCTCTTTAGGCGTTAGGCGGTAGATGAGGCATTGGGCGGCAGTGTTTCACGTGGGAAGGACGCGTTTCCTGCTGTAAGGGTTGTCCATCTTTCTTACTCCTACCGGCGTTCTCTTGTCTACCCGATGAAAATTGAAAAAGCTAACTGTGTTCCAGCTTTAACAATGCTTGACTCTCCAATCATCTCCCTCAATCAAGTCAGCAAGGTCTACGCCAATGGGACGATCGCACTTCAGGGCGTCGATTTGACAGTCAGGCCCATGGAGTTCGTCAGCTTGATCGGACCGTCAGGATGTGGCAAGAGCACGGTGTTGCGGTTGATTGCTGGATTGGGTCAGGCCAGTTCGGGGCGGATTGCCTGGGGTATGAATGCGAGTGAGCGCAATCTCGCGTTTGTGTTTCAGGATGCAGCGCTAATGCCTTGGGCCAATGTAGTAGATAATGTGTATTTACCGTTGAAACTGCAGGGAAAATCCCGCAGGACCTCTCGGGCGGCTATTCAGGAAGCCATCCAGATGGTCGATCTGGAGGGATTTGAAACCTGTTATCCACGGGAATTGTCAGGGGGCATGAAAATGAGGGTTTCGATTGCGCGATCGCTAGTAACCCAGCCCAATATTCTGTTAATGGACGAGCCCTTTGGCGCTTTGGATGAGATCACCCGTAGTCGGCTTAATAGTGATTTGTTGAGCCTTTGGGGGGAAAAACACTGGACAGTGGTTTTTGTCACCCACAATATCTACGAGGCGGTTTATTTATCGAATCGGGCAGTGGTGATGGCGGCGCATCCCGGTCGCATCGTAGCGGATATCCCTATTGATGCGGCGTATCCTCGCACGGATGAATTTCGGACATCTAGTCTGTTCAATCAATATTGCCGGGAGGTATTGTCCTATCTCTCTCCATCGTCGTCGCCTGCGATCGCGCTTTAGAATAAAGGCTTTGTGTTGCTTCATTATTGTTGCCGCCGTAGCTAGTTTGATCGCCATGCCCCCCTTTCAAAGTCCTGCCGCCGATTCCCCCCTGGATTCGACTCTAGCGCCCAATGAAAACCTGGTGTTGAAGGGCATTCCCCCCATTCCTAACACCCTCGCTGAAACGATTGAGCGCTATACCGAATTTCGTTCGGCTAGTTTAGCCAGCTGGCATCCTACCCAGCGGGAGATGTTGATTTCAACGCGCTTTGGGAACACCACCCAGGCCCATCATGTAAAATTTCCTTTGGGCAGCCGCCGACAACTCACCTTCTTTCCAGAACGCATTTCCGGGGCGACCTATCAACCTACCCAAGGCGACTATTTTGTGTTCAGTAAAGATCTCGGCGGCAATGAATTTCGGCAAAACTACCGCTATGATCTCGCCACTGGCGACATTACGCTGCTGACCGACGGAAGATCTAAAAATAGTCGAGGGATTTGGTCCCATTCCGGCAGTCAAATGGTTTATACCTCTACCCGACGCACCGGTAAAGATTCGGATCTCTATGTGATTAATCCGTTGCAGCCAGAGACCAATCGCTTGTTGTGTAAAGTAGAGGGCGGCGGCTGGTTTCCACTCGATTGGTCTGTGGATGATCGACAAATCCTAGAAAAGGAATATGTTTCGATCAATGAGAGTTATCTCTGGCTAATTGATGTGGAAACCGGGAAAGAGATCCTGTTGACCCCCAAGGATCCCGTCGAGAAAGTAGCGTATGGTGCGGCGCAATTCAGCAAGGACGGCAAAGGACTCTATCTCACCACCGATCGCGGGTCAGAATTCCAGCGGTTAGCCTATTTTGATTTCAGCACCCAGAAATATCGTTATTTGACGACGGATATCAATTGGGATGTTGAACGGATCGCCCTCTCTGAAGATGGTCAGTTTTTAGCGTTTACGGTCAATCAAGATGGGGTGAGTGTGCTGCATGTCTTAGACCTCGCTCGGGGCCAGGAAATCGCCTTGCCTCAACTCCCCATCGGCTTAATCTATGGGATTCGCTGGCGTCCCCAAAGTCAGGAATTAGGCTTTACGCTAATTTCAGCCCAGTCCACGGCAGACGTGTACTCCATTACCCTAGAATCCGGTGAAGTTACCCGGTGGACCGAGAGCGAAACCGGCGGCTTGGACACCTCGACGTTCGTGCAGCCCGAATTAGTCCATTGGCAGAGTTTTGATGACCGCACCATCTCGGGGTTTCTGTATCGTCCGCCAAGCCAGTTTAAGGGCAAACGTCCCGTGGTGATCAATATCCATGGCGGTCCGGAAGGCCAGTATCGACCGGGCTTTTTGGGACGCCAGAATGTCTACCCAAATCAGCTAGGAGTCGCGCTGCTTTTCCCCAATGTGCGGGGCTCCTCAGGCTATGGCAAAACGTTCCTAACCCTCGATAATGGTTATCTGCGGGAAGATTCGGTTAAAGACATCGGCGCATTGCTGGACTGGATCGCCGCGCAGCCTGATTTGGATAGCGATCGCATCCTGGTGACCGGCGGCAGCTATGGCGGTTATATGTCCCTGGCCGTCGCCACCCACTACAGCGATCGGATTCGCGCCTCCATTGACATTGTCGGTATTTCTAATTTTGTTACGTTTCTAGAAAATACAGAAAGCTATCGTCGAGACCTGCGGCGGGTGGAATATGGAGACGAACGGGACCCCAACATGCGGCAGTTCCTGCTAGACATTTCTCCCCTTAACAATGCCGACAAGATCAAGAAACCCCTCTTTGTTGTTCACGGTCAAAATGATCCCCGAGTACCCGTGGGTGAAGCTGCGCAAATCGTCGAAACAGTCCGCAGGAACAATACCCCTGTTTGGTATTTACTCGCCAAAAACGAAGGCCACGGCTTTTCTAAAAAGCAAAACGCCGACTTTCTGTTCTATGCGACAGTTATGTTTATCAAGACGTATTTAGGGATTGGTAATTAAGGATTAAGGAGATTTCCAGGAATGAAGATACTGCTGTAGGTTGGTGTCGAGGTGCGAGACCCAACGCTGCCAATATCTCTGGGCTGTTGGGTTTCACACTGTTTAACCTAACCGACGCAATTGACTTACGGCATGCAGTGATTGGCGGGAGAGCTGACCGTAGGTTACGAGCAGAATTTTGTTATGAGCAGAATTTCACAAAGGCTCTCCACTTCCATAGCGCGCCCGCAGGGTTTTCTTGTCTAGCTTGCCGACACTGGTTTTGTCGATGCAATCGACAAATTCAATCCGTTCCGGCACTGCCCATTTTGACAAGCGACCACTATCGACATGGCTGCGGATCTCAGTCAGGATTTCATCACCCGTGATATTGCTTTCGGCTTCTGCCGACCTGACGACAAGCAGCATGGGCCGTTCTCCCCATCGCTCGTCAGGTATGCCGATGGCGGCGACTTCGCCAACCCCGTTCAAACGCGATGTGATATTTTCCAGTTCCAGCGAGGAAATCCATTCACCGCCGGATTTAATAATATCTTTTATTCGATCCGTGATTTGCAGCGTGCCGAACCCATCCATGCGTCCCACATCACCCGTATGCAGATAGCCACCCTGAAAGAGGGCGGCGGTGGCTTGGGCATTCTTCACATAGCCTGCTGTCATCCAAGGCGCACGCACTACAATCTCTCCAGTGGATTTACCGTCGTGGGGGATATCATTCATATTTTCATCGACGACTCGGAGTTCGACCAACGGGGCTGGCTTTCCGGTGGCGCAGCGCAGCGCCAGATTGTCATCTCCCTTGCCGTCTGACACATCTGCTATGGTCAGGAGCGGACAGGTTTCGGACAGACCGTAAGCGGCAAACACATCAATGCCGCGATCTAAGGCCGCCTGGGCCAGCCCCTGCGGTAGGGCGGAGCCGCCAATAATCACTTTCCATCCGGACAAATCCACGGTTTGCGATTCGGGCGCCTTTAACAGCATGTGTAAAATGCTCGGCACGCAATGGGATAAGGTCACCCCTTCGCGCGCAATCAGCTCTAACAATGTCGCCGGGTGATAGCGCCCGGGATAGACCTGTTTCATGCCAAGCAAGGTTGCAGCATAGGGAAAACCCCAGCCATGCACATGGAACATCGGCGTGATTGGCATATAGACATCGTCTTTATGAACTCGACTGCCGCCCGGTCTTGGCCCCAAGCCCGCCAGCAGTCCAAGCGTGTGCAGCATCAGATGACGATGGCTATAGGCCACACCTTTCGGCTCGCCGGTAGTGCCGGTTGTATAAAAGATAGTCGCCTGCGTCGATTCATCAAAATCGGCAAAATCAAAGTTACTATCCGACGCGGCCAGCAGAGATTCATATTCAGCTACTTGCCCAGCATCAGGCGTCGGACTGGCGGGATCGTCTTGAATCAGGATGATTTTGACGGGGCGCTCAATCTTTGGGGCGATCGCCTCAATGATCGGCAGGAAATCGACATGCACTAGAATGACATCATCTTCAGCATGGTTGATGGTGTAGAGAATCTGTCCCACAGAGAGACGCACATTGATCGTATGCAGCACCCCGCCCATCATCGGCACTCCCAAAAAGCACTCTAGATAGCGATGGCTGTCCCAATCCATCACGCCTACCGTATTCCCCATCCCGATTCCGATAGATGTCAGCCCGCTAGCAAGACGACCAATCCTCTCTTTAAGAGTGCGATAGTTGTAGCGACGGATGCGGCTACTCACAATCTCTTGATCCGGTGCGACCAAAAGCGGTGTATGCAGTAGATTTTTGATTAGAAGTGGATAATCACCCAGCGACTTAGTGTCTTGATTGGCAAGCATCGGCTCGATTCCCGCATAATGCTTGGTTAATTTAAATGCCTGGTTAATTTAGTATTATATCAAGCGCTTGGCCTGCGAAAAGACCTGGATTACGAGACTTTAGACTTACAGGCTTTCATTTGGCGGTTAGAGCTTGTCCCTAGCCGCCGAATGGTCAATTATAAGAAAGGAAGTAAACAATCATTACTGCCTCCTATGAAGTCCATGAAACTTCAACAATTTTGCTAAGTCATTTATTTGCGCCTTGGCAAGACCAAAGACGCAGTATTTGAGTGCAGAGGTGCGTTACTGGCGAGTCCCACCGTCAGCTAATTCATCAGTCTATTGACAAATGACGGAGAAACAATAGTTTTGCAGGATTCGCAGCGCCCAGAATCGAGGCGTGCTAAGTCTTCCAAGATGGCGGTGCGGAAGCTTTTTCGCATACCAGGAAGGCTGAACGCCAAAAAGTTTCTGTCTCCAGATATTGTGGCTCCTTTGACGGTAGGAGTTGGCATGCTACTGCTCTGGGATGTGTTTGTGCGAGTGATGCAGTTGCCGCCTTACCTACTACCAGGGCCTTTGCTGGTGCTGCAGACGCTGATTGAAGAGTGGCCTCAGCTTTTTCCCTCGATGCTGATTACGCTCCAGATTACGGTTGTGGCGTTTATTGCTGCGACGCTGTCGGGGTTGGCGATCGCGATTCTCTTCACCCAAAGTAAGTGGATTGAGCGCAGTTTTTTCCCCTATGCGGTGATTCTGCAAACCACCCCCATTGTTGCGATCGCGCCTCTAATCATCATCTGGCTAAAAAACAATACCTTTGCCGCTCTTGTAGTCTGCGCCTGGATTGTCGCCTTCTTTCCCATTGTCTCTAACACCACGCTGGGGCTGAAAAGCGCTGACCATAACCTGCGCAACCTATTCCAACTCTACGGCGCCTCCCGCTGGCAAACCCTGTGGTATCTGAGATTACCCAGCGCCCTGCCCTACTTTCTTGGCGGACTGCGGATTAGCGGCGGATTGGCGCTGATTGGCGCAGTCGTCGCCGAATTTGTCGCTGGGACCGGCGGCGCCCGTTCTGGTTTGGCCTATCAGATCTTGATGTCCAGCTACAACTTGCAAATTCCCCGCATGTTTGCGGCGCTGCTGCTGACCACAGTTCTGGGGGTTCTCATTTTTGTCGGCTTAACCCTCTTATCTGATTTTCTACTGCGTCATTGGCATGAAAGCGTCATCAAGCGGGAGGATTGAAACTCTGGTGTAAGCTTAAGTTGAGTGGTTTATTGGTCAACTTTTCATAGGTCATTGATCAGCCGTTGCTCTCTCCTAAATGGAATTTAGCGACTGGCGTAAACGCACCCTTCAACTCAAACAAGTTCAAACAGAAAACTTGAAGCATGAAAGGAAACGTCAGTATCGGTTTACTGTCAATGGCCGCTGTACTTACCAGCGGCGCCAGAGTGTCTACTCAGGCTGAAAATTCCTCAGTATCATTAGATACATTCGATGACTGGTGCGCCCATCAGCCGCATTTGACTTCAGAGGCACGGCATACTGTGGGAATGCTGTTAGAGCAAGTCGAAACCCAAGACTGCCATCACGCTGAAGATAGGCTTGCAAATTTGACATCGCTCAATTTCGAACAAAGTGACGTTGCAGATTTGGGACCGTTGGCGAGTCTGCAGAATTTGAGAGAGCTTATGCTGGCTGACAATCAAATTTCGGACGTAGCGCCATTGGCGAATTTGACAAATCTGGAAAAGCTTTTCCTCCATGGCAATCAAATTGCAGATGTATCGCCGTTAGCGACCTTAACAAATCTAGAAGCGCTTTTTCTTCATAACAATCCAATTGTGGATGTGGCCCCGTTGGGGAGTCTGACGAATTTGCGGGAACTGACGCTTGCGAACAATCCAATTTCAGATTTGACGCTGTTGGAGAGGTTGACAAATCTGAGGCTGCTCATCCTTGCGAATAATCAAATTTCGGACGTAGCGCCGTTGGCAAAGTTGACCAGTTTGAGAAAGCTGATTCTCGGCGGTAATCAAATTTCAGACTTGACGCCGTTAGAGAATTTGACGAATCTGACAGAGCTGGTTCTCGTTAACAATCAAATTGCAGACGTGGCGCCATTAGCGAGGTTGACGAATCTGGAAATGGTTTTTCTCGGCAACAACCAAGTTTCGGATCCATCGTCGTTAGCAAACTTGAGGAATCTAAAAATGCTTTCCCTGACCGGTAATCCGTTGAGCAATCAAACCTGTCCCGTGCAACCTGAAACGATCTGTCAATTCTAAAACCGGCTTACGACTTAAAGCGGGAAACTTTCCCTGAGAGGGAATACAGGAGCCAGGAGTCAGAATCCAGTTCCTGACTGACTTTTGCATTCTGTATTCTGTATTCCTTCTCCGCCAGATTGTCCCGGCTTTAACGATACGCCCTAAAACCTACCTTTGAGTCATATCAGAACAGAAATGTACGCTCAGGCTGAATCCATTGCAATACTATGTCTTGAGGGATCAGTTTAGAGACCCGTTCATCCGGCGCTAATGCTCAGTGACAAAGGCAAATGACTAAAATATGAGTTCCAATCAGTTCGTTGCCATTCCTCCAACCCATCATTACTGGCTTACCAATACTCGGATACCCCTCACTTTTCTAGAGTCTTCGGTTTCTACCAGAGAGCCCATCGCCCGACTGAGCACTGCGCCTATGTGGGAGGACTTGGCGCCGGCAGATATTGAAATTAAGGACGGGCGGATTATTTGTGTGCAGCCGACTGGGTTTGCGATTCCGTCTCATCTGTCGACGGTCGATCTCCAGCAGGGGTTAGTTTGGCCTTGCTTTGTGGATGTGCATACCCATTTGGACAAGGGCCATATTTGGGAGCGCACCGCGAATCCAGACGGTTCTTTTGAACAGGCTCTGGCAGCGGTAGATAGCGACCGGACACTTCACTGGACTGATGAGGATGTCTACCGGCGGATAGAATTTGGTCTGAAATGTAGTTACGCCCATGGAACTCGGGCGGTTCGCACCCATTTGGATGCGTTTGGCGAGCAAGCCAAGATTAGTTTTGGGGTGTTCAAAACTCTACAGCAGGAGTGGGTGGGAAAGTTAGACCTGGAAGCGGTGTGCCTGGTCTCCCTGGATTATTATCAAACCCCTGCAGGCGAATTGTTATCTGACCTGATGGCTGAGATGGGGGGAATTCTGGGCGGGGTTATGTACATGACGCCTGAGTTGGATGCTCAGCTAGATAGTGTGTTTACTTTTGCCAAAGAGCGAGGGTTGGCCCTGGATTTTCACACCGATGAAAGCTTGAACCCGGCGGATATGACCCTGCGCCATGTGGCGATGGCAAAACTACGTCATCAATTTGAAGGGCAGGTACTATGCGCCCACTGCTGCAGTTTATCGGTGCAGACGCCCGAGGTGGCGGCCAAAACGATGGATTGGGCGCAAGAGGCTGACATCGGAATTGTCAGTTTACCTATGTGCAATCTGTTTCTGCAGGATCGCTATCCTGGGCGGACGCCGCGATCGCGGGGCGTTACCCTTCTCCATGAGCTAAAGCAGCGGGGGATTCCGGTCGCTCTGGCCAACGATAATTGCCGCGATCCTTTCTTTGCCTATGGCGATCATGATGGCCTGGAAGTATTTACTCAATCCGCCCGTATTGGTCATTTGGATCGGCCTTATGGGGATTGGCCCCAGACTTTAACCCGCACTCCCGCAGCGATGATGGGGCTGCCAGAGGCTGGACGGATTGGCGTTGGACTCCCGGCGGATTTGGTTTTGTTTAAGGCGCGCACTTTCAATGAGTTGATGTCGCGGCCCCAGTGCGATCGCGTCGTCCTGCGCAATGGAAACGCGATCGACACCACCCTGCCAGACTATGCAGAGTTAGATGACTTAGTTGGTGGTTAGCCGCATGCTCGTGCCAATGTCGCCACGTTATGGTTAATCGGGCGGGATAAATAAGTCCTGATTTCAGACGCTTCCCTGTCATTGGAATGCCACTTGTTAAGGAACAGAATGAAATCCCGAATGGAGTGCATATAGGCCTTTTCAGTTGAAAGGCTGAAGCGCCTTAAGTCGAGCGACTTCTCTGACTTGGTCAAGCAGTCGGAGCGGATTGGATTGGAGCCATGGTAGATGTCATATAACTCCCTCATGAAGGTAATTAACTGTCAAACGTGACGGATAAGCACCCTAATCACCATACTTAACTGTCAAACGTGACAGTTAAATCCTGCTTTCCAGGAGTTATGCATCAAAAATTGGGTATAAGTTCTGCAAATAGGGGTGTTATCACGCAAAAGTGATACTGGTGGCGAAATATTGCTTAATATTTAGTTGCGGGTTAATCCACTTGTGACAAGGCCCACTCACAATAAAATGGAAGCTGCTTGGATTGACGCGAAAATTAACGC
>JAAUYH010219920.1_pt1 | contig 33353 bp, 41 predicted proteins | sample 7278061 | NCBI WGS metagenome assembly JAAUYH01 (sample SAMN14350203, study PRJNA611818) | marine sediment metagenome | isolation source: surface marine sediment (0.6m) | place: French Polynesia: Moorea | collected 2018-08 | reverse complement strand
TGGTGGTCAACGTCTGTCCATCCCGGCAGTAGTCCCGGCCGCAATCAAACGCTTCATCCGAAACTATGGCAACCTGATAGGTGAAGACAACGCGCTGCTGCTGGTGACCGAACTGGGCGGCGGGCGTTATCCCATCCCGACCGGGTCCGGCCATGGTGGATGTCATGAAGCGCTGGACGTGGAACGGGTCGTCGGTCTGACCGTGCAGGACAAGCTGACTGCGGCACAGATTGCACACGTGATGAAGTGCGAACCCCGTGCGGTCCACCGGGCAAGAGCGAAGGGAAAGGAACTAGGGCTGTATGACAAGTTCAGGAAAAGGAAGTGATCCGGACAGAAGCCGGAAATCACAATCTGTATCTATCAATGATGAAACGCGAGTAAAGACAGCGGCTTGTCAGGGATCAGAACGTGCAAAAGCGGTGCTACGCGCTATCGGAACACTGCCAGTGATCAGTGCATGGCACAAGGACCGGCTGGTCGCTGATGCCAAGCAGGCAATTCAGGAGGCCCGGCCGCGTGATGAAAGGGAACGGCGCAAGCGGGTCGCGGAAGGCACATGGCCTGCGGACAAGCCACGCCTTCCGGAAAGCCTGTTCAATGGATGATTGGCAGCAGGGTGATCTAGCGGAGTGCGTTGAATTCGGGCTTTACGAACACGTTGAAGATACCACGCACCTGTTGGCCGACGCGCCGGAACCCGGCGGGGTCTATTTGGTGACCAAGGTGACATACGCCACCCATCCGCTGACACTGGAACCTGTGCTGTGCCTCAAGTTCCCGGAGTGGCAAGACTACATCTGGACCGCTTGCTGCTTCCGCAAGGTGCCGCCCAAAGGGGAAGACCGGAAGGTTCCACGCAAGCAGAAAGTGCCGGAGCCTGCTTGACGTTCCGGCATCGCTTGCCGTATGACGGCCGGGCGAGTCGAAAGGAACTGACATGACCACACCAATTGCATATTTGCGTGATCTGGACGGGGACGGCATCAGCTTCCACCCCTGCGCCAAAGGCGACCCCGGAGCGTTCCCGGTTTACGGTCCTGAAATGCCGAAGGACACCAGCCCGGACGCTGCGCTGTTCATCAGCAAAGAAGCGTTCCACAAAGGGTTCAGACACGGCGTTGCCGCCGCGAACAGCCTTGACCCACTGCAGCGCGGCTATCCCAGACCAGAATATTATGACCGGATGGAAGCTGCGGCTTGGTCTGACTTTGAACCCAGCGAAACCGCCAAGGGGATGTCGTGATGAACAACAATGACAACACGCTGCCGGTGTGCAAGAACTGCGGCCACCCGCACAGCGATCACCAGCAGGTCCGGGTCCGGGTCAGCGCCACGGCTGTCCGCTATGACTGCCCCCCGCCGCACACAACGCAATATGAACCGCAGGCGGAAGAACCCGGCCACATGGCGATTGACGTGCACATCGTGCGTGTCGGCGTAGTGGTGAAGGATCAGAAGAAGGGCGTGGAACCGGTGGAAACCGGACCCGGCGGTGCGATCTGTGTTGGTGCGGCGCACCATGAAGCCGTTGGCCCAGTGCTGCAGCTTGTGCTGCAGGACGCGGACGGGTCCATGCTGGTGGCGACGATGAACGCCCAAGGGGTCGGACAGGTAAGCGCTGCCATCAACCAATGTATGCGCCGGATCATGGCCGGGGAATTTGACAAGCCGGAAACGATGCAATGATGGACCTGATCACAAGCGGGGACTTCTGGACCGGCATCGCGGTGTGCTACCTTTCACTGGCCGTGGTGGAAGGCTGGATGATTAATCGATGGTTGCGCGGTAACCGGCGCGACCGGTTGATCGTTAGGCTGGCCGTTGCCTTCTTCGGCGGCGTGACATGGCCCCGCCGGTTCTTTGACACCGTGCAATGACCGTCCGGTTCTACATCATGGCCGCCGACACGCCCCGGCCGCTCAAGTGGAAGCCTGACCAGAAGTGCAGCGCGGCCGTGGCGGTGAAGGATGAAGTGGCCCTGCGGGAAGGCGTCAATGACATCGTGGATGATCTGTTGACCACACTGGGTAAAGACGGGGATGCGGCCGCACCAGCGCCCAGCCCGTCACCCAGTCCGGCACCAGCACATGATGAACAAAACCCGCCGCCGGTGGAAGCCCCACCGGACAATGTGGATTTTGGAGAATGGGAAGCCTGACCGCTTTGCATCCCGGCCGCAATTCAACTACATAGGGGCCATGAACCACAGCAATCCCAAGTCAGAAGACGGCCTGAACAAACAAGGCAAGCCGGACCGGCGCGGTGCCAAGCCGGGCCAGAACGGGCAGCAGGCGCACGTCTATGACCAAGCGCTAGCGGACAAGGTGGAATCGCTGGCGGCCGTGGGGGCGTCCCAGAAGCTGATCGCCAATGAAGTGGAACTGGACGACAAGACCCTGAAAAAATACTACGGGGATGAAATGAAAATGGGCCGGGAACGCGCCAATGTGGCCGTGATGCAGTCCATGTTCAAGCGGGCGATCAGCACCAGCCACAAGGACGGTCAGCGCGCCGGGGAGTTCTGGGCACAGACCCATGGCGGTCTGGTGAAAGAGGAAAAGCGCAAGCACAGCTTTGAAGGCGCGACCGGTGCAGATGGTCAGGACCTGCCGACCAAGATAACGGTGGAGTTCGTGGAAGGCACCAAGGAACGGCCGCCCGAAGCACGTGACTGAAAACACCCTACAGGTAGCGGGCTGGGCGCGGTGCCTGTTCAAAGAACCGGACCTGCGCCACATCGTCGCCCATGGGGGCCGTGGTGCCGGTGCCAAGTCCCGTTCCATTGCCGCCTATATCATCCATGAAGGCTACCAGCGGCCGTTCCGCGTCCTGTGTGCCCGTGAAATCCAACGGTCAATCCGTGACTCGGTGAAGGTCCTGCTGGATGACGAGATTGCCCGCCAGCATCTGGGAAACTTCTATGTCAGCACCGAACGGGGCATATTTGGCGCTAACGGGACCCGGATCATTTTCATGGGCCTGCGGGCCAATACGGAACAGATCAAGTCGCTGGAAGGCATCGATCTGGTGTGGATTGAAGAAGCCCGAACGGTCAGTCAGGAATCCATTGACGTGTTGGAACCGACCATCCGGAAGGACGGCAGCCGACTCGTGTGGTCCTTCAACGCCAAGGAAAAGACCGACCCGGTGGACAAAATGTTCCGGGGTCCAGACGGTCCGCCCCCACGGTCCAAGGTCATCCACCTACAGCCGGAGGACAACCCATGGTTCCCCGAAGTCCTGCGGGAGAAAATGGAATATGACAAGAAGCGGGACTATGCCCGCTATCTGCACATCTGGCGCGGCAAATACTGGGAACGCAGTGACAGCAAGGTGTTCACCAACTGGAAGGAAGCGGAGTTTGAAACCCCGGCCAATGCCATCCTGCGCTTTGGTGCCGACTGGGGCTTTGCCATTGATCCCACCGTGCTGGTCCGCTGCTTCCTTGGCTGGTGGGATGAAGACACCGGAACCGCGACCGCAGATCACAAGGGGGACACGCTGTTCATCGACTATGAGGCGTGGTCGATAAAATGCGACGTTTTGAACACCCCGGCGCTGTTTGCCGGTGATGACGACCCCGGCCGGTTGAAGAAGCGCTGGACCAACCCGAAGGGCTACACCGGCATCCCCGGCGCGACCAAGTGGAAAATCACCGCAGACTCGGCCCGGCCGGAAATGATCAGCCACATGAAGAACCACGGGTTCAGCATTGAACCGGCGGTCAAAGGCGCAGGGAGCATTGAAGACGGGGTCGAATTCCTCAAGGGCTACAACATCATCATCCACCCCCGGTGCCGCAACGTTATCGATGAAGTTGGCCTTTACAGCTACAAGGTCGACCCGGTGACGGAAGAAGTCCTGCCCGTGCTGGCCGACAAGGACAATAACACCATTGACGCCTGCCGGTATGCACTGGAAGGGGTCCGCCGGGCAGGGACGGGAAAACTAAATGTCAAGTCAGCCGGGACACGCGTGTCAGTTTCTGGCACACAGGCCCGCGATGGACGGCAACAGGAAAAAGAGTTACAGACGCCAAAGCGCACCGGCCGAGGCTGGGGAAGCGCCGGTGGCGGATTGAAGGGAGTGAACGGATAGATGGCAACACCCGAAAGCTATCAGCAGGTATTCGGACGCGGGCCTACCGCACTGGAACGGCAGGAACGGGAGTTCAAGGAACGGCCCAAGGGGGGACTGTTCACCCGGTCGATGGACGCTTGGAGCGTCGGGGATGCTTGGTTGGACCAACTGGCGGTCAATGACGACAAGGTCCTGACACTGGAAGCCCAGTCGGTTGATCTGGAACTTTATGACAGCCTGCTTGATGATGACATTGCGATGTCCGCGTTCCAGCAGCGCCGGTTGAACGTGGTGAAAGAAGACTGGGTGGTGGAACCCGGTGCAGATGATGCCCGGTCGGTCGCGGCCGCAGACCACCTGCGGGATCAACTCCGGACCATCAACTGGGACGACATCTGTGACAAGATGCTCTACGGGCGCTGGTATGGCTACGCGGTCGGCGAGGTCATGTGGGAGATTGGGCAGGACGGCCTGCTGCGGATGAAGGACATCGTGGTCCCTAACCGCCGGTGGTTCGCTTACAGCAATGCCGGGGAACTGCGGCTGCGGACGAATGAAGACCCAGATGGTGAACCCGTTCCGGCCATGAAGTTCTGGCAATACCGCTGCGGCGGATCACATGATTTCGTGCACTACGGCGTTGGGCTGGCCCACTGGTGCTATTGGCCCATATTCTTCAAGAAGAACGTGCTGAAATTCTGGGCCGTGTTCCTTGAGAAATTCGGGATGCCGACCATGTTGGGACTGTTTGACGCCAGCATGGAAGGTGATGAAGAAGCACTGGGCAAGCTGCTGTTGGCGTTGCAGGCCATCGGGCGGGACAGCGCGGTGATTGCGCCGGAAGGTGCGGACATCAAAGCCATGGAAGGCACACGGTCGGGCAGCGGGGCGAGTTCCTATGAACAGTTCATCACCAAGATGGACACCGCGTTGACCCGGATCATTCTGTCCCAGACCATGACCAGTGAAGCCGGTCCGGCCGGGCTGGGGTCGGGTCAGGCGGAAGTGCACAATGATGTGGCGGACGCACTGGCACAATCGGATTCCGACATGCTGCATGAAGGGTTCAACACTGGTCCTGCCACGTGGCTGACCGGGTGGAACTTCCCCGGAGCGATTCCGCCCCGCGTGTATCGCAAAATTGAGGATGAAGAAGACCTTGACGTGCTGGCCGAACGCGACGGCAAACTTCACGCGCTGGGCTGGGAACGCACGGATCAGTCCATGGAAGAAACCTACGGGCCGGGATACCAGCGCAAGAAGGTGGAAGTGCCGCCAGCCTTTGGTGGTAATCTGAACCCGCAGCAGCCCCGGCTGCCCGTCCCGGACTTTGCCGCCCGTGATCCCCGGACTCTTTACATCAACCGCCCGGTGATCAACGCGTCCGAGATCCTTTCTTGGGCCAAGGCGCAGGGTTTCACCAACTTGGTCGACCCGTCTGATCTGCACGTCACCGTGGTGTTAAGCCGGACGCCGGTGCGGTGGTTTGACATCGGAGAACGCGGCATCTGGGGTGACGGCAAGGTGGAAATCCCGCCCGGCGGTCCCCGCGCCGTGGAAGAACTGGGCGACGAAGGCGCGGTGGTGCTGCACTTTGCCAGCGGGGAACTGGAATATCGCCACCGGGAAATGATTGAACTGGGCGCATCCCATGACTTCTCGGAATACCAGCCGCACATCACGCTGTCCTATGACGCGGCAGACGTGAACCTTGATGAAGTCGAACCCTATAACGGCCGCATCCTGCTGGGACCGGAAAAGTGGGAAGAACTGGATGAAGACTGGCAACCCCGGACTGTCCAGTTTGATGCCGTGGACCCGGACGCCATAGACCGGTTGGTCGAAGCCCTTAGCGTGGATGGCAGTGCGGCCGTAGCATCCATGGTTGCACCCATCCGGGAAGCCGTGGCCGGGATGGATGCCGACACGGACCCCGAGACTGTCCGTGTGGCCCTGCTGGAAGCGCTAGAGCGCATGGACACCGACGCGCTGGCAAACGCGCTTGCTGACCCACTTGTCGCCGTCCGGGCGGCCGAACAGTCCGGGGAAGGCGTTGAAGGCGTAGCGTGAAGACGCCGCGCCATGAAGTGGTCCTGTGGGGCTTGTGGATTGGTGCCGCCTTTGCGTTCTGCATGGGCTTGATCATGTCGGGAAGAAGCTGATGGAATTTGATGCCCAGACCCTGCAGGCGGTGCGCGCCACCAGTCCGGAAATTCTCCGCTACATTGAACAGAAGCACCCGCAGGCGATCCAGAACTGGAATGATCTGGGGAAGGCGGAATATGCGCGGGCCTTCACCGTGGCGGGAACAGCGGGGCACAACATCATCGGGGACATATACCGCGCCTTGCTGCAGGTGATTGAACAAGGTGGGACGGAAGCAGACTTTGCTGATCTGATCACCCCCATCCTGCAGGAACGCGGATGGCTGGCCGACCGGCCGGGCCAGATGGGCTACCGGGTTCAGTTGATCTATGACACCAACCTGCGGGTAGCGCGGGCCGTGGGACGCTGGCAGCGCATACAGGACCACGCAGCGGTGATGCCATACTTGCGCGGAGTGACCGCCGGGGACAATCGGGTCCGCGAAGCACACCGGCCCTTCCATGGGATCGTGCTGCCGGTTCAGCACTGGTTCTGGCAAGAGTTCTTCCCGCCCATGTTTTTCCGCTGCAGGTGCGACGTCATCCAGATGACAAGGGGGCAGTTCGCCCGGCGGAACCTGTCGATCACGTCCGAAGCGGAAGTGCGCAACAGGGCCGCGCTGATCCGGCCGCAGTCATGGGGGATCAACGTTGCGGTCGCGGGCCAAGAGGCCATGGCGGCACAGGTGCAGGACGCAAGCGGACGGGTTCCGGGCGGCCCGCCCATCAGTGCGGACCAGTTTGCCCAGCGGGGCAATTCGGTCTGGACGGGCATCATGGCACTGGCGCTGCAACAGTTGGTCACGGGCCTTGTGGAGTCTCTCGCGGACGTGTAGTGACCGGGATGTCAGCGATTCCTAATCGCCGATTCGCATAGGGGTGGTGTGGGGTTCCCTAGTTCCCTGCGCCGCCCCAACCGCTTCTTGCAATCCAAACTTTCCTGACATACCGTGGCAGTGCCCAAATCGGCGCTTCATCCCGTTGCGCCGGGCGCGACCCAATCCTTGGGCCGGGGTTCATGGACCAGCCAACTAGTTCATTTCGCCCCGGCCCTCTTTACATACCGACTTGGTCGAATTATGACATGCCCATACCGTAGAGAGCCGGGGCGGGACACCACTGTGCGGGGTCGAAAGATTGTCCAATCAGGCTGGCGCAAGCCTAACCGCCCCATTTCAGTTCGGCATCAGCACCGCCAATGAACAACGGGCTGCTGACAGGTGACCGCTATCCGTGCTGGCCCTGTCTTGCGATTCGCACGGTTCGGAGTAGGGTCGGTGGCGTCACGCTGCACCCTTGGGCAGACGAAACGGGCAAGTAGGGAGGTCGGACCAGTGACGGGCGAGGCTACCTGAAAACCCGGCCGCTGCAATTATCGGGGCACCTGTTTACCAAATCTTAACCCGCCTGCACCATGATGGTCCCATGGACCAAATTGATCACATCAGGCAACGTCGCCAGCGTGAATTGGAACGCCAAATCCGCCGTGAAGCCATGATTGCACACCGGCGAAAGGTGGCCGCTTGCTACCGCGCTATCCGGGATCAGAAGCTGTCAGCCTTTCATTCCCGAATCGCATAACATATAGCGGCAGTCATGCCGTTCATATTCAGACAGGGTAGCGACATCACAGTCGAACTTGACGCCACAGATGGTGACGTTGCGGACGTGGCCAGCGTGGAAGCATCCATGCGCAGGGTCCGGCGCGGCCGCGTTCGGGCTGATGAAACCGCTATCATTTTCACCGTGACGGATCGTCCGGCCGCTGGCCAATACCCGGATGGCTGGACCTGTCACCTAGACGCCCCGCCGGTTGATCTGGAAGTCGGTGACTACCGGCTGGACGCGAAGCTGAACTATGTCGGCGGCGGGGAAAAGATCACGGACCAGTCGGCAGTCATCCGCATTGAACGCGGGGGTGTGTGGTGACTCTCAAGCTGCAATGGCGCAATCCCCAGTCCGGGCTGGGCCTGCAATGGCGGGGTCCGGATCAGGACGTGCTGGGCGCGGAACAGGTGGACAAGCCTGCAGCGGTTGCTGCCGTCATCGGCCCGCGTGGCCCTAGTGCGGCGGATCAGCTATTCGAATTCACCCAAGGCAGCCCCCAGACGGTCTGGACGGTCAACCACAACCTTGGGCGCAAGCCATCATCGGTTCGTGTATTGACAGTCGGCGGGCTGGAAGTGGACGCGGCCGTTCAGGACGTGTCTGATAATCAGGCCGTCATCACCTTCAACCAACCACAAGCCGGAACGGCTCTAATCCTGTAAGGGGGAACTAAACAATGGCACGGCAATTTCTGAACGACTTGGACGGCAACAACCAGTCCACCATCATCAACCTTCCCGCACCGGCCAATGACGGCGATGCGGCCAATAAGCAATATGTGGACAGTGCGGTTGAAGGACTGGCCTTTAAGGGGTCTGTCCGAGTGGCTTCCACGGCCAACATCAACTTGGCCGCTCCGGGAGCATCCATTGACGGCATCACCATGGCGGCTGATGACCGTTTTCTGGTCAAGGATCAGACCACGGGCCACGAGAACGGGATTTACATCTGGAACGGTGCGGCCGTCCCGGCCACCCGTGCCCCGGATGCCGCCACTGCGGATGATCTGGAACAGGCGGTCACCAGCGTGGAAGAAGGCACCAGCGCCAGTTCCACATTCCGCCAGACAGCGGTGAATTTCACGCTGGACGCGGACGATGTGATCTGGACCAGCTTCGGAACCGCAGCGCCGTCCGCGTCGGAGTCCACGGCCGGTATTGCTGAAATCGCCACACAGGCGGAAGCCGACGCCGGTTCGGATGATTCCCGGATGATCACCCCGGCCAAGATGGCCAACTGGTCCGGCCGCAAGCTGAAACACGACCAGCTTATCGGTGATGGTGCCAGCACCAGCTTCAACGTGGACCACAACCTTGGAACCCGTGATGTGACCGTGCAGGTTTACCGTGACAGCGGGAACTACGATGAAGTCATTGTGGACGTGACCCGGCCGACCGTGAATCGGGTGACGCTGGAATTCGCTAGCGCACCGGCGTCAAACGCGTTTAAGGTGGTCATCATCGGATAATCACCACACGCGGAAGGTGGACTGCCATGGCTGTAGGATATGTCCTTGAGCGGGGCGAATGGTCCGGCGGCGTAGTGGCCAGCCTGACACCAACCACGGGCTGGGCCGCACTGGCCAACGCCGGGGTGGCGTCCAGCGAACAGGAGAACACCAACAGCGCGTTCACGTGGGACCCGGCGACTGCAACCCTGACCCTGCCGGATGATAACCTGCCGGACGGGTTCTTGATCGTCGGGGCCATCTGGTGGCGCGGCACCCACAATAACCGGTCAGGCGGTCCTGTGCTGCGCTGGGATCAGGCCACCGGGTCGGGCAACTATGCCCGGACACCAACGTCCGGCTACGCCCGGAACAATAACAATGACGAAGCGTTCGTGCGCTGCCTGTCCTTCATTGACGCCCCCACGGCGGGCGGGACCTTCACACTGGACTGGAAGCGGGACACCGGGGCTGGCACGGTGGCCGGGGGTCTGCAGATGTCGGCCGTGGAAATCATCCCGTTCTGTTATAACGCTATCGGGATGTATAAATCCACCGCCGGTGACATGCCGGGCGGCACCACACCGGCGGCCATTGGCGGGTTTACCGTGGTCCACGAAAGTGACACCGATTCGATTGAACTGACCGGCGGCAACACGTTCACCATCAAGCGGGACAATAAGCGCTACATGGTCATCGGGTCCCAATATGCGGAAGGCATGGGCGGCCGGACCCAGCGCTGGCACGGCTTCACCGTTGGGGGGACGTGGCAAACCGACTGTCAGGCTTACAGCTATATCCGGAACACCACATGTGACGAATGCGGCGAGTTCTTCATGAAGGCCGTGCAGACCCAGACAGCGGACCTTGCGCTGCAGTCCTGCAGCTACCGGGGCGACGGCATTGGGAACAACCAAGGCGGCGCGGACATCAGCGGCATCACGACCGGCCTGTCCAACGCGGAACACATGATGGTGATTCTGGAACTGGATGACAGCGTGGAACTGCTGCAGACGGCGACCAACTCGTCACAGGTGATTGGCGGGCTGAACGTGGACCTGAATATTGGGGATGACATAAAGTTCAATGACGCGGCCGCGTTTGAAGGCCAGTCGGCGACCCAGATCAGGAGCAAGAAGGCCGGGCACATATTCATGGCCGGGATGGTCGGCGCAGCTTACAACACAGTCAGTTCCGGCACCCGCTACACCGGGGCGTCCAAGTTCACCGTGAACGGCACACCTGATGATGACACCATCAGTGGGGACTACGGACGCGGCAACCAAGGCAGTCAGGACACCTTTGGGGTCGGGTCCAGCATGGCCAGCGCCCGGACGCTTGCGGTGGACGCCGACATTGGTATCCAGCAGCAGGACTGGGGGGACAACGGACCGGTGACCGCACAGGCCGGGTGGTCCAGCATGTTGCTGATCAACTTGGACACCATGGTCCCCGCAGCGGGTGATCCGGCGATTTACCAAGGGGCAAAGGGGCTGGCCGCGCTGACACTGGGGCCGACCGCGTTCGTGGACAAATATCTGGGAACTACTTAGACGGCCGGATCACGCTGCGGCGCTGGTTCCGCGCTTCCTGACCGGTGAAATCACACCAACGCTGGACCGCGATGTCCACGTATAGCGGGTTCAATTCCATGGCCAGACAGATGCGAGCCGTCCGTTCGGCCGCAATCAACGTGGTGCCCGAACCAAGGAAGGGGTCATAGACCTGCTGACCCGGTAGGGTGTTGTTCTCAATCGGCCGCTGCATACATTCCACGGGCTTCTGGGTGCCGTGTCCGGTCTTGGCGTCGTGTTCTTCACGCTTGCCGCCCTGAAACGTGCCGTTGTCAATGTCCCAGACCGTGGACTGCTTGCGCCCGCCCTGCCAGCCGGACCGCTTGCCCTTCCGGACCGCATAGAACAGGGGTTCATGTTTGGGGTGATAGTTGGACCGCCCGATGGCGTAGTGGGGCTTGTTCCAGATGATCTGCTGGCGCAGGATCAGGCCCGCTGACCGCAGCCCGTCTTCCACAAGCCCGCAGAACAACCCGGAGTGCCAAACATACGCCACGTCGCCCGGAAACAGGGCATAGGCGGCCCGCCAGTCCGCATTGTCGTCATTGTCCACGGTTCCGGTGGCGCGCTCAATATCATCCAGCCCGGACCGCCAGTCGGGGTCATAGTTAACCCCATACGGGGGGTCGGTGGCCATCAGGAAAGGATCTCGGCCGGACAGTAATTTTGCCACCATTTCGGCGTCTGTGGCGTCCCCGCACATCACGCGGTGCTGGCCCAGTTCCCAGATGTCACCCCGCCGGGTCTTGGCCCGCTTGGGCGGTTCTGGCACCCGGTCGGGGTCGCCGGTGTGGTCGGTGGCCATGAAGCTGACCAGCTTGTGGTCTTCAAACCCCAGAACGCCGAGGTCAAAGTCCATCCCCTTGAGTGCGAACAACTCGCCGGTCAGCAGCTTCTTGTCCCAGTCCGAATTGGTGGCAACCTGATTATCCGCGATGATGAACGCCCGCCGCTCCGCTTCTGACATCCCAGACCCGTCAATGATGGGGATCATGCCGTCCGGAATCGGATTACGCTTGCCCGGACCCATGACGGTTTCCCCGGCTTCCCACATCTGCTGCAGGGCCAGAAGCCGCCCATGGCCTGCGATTATCATCTTGTCATCATCAAGGTCGACCAGTGCGGGATTAGTGAACCCGACCAACCTGATCAGTTCCTTGATCTGGTCAAGCTGCTGCTGGGAGTGGGTGCGGGCATTGTTCGCATAGGGGCGCAGGTCCGCGCCCGGCACTAGGTCAACGGGGTATTCCATCAGTCTGTCCTTTCTGGCCATCCGGCCTTGCGGAGCCGTGCCCGGCGTCCCGCTTCTTCCTTGGTCTTTGCCTTGTGGCACACGCTGCATAGCAGCCACAGGTTCCGTGGTCCAAAGTAGGGCTGGCGGTAAACGTCCGGCAGATGCGCCACCGCCCATAGGGGAACCCGGTGGTCCACCTGCAGGTCATGGGTCCGGTAGATCATCTGGTGTTCGCCGGTCGCCCGTTCTTCTGGTGTTTTGTCCATCCAGTTACCCGGTCCGGGGTCCGGCCAGTATTCCCGCGCCCAGTCTTGGTCGCGCATCCCGGAGAAAATGTTGCGGTCCGTGATCCGCTTGATCATCCCGCGCTGCCATCGCCCGGTGTCCAGCCCGCACTTGGCGCACTTCTTGCCATCCCGGTCGACCAGAAAGCGGAACTGGGTTTCCGTGTCCTTGTGCAGATTGAACTGATGGGCGCAGTCTGGGTGCCAGTAGCGGCGCTTGTTCACCTTGCCGTTCTCGATGATCTGGCCGTGGCACCACTTGCACCAGCCGGGACCGTTCCAGCCTTCCAGTGAGTGGGGGAATTCGCGAATCGCCTTGGTGCGTTGATATTGTTCATACCGCTTCCGGGACTTTTCGGCCGCAGCTTCCCACCGGGCGAGGTCTTCCTTGGACGGCATTATTCGGACTGCAGGACAAAGCCGTCCTGAAACCCCAGTGCAATCCGCCATGGGACGCCGTGGACGCGCTTGCCCGTCACTACGGTCAGTTCATCCCCGTGCACGTTGTCACGCGTCTGGGCCGTGTGGTCAGCCATCATGGCGTGATAGCCCGCCTGACCGAGTAGGAATTCGGTCGGGTTCCGGCCGTCCGCCACCGTGCTGGCCAGCGCTTCCGCCATGTGATCAAGAATTGGCACGTGGGTATCCTTTCGGCAGTGCGCCAGCGGGGTCACTGGGCAGGGGTTCTGTGGCGTCCCGGTATAGCCAAGTCTCGGTCGCGTTGGAACGCCTTGACCACACCCAGCCCCAGTAAATCGTTGTCACCGTGCTGGACTGGCGGAACCGGGGCAGGATCAGGAACCGGCGGTGCCAGATGCGAATCCGTTCCCGGCGGGGCGACCGTGGACGCCTTGACCACCCCAGCTTCATAGCGCAGTGATCAGTTCAGAACGGTGCTTCACCCCGGCCGGGACCTTGGGCTGCTGCTGTAGGAACAGCATGAAGTCCAGCGCCTGCAGGGCAAACTTGTACACCCCTTTGATGGCCACGCCTTCCGTCATCCCATCCTGTTCCGTTGCGCCGCGTTCCCAGCCCCGCACGGTCCGTTCGCTAACGCCCAGCACTTCCCCAAACTCCTTCTGGTTCAGGTCCATCCGGTTGCGCATTTCCAGCACGTCGACGCCGGTGATTGCTCTATTCTGCATAGTTCTTCCTTTGCTGATCCGACATGGCGACCTGATCCGTTGGCCGCACATAGTAGTGTTGATGGTGGCAGGTAATATCGGTGTCTGGGTGCCGAAACGGCCGGGTCAGTGCCACCGTGATGACCACCCGTTCATCGCTATCCGCGTGTTTGTGAAATTCCGGGTGGACCAGTTCCAGTATGTCCCCATCCCGGACGCCGGTGACGCGGGCGCGGTTGCCGTCATCCAACAGCACCCAGTCACCCACGTCGACCCGGATGGCTTGCTTTGATCTAGTCAAACTTCCAATCCTTCATCAGTTCCGCCACGTGTTCCCGCACGGCTTCCTGACCCGGTTCGTTCTCCGCTTTCACTTCATCCAGATGGTCCGCCGGGATGAATTCGTTGATGGCCGATTCCAGCAACAGTTCTGATCCTTCCGGATTGCTGACCAGTGCGTTTGCCTCACATTTCCACACCCCGAACTGGTGGATGTAGTTTTGCACATAGGGCTTGTCGTGATCCGGATGGCTGGGGTCAGACAGGTCCCGGCCGCCACCGGTTTCCAGATTGTCAATCCGCATCAGCCCAAGGTCATCAATCTGCTGTTCGGTCAGACCAATGTTGACCACATCGAATTCCGGAAATTCCCAGTCCAGACCCTTGAGATTGGAACAGGACATCAGGGTCCGGCGCAGGCCGTCCACGATGTGCAGGCCCTTGGGATCATGGTCCCCCATGGCCAGCAGGATGCACTGGCGACCTTCATAGGTGTGATGCTTGAACCGCTTCAACATGGCCAGCCGAGAGTGGATGTCGGTGTCCCCCTTCCCGTTGGTGATCCGGATGCGGTATCGGTCACAGGTGTCACGGAATATCTGCACCAAGTCCTTCTTTTCCACGATCATTTCCACGTAGTAATCCAGCCCTTCCCAGTAGCCGTGCTGGTAGTAAGCATCTGCCCACAGGCGCAGCCGGTCTTCAATTTCATTCACCGCATAGGCGGCCTGTTCTTCCGGCGTGGCGTTGGACGCATCAAAGTCATGGACTTCCGTCGCTATCCGGGAGGCATCCGGTTCAATCACGTCCGGGTCCAGTTCCCCGGCCTTGCGCATATCAGTGAGCAGCTTTTCGAACCGGTCAAACTCACCCTTGGTAATCAGGCCGAGTCCTTCCGCGTAATAGGCCCAGCCGCGTGGTCCAAAGCGGTAGCCGGTGTCGCGTGACATCCGCTCGATTGCTTCCCCCATGGCAACACGTGCATCCCGGCGGGGCTGCAGCGGGCCAGTCGTGGGTGGCATCACAAAATCATAGTTCATTCGGCATCCTTCCCGGCTTCAATCAGGCGGTTGCCCAGTTCTTGAAGCGCATCAAATAGATTGATCACGTATCGCTTGTGATCCGGCGCAGTGACCACCACGCCCACGCCGCCCAGCAGATATGACAGGTCAAAATCCACTTGATCACCTTCTGGCCCGGTAAAGTTCATTTCGCCGATGTGCTCGGTCAGGTTCAGGGCGTCCGATTGCTTGACCTTCACGGTTAGTTCAAATTCCTTGTCCATTTATGACTCCTTTGGCTTGTTCAGTTTCTTAGCGATGTGCCCGCAGCTATTGCAGACCCTGTAGTGGAACTGGCGGGACACGCTGAAATACTGCCCGCCCATAGTGTCCCGGCCGCAACTGGGGCACGTGTTCGGGATCACCAGCGGGGTGTCTATTTTCAGCATCAAATCGGCTCCCCTGTCTTGCGTTCAATCTGGCAAAGTATCTGTTCGAACAGCCAGTTCTGCAGACCCCGAGACTGGTCACCGTGTTCCGTTTTCAGGTGCGCCCATTCCTCTAGCAGCGTGGCTGCCACTTCACGGCCGCCCAGATCAAAGCAGCGGCGGGCGATGAATATCTGGCCTTCCCGGGCCAGCCCCAGAACGTCCGGTCCCAGATTATCCACCGGGATGATGGGAAAGTCATCAATGTTGTAACCCGCACTGCGCAGGATATTGACCGCCCGGGTGATCTTTTTCTGATCCGCTTCGCTCAATTCCAGCCGGTCCTGCGGTCCCAGTTCTGCCAGCCTGCGGTCCTGCGCGATTTTCTTGGCCGACATGTTGCCCACCATGGTGAACGCCGCATCAAGGTCAATTAGACCGGGGTTTTTGAAGATAATCATTGCAGTTCCTTTCATCGATTCGCAGGTCCTATATAGCGGCAGTTCGTGCCGGTTGCAACGTGCCGGGCAACTTTTTTGACCTGTCAGCCTTGCCCAGACGACTCGGCCGGGATTATACGCTTGGGCCATGGACAAGGGATGGATTGAAATTTTCCGGTCAGGGACCAAGGCCAGCAAGGGCATCACAGATGCTGATGTGGACGGCGTGATTGAACGCTTTGACCCATCCAGCAACCCCGCGCCCATCGTCATGGGCCATCCGGATAATGACCATCAGGGTGCCCCGGCATTTGGCGTTGTGGACGCGCTCAAGCGTGACGGCAACAAACTGTTCGGCCGTGTGGCCAACGTGGCGGATGAACTGGTGGAAGCCGTGAAGGCCAAGCGGATTGTGAACCGCAGCGCATCCTTCTGGCACCCCAACCACCCCAGCAACCCCACACCGGGCAAGCTGAACTTCCGCCACCTTGGAATGTTGGGCGCATCATCGCCCGGCATCCCCAACATGGCCCCCCTGTCCTTTAGTGCAGATGATGACAAGTTTATCGAGAATGAAGCACCGGCGGAAGCCATGGTGTTTGCTGCACCGGAAGACCCCAAGCTGTCAGATTTCATTGATGACAAGAGCGTTGCCATACTGGCCGACGCAGTCATCGCCAAGCTACCCAAAACTGAACCCAAAAAGGAATTTTCCATGACGGAAGAAGAACTGAAACAGGCACAGGACCAGTTGAAGAAGGATCAGGACGCACTTGCGGCCGGTCAGTCCGAACTGGACCAGCAGAAGGCAGACTTCGCTGCGGATGAAGAAAAGCGCGCCAAGCAGGACCAGAAGGACCGCGAGGACGCCAATCTGAAATTTGCCGCTGACCTAGTCGACGCTGGCAAGTTCCCAGCCGGGTCCAAGGATGATCTGGTGACCATCCTGAACGCCCTGCCGAACGACAACCTTGAGTTTTCCGGGGACGACAAGAAGACCCCGGCGCAGGCGCTCAAGGACATCCTGTCGGCCACGGACGCCCGGATCAATTTTTCTGCCGCTACGCCTAACGGCCAGCCGCAATTCACCGCCAACAATGATGACGCGGAAGACAAGGCGCGTCGGGATGCGGAAGCCAAGCAGGCCGACGCTTACAAAAACGCGTAAGACTAACGGAGCAAAGGAACCGAACCCATGACCACGCAAACCAGCTACAATGAGAACCCAGAAGTCGGCCGCGCCGGTGATCTGGTGAGCGGCGAAAGCAGCAACTGCATTTCCCGCACCGTGGAAGACGCGGCCGGAATCCCGTTCGGCGCACCTGTTGCCCGTGGGGCCGCCGACCGTGGCTGCATCATCTTTGACTCGGTGGCTGATGACTTTATTGGCATCGCCCGCCGGAACAAGTCGGCATCACCGGAAGACGGTGACAAACATGCCCAGTATCGTGAAGCTGGTATTTGCGAACAGGGCGTGATCTGGGGCACCGCTGGTGCAGCCCTGACTGCTGGCGGGAACGTGTATTGGCATGTCGCCAATGCCAACTATGTCGATGCTGATGGGGCTGGCATTGAGCAAGTGCCGGGGTGTGAATATGACACCAGCGCTTCCGATGGCGAACCCGTCGCAATTCGCGTCCGCAAGTTCACGCCTGCGGTATAATTTGACCTAACGGAAAGGGAGCCAATAACGTGGCACAGTTCAACAACCCACAGGAAGCCATGGGCTTCGTTCAAGACCAGACCAAGGCTATCAACACCGAGGTCTACAAGACGGAATATCCGGATAGCGATTATGCTTCCCTGATGCCCGTCGACTCCAGTGCGCCAGATTGGTCCACCGGGATGATCACCTACATGTCCGATATGACCGGGGCGGCCCAGTATATCAGCGGGCAGTCCAATGATATGCCGCTGGTTGATCTGGTCCGGGGTCAGTCGCAGGTCAACTTTGATTTGCTCGGCGTCGGCTACGGCTTTGACCTTGAGGAAATCAATCACGCTGCCATGCTGGGCCAGCCGCTGACCACGGTGAAAGCCGACGCGGCGCGTGAACTGTCACAGCAGAAACTTTACAGCATCGCCATGATTGGTGACGCCAGCAAGGGGCTGACCGGCCTTCTGAACAACGCTTCTGTCACCGCTGGTCAGGTCGCCCTGAACGGTGGCGCTACTTCCCGCCTTTGGGCGGACAAGACGCCGCAGGAAATTCTGGACGATGTGAACGCCGTGATCACCGGCATTTACATTGACAGCAACACCGTCGAAATGGCGGACACCCTGCTGCTGTCACCGGAACGTCTGATGACGCTGGGCCAGACCACGATGTCACCCACCAACAGCGAAACCATCCTTTCGTTCATCATGCGGACGAACACCTACACGCTGACCACAGGTCAGCAGTTGACCATCCGGGCTGTCCGGAACCTGACAACTGCGGGCACCGGCAGCACCCAGCGGATGGTTGCTTACAAGCGGAACCCACGGACGCTGAACTTTCACCTGCCTATGCCGCACCGCTTCCTTCCGGTCTGGCAAAACGGCGTCATGTCATTTGTTGTCGGCGGCATCTTTCGCACCGGCGGCCTTGAAATCCGGCGCACTGGTGCTGTCCGTTACGCGGATAGCTTCTGATCTGAACTGATCCGGCCGGGCGGTATTGCGCACCACCGCTCGGCCAACCTTGAAGGAAACCAACATGGCAAAACCAGAACCAACTGATCGCGTTGAAGTAAGCGTGACCAATGAAGCGTCCGGACGGCGCTTTGTGAACACCGTGGAAGGTCAGGTGGGTGTGAACCCCGGCCAGACCATTAATTGCACCCTGACCGTTGGGGAAGCGGCTGCACTGCACGGAGACGATGAAACGCCCGGCAACCCGGACTTCACGCTGGATGAACCCGTGGAAGGGGAAGCCGACGCGGGCACCGAGAATGAAGACCACGACAAGGTGGAAATCCCGGACGACCTTGCGGATGAAAGTCAGCAGGACGGCCTGATCAAAAAGACAGACCTGAAAGCCGTTGCTGACAAGGAAGGTGCCAAGTATGAAGGCGATGCCAACAAAGCCACCATCTTTGAAGCCATCATGGCCAAGCGGGCGGAAGCTGCTGCTGAATAATCCCTTTGGGGGCAAGGGGGAAAACGGGGGTCGCTGGCGCAGGTCAGCGGCCCTTTTTTGATCAACTAGAGGATCTCGGAATATGCCGTATTACACCCAGACAGAATATGAAGACCGGTTCGGTGAAGAAGAAGCAATTCGGCTGACCGATGAAGACAATGACGGTGTTGCCAATGCGGCCACGTTCACACAGGCGATAGCGGAAACGGACGCGGAAATTGATGCCATGCTGGCCAATCGATACGCGCTGCCGCTGTCTGAAACGCCACTGGTGTTGTCCACCATTGCGGCCGCGCTGCTGCGGGAGCGGTTACACACGAACTACCCGACCGAGTCGGTGACCATGGAGGCCCAGCGGGCACGGAAGCTGCTGGAAAAAATCGGCATGGGCAAAGCCAAGCTACCCATCACGGGCGGCGAACTGGAAGAACAGAAGACCAGTTCACACGTCCAGTATTCCAGCCCGGGCCGCAAGTTCACGCAAGACCATCTGGACAAAATGTGACCGGCATCCGGTATGAAATCACGCTGAACGACCTGCAGCTACAGCGCGGGCTGAACGCGCTGGCCCGGATTGGGACCAACCTGACCCCGCTGCTGACAATCGCCGGTGGGATATTTGAGAACAGCACCCGTGAACGGTTTGATCTGGAACGCGGGCCGGGCGGGATACCATGGCCGACAAGCTGGCGGGCTGCCCACGAGGGCGGCAAGACGCTGACCAAATCCGGCTTGCTTCGGGGGTCGGTGCGTTCCGCATACACAGACCGGAGTGTGGAAACAGGTTTCGACGGCCGGAATGAATCTTCCCGCCATGCAGCCACCCACCAGTGGGGCGCTATTATCCGGCCGGTCAATGCTGCCAAGCTGGCCTTCACCGGTCCGGACGGTCACTTGCGGATGGTGGATGAAGTTGTCATACCGGCCCGGCCCATGGTGGGAATTGATGATCAGGACATGGCCGATCTGGTCGAAGCGTTCACCGGCTACATTGAAGGGGAACTGACATGACGGTGGAAGCTATTGACCTAGTTGATGTGCGGGAGCGTGTCGGGCAGGCGTGGCAGTTTGCCAGCGTGACCGGGGTGCTGTCAGCGGCCCACGCGATGCAATCCGGCGGCCGGGCCAACACGGCCTATGTCGCTACCAGTATTGAACGGCCGACCCCGAACCAGATGCAGGGCGCGCATGATCAGAAGGTGGTCACCCAGTTGGCCGTCATCGCCTGTCTGGCCATGCAGGACAAAGCCCGTGACGCGGAAGACAAGGCGGAAGAAGTCCGGGTCGCTGTGATTGATCACCTGACCGCGTGGACGCCCAAAGGGGCGCAGGAATCGCTAGACTATGCCGGGTATCGCATCCTGTCCATCACCAAGGGGCTGGTCTGGTTGGAAATCAGTTTTACGACCAGTTGGAAGCTGCGGAAATAGCTGTCAGCCTTGCGGCCGCGAATCGGGCCGGTTATGACCTTCACAAATTGAACCAACCCGGAGCGATCACAATGGCAGGCAAGAAGAAAAAGTGGAGTCCCCCCAAGGTGGACAAAAACGGATTTCAGGTCGACAAGGACGGCCTGCCGCTAGCCCGCACCGCCCGCGCCATGGCCTTGGCCCAGAAGGGCACCAAGGAAGACAAGGCCGGTATCTGCACCAAGGAACAGATTGCCGCGTTCACACCCGCACCAACACCAACCCCAGCGCCCGCCGCTGCGGAAGAATAAGGGGAACCACTGATGTCCTATGATTTCGACAAGCGCCTGCTGTTCTTTGGCATTGAAGCAACAGAAGGCTCGGAAGAAGCGCTGGTGGCCGCAGACGCCATTGTCACCCGGAACCTACAGCCCGGCACGGTTGAAACGGACCAGCGCCAGCGCCAGATTGATGGCCAGTATTTCGGCGGCCGCCCCAACGTGGATGTCACCCGCCGTATCCGGACCACCTTTGAAACCGAACTGACCGGCGGCGGCGCAGCCACCATCGTCCCGCCGTGGATGAAGCTGCTGCAGATTGCAGGCTTTGACGGCGGGACGGTCGGCGCTTCTGATGTCACACAGGCGCTGATCAGTTCAGCAATCCCGTCTGCCACGCTGTGGAACTACACCGATAGCCTGCGGGAACGCCAGATTGCTTGCCGGTCCAATGTGACCTTTGAACTGCAGGATGATGAATATCCGATCATCCGCCATGAAACCCTTGGCATCCCGTTCACCACCTTGAGCGATGAAAGTGCGCCGGTCACCCCGGACGTGTCGGCGTTCCAAGAACCCGTTCTGGTGAACAATGACAACACTGTGTTCCTGTTGGACGGCTACGCTGCGCCGATGCGCAGCTTCACCTTGTCCGCCGGTAACATCCTGACCCCGCGCTCCCTTGTCGGTGAAGCCGACCGGATCAAATACCGGAACCGCGAGTTCAGTGGCCAGATTGTCCTGAAATGCCCCACGCTGGCAGCTAAGAACTACTTCACCAACATGGGCGGCGGCATTGTTCCCCTGTCCATCGTGCACGGCACAGCGGCGGGTAACATTGTCACCCTGTCCAGCAGCCGGTGTGAACTGGGCATCGCCACCAAGTCTGATGAAGACGGTGATCTGATGCTGACCCTGCCCATCCGGTTGCTTCCCACGACCGGGACTGGTAACGATGAGTTCTCAATCGTAACCAGCTAGGGGAACCCAACATGTTCAAGATTGGTAGCCACCGCCTAACGTGGATGGCTCTTAAATTCACTGTGCTGGATGATCAGGGTCATCCGGTCGATCAGGAAATCAAGCTGCAGGTCCATCTGGTGGACCGCTCCGAAATGGAAGCCCTGACCGTAAAGGAACGGGAACAGCAACTGGCGGGCGAGGTCCCGGACAGCACTGACTTTGCCCTTGAGAACACCCACGACTGGAAGGGCGTGGCGGGACAGGATGGCAAGCCGTTGCCGTTCAGCAAAGACCACCTGCGCCTGTTGATGGAAGAACCCGGCGTGTCTGGCGCTTGGGGCGTGGCCTACCTGCGGGCATGGCAGGGGATATCGGGCATCCGCGAAAAAAAATCCAACGAGTCGCCAGCAGATGGGCAAGAGGCGGCGGAAGGTCAGGGGACCAGCCCGGCAGCCTAGAACAGCAAATGGCCGACATGGAGATACCCATGGACGCCAAATTGCTGGAAGCGGTCAGGAAGCGTGACCGGGCGGATCAGGAGCGCCGGGACCGCATCCTGATCTGGCCTGACATGGTCGCCCCGGTGTGCGTTTTCCTTGCCATGGACACCCAGTGGCGGACCGGTCCCTACGGCATCCGCACCGGTCTGGACTACACCGCAATCGACTCGGTCATCCGTCACCTGAACCTGTCAGCCTTCACGCCCGAAGATTTCCGGGATATTAGGCTGATGGAACAGGAAGCCCTGCGGGTTTGGAGAAGTAAGCGGTGACAACGACGAACATGGATGTAGGTGTCCGGCTGAACGCGGACGGCACGGGCTTCATCAGCACCAGCAGGCAGGCCAAGCAGGCGCAGGATCAGCAGACCGCATCGACGGAAAAGTTGACGGCCGCGACCCGCCGGGCCAGCAGTGAAACTGGCAAGCTGGCGAACTTCAACACCGACCTTGAACGCAACTCACGCCGCGCCAGCGTGGTGTTGGCACAGCAGGCACAGCAGCAGCAGAAGGTGACGGGCACGTCCCGCGCCATGACGGCCGGACTGCAGCAGGCGGGCTTTCAGGCTTCGGACTTCTTTGTGCAAGTCGGCGCGGGCACCAGCGCCACGCGGGCGTTCTCCCTGCAGGCACCGCAGATGATTCAGGCCCTGTCCCTGATGGGGACGGGGATGAACAAGACGAGCGGCATTTTCGGCCGCTTCTTTGGTCTGCTGGCCGGGCCGTGGGGCGTGGCCCTGACCGTGGGTGTTTCCCTGCTGGGCGTGTTCGCGTCCGCGCTTTCAAAGTCCAGTGACGCTGCAGAAGACGCCGCCGATGCCCATCTGCGCCACAAGGACGCGTTGGACTTCCAGACCCTGTCGCTGCGGGAATTGATCAAGGCGACCCGCGAACAGGAGCGCGCTGCATTTGATACCCTGCAGACCACCTACGCCCAAGAGCAGGCCGCGTTGGCAGCAGCAGAAGCAAATCTGAAACAGGCCGAGTCGGAAGCTGTGAAGCAGCGGGCAGCAGCGGCCGCGCTCCGGGTGCAGGCCCAGCAGGTATTCGGTGACGGTGAAGGCGGCGATGCCCTGCGGGCACGGGCGGATGAAATTGAACGGCAGGCCGATCTGGTCCGCACCACGCTGGAACGCACCGTCCGGCTGCGGGAAGCGGCCGTGGCGGCACGTGAAGTGGCAGCGGCAAACGATGAAGCGGCCGCCGCGACCCTGCGGTTTGAACGTGCACAGACCAGTCTGGTGGAAAGTTACCGGCTCGGCGACATCACGTTGGACCAGTATGAAGCCGGGATTGACCGGATCACCAAGAAGCGGAAAGCCGAACTTGAAGCCACGCGGGAACAGGCCAAGGCGGAAAAGGCACTGGCGAGTGAGCGGTCCAAGTCGGCCGCGCTGGGCAGTTTCATCAGTCCGGTCACCGCCGGGGTCACATCCGGGTTCGGCCGCCGCCGTCCGCCCCGCTTTGGTGCTAGTTCCTTCCATGGCGGTCTGGACTTTGGCGTAGCGGTCGGCACCGGCGTCCGTGCCCCACAGGTCGGTGTGGTGGAAGCCATCGGGTTCAGCCGTGGTCTGGGCAAATATGTGGTGATTGATCACGGCGGTGGAACCAAGACCCGGTTCGGCCACCTGTCCGACAACAGCATTGTCAGCGAAGGAAGCGTGGTCCAGCAGGGTCAGGTCTTTGCCCGGTCGGGCAACACCGGGATCAGCACCGGACCGCATCTGCACTATGAAGTTCTCGTGAATGGCAAGCGGGTGGACCCCAGTGCTGGCCGTTTCCCATTTGACCCGGTGAAGGTGGCGGAAGTCGCTGACAAAGCCGGTGCCAAACTGGGAGCATTTGGTGAACGGGCCAGCGATTCCATCCTGCGGATCAATGACCGGTTCGGCGACCAGCCCAAGCTGATCACACAGGCGCAGGCCGCAATCCGTGATCTGGATGACATCATGGCTGATCTGGCGGAACGTCAACCGCCGGGCTTTGAACAGATGATCAACATGGCGCAAGAGGCCAAGGCCGTAGTGGTCGACTCGCTGCAGCGACCCTACCGGGAAATGGTGGAAGACGCCCAGCGGAATGAGCGCATCCAGCGCCTGATCCTTGCCGGGCGGGAAGACGAGGCCGTGGCCCTGCAGGACATCTACCGGCTAGTCGACCGTGTAGGGTTCGCCACAGAAGAACAGCGCAATGCCATCTTGGACAACGTGGCGGCCGAGCGGCAGTTGAATGACCTGCTGGAACAGCGGCAGGAACTGATCAGTGCCTACACGTCTGCCACCCGTGGGGTCCGGGGCGAGATTGAATCCCTACTTGCGGGAGAAACGAACGGTAACTTCTTCAAGTCCATCCAGCGCCAGTTCCAGCGCCTGCAGGCACGGGTTCTGACCGAACAGCTATTTGGCCCCATATTCCGGGAACTGGACGAATATGTCCGCCAGAACACCGGCATCCAGACCGGCGTGGACATCATGAAAGAGGGCACGGAAGAAGCCGGTGCGGCCGCACATGATTTCGCTGACCGGCTGGAAGAAGCCGCGATGCGCGTGGACGGTATGTTTAACGGTCAGGCCGGGCCGGTCGGCGGCACGTCCACCCAGTCCATCCTGTCACCTGACTTTGCCGCCATGATCCGCAGCCTGCCACAAGAGGGGTTCACCAGCGCGGAAGCAGACATAGTGGTCAACGGCAACCGGGCAATCGCTAACGGTGTGATGGCCATGGGTCCCCGGCAGTTCTTTGGCCGCATGTTTGACGACCTGCTTGATCCCCTGATGACCCGGCTGGATGACCTGCTGGGCGTCAACTTCTTCCGGGGTTTGTCCGGCATCCTGTCCAGCGCGCTAACCGGATACGCAACGGCCGGGCCGGTCGGGGGCGTGCTGGGCGGGGCGGCTGAACTGTTTGACAAAGTCGGCCTTAAGGGTCTGTCCGCACTAGCTGGGACCGCACTGGGCGGGGCGCAAACCGGGTTCCAGATTGCCCAGTTGGGTGAAGCCTTTGGGATCAACACCAGCAGCACCGGCGGGGCCATTGGCGGCGCGATAGGTTCCGTCCTGCCCATACCGGGCGGGTCCATAATTGGGTCACTAGCCGGGTCCCTGCTGGGCGGTATCTTTGGCGGCACCAAGCGGGGTTCGGCCATCATCACCAGCGCGGATGGCGCACTGGGGACCTATGGGAACAGCCGCAGCCGGAAGGAGTCGGCGCTCGGTCTGGGTGGTTCAGTCCAAGAAGGTATCCAGCGGATCGCAGAAGCGCTGGGTGCACAGACCGGGTCGTTCAGTGTCAGCATCGGCATCCGCAAGGATGACTTCCGGGTGGACCCACAGGGCCGGGGCTATACCAAAATCAGCAAGTTCCCGGACATCCGGGACTTTGGCAGTGATCAGGCCGGGGCCATTGCGTTTGCCATCAGTGACGCGATCAAGGACGGTGCAATCGTCGGCGTGTCACAAGCGGTGCAGAACGCCCTGCGGTCCAGCGAAGACCCTGATTTCGCATTGTCGGAAGCACTGGCGGTGCAGGAACTTGAAAGCCTGCTGGGCGGGATCACGGGCAATGCAGAACGTGCGTTCATGGAACTGGCAGAACAGGAAGCGGAGCGGCTGCGGCTGGCCCGGTCCTACGGCCTGTCGATACTGGAAGTGGAAAAGCTGAACGCGGAAGAACGGCTGCGCTTGCGGGAAGACCTTGAGCGCCAGTCGTTCGGCTCCCTGCAGGACCTGCTGCAGCGGATGCGGTCCGGGGACCTGTTTGAAGGCAGCGCCGTGGACCGCCGGACTGCGCTGCTGGCAGACATTGAAACCGCGACCGAACGGGCAAAGCGGGGTGAAGAAGGTGCGGCTGATGAACTGGCCAACCTGCTGGAACAGCTTAACGAGGTCAGCCGGGACGCCTTTGGGACCACGGGAGAGTTCGCCACCGACCGGGCCAACATCATAGCCACGGCCGAAGGGGTCATTTCCGTCCTGTCAGCGCAACTGGATGCGGCCGACGCCAGCACCCGGCAGGAAAACCTGCTGAACGAAAACAATGATCAGAACGCCCAGATCATTGCCGCGCTCAATAACCTGCCTTGGTCCATTGGTAACATCCTGAACGGCGGGGTCGGCACCTATGTGCCGCCTGCGGGCACCATCCCGGCCGCCGTTCCGACCACGGGCGGTTCCACTGCAGGAACCAGTGGTGACCCGGTCGCGCCTGTGGTATCCGCCGGCGGTCGCCGTGACCCAGTAACAACGATAAATGTTGACCTTGTATGACCGCAAAAGTCCTGCTGCTGTTCATCCAGCCCCGCGACCCAGCCACTGGGAACCGTGTTGATATACGGCTAGCCGGGGGCGGGTTTGAAGTCCCTTATCGCTATGACGGGAAAGCATGGCAGGCGGGGATTGTGGACATCCCGGCAATCATTTCCGAGATCCTTTTTGACAACACCGACTTGGGCCGGGGCGCTGTTCCGCAGTCACTGAATATCCAGTGGAGTCCGGGCACGGCGGCCGCGCTGGAAGCGGTGTCGACATACGTCTGGGAAGGTGCGCCGTTCAATCTCTACTGGGGCAGTGAAGACGACACCGGCACACTACCGGCGCAGGTTATGGGCGGTGAATGTCAGGGCGCGTCAATCCAGAATAGCACCCTGCAGTTGACATTGGCTGATCCGGCCGCCGGGCTGAACGACCCCATTGTGGTGGATGAATTTGCCGGGACGGGTGATCTGGAAGGTCCGGAAGAATGGGAAGGCCGCCGCAAGCGCCGCGCATGGGGGCGGTGTTACAATCTTGAGGGCGAACCCATTGACCCGGCGAACAACATCTATTGCTTTGGTGACCCGAACCGGCAGTGGCAGGACATCACGGAAGTCCGGGACAAGGGCGCAATTGCATCCAGCCTGACCACGGTGGCGTGGCAGGGCACGGCCGCTGCTACGTTCACCGCGCTGCAGGGCGCTAGTGCACCGCAGGGCGGGGGCGTGATTGCCCCGTCCATCGCTTGTGTGAAGTGGTGGACCCAGCCGGATGGCATCTTGGCCGCAGACGTGGAAGGTGAAACCGCAGGCGGCTATGTCGAGACGGCCGCCGGGATTGCGGAAAAGATTGTCACGGACCGGTCCAGCGTGGAATTCGTCACCGGGATTGTCGCGGCCGCTGATCTGGAAAGGCCCGCGCCGTGCGGATATGTGGCTGATGATCTGGTGACCAGCGTGTCGGCCGCACTGGATTGGCTGATGGGCGGTTCATCCCTGATGTGGTATGTGGACGCCGCCCAGTTGAAAATCCGTCTTGCCACATGGTCGTTCGGCACGGCCGCCATTAGCGTGAACAGTCAGCGGGTCGACCGGGTGGCAGCTTTCCCGCCCATGCAGTCCCGGCGTCTGGGATACCGGCGGAACCACCGGGTCCATCAGGCCGGGGACATTGCGGAGATTGTCACATACGGTGACGGCACCCCTATTGATGATCTGCAACCTGCGGCCGCAGGCGCTGACCCCACGGGCAGCAACATTGCATCCGGGATTGTCGGGCAGGGCGCGCTGGCAACGGAAGACGTGGTGGACGCCGGGGGTCCGGAGTTTGTCGGGCAGGTCCCGCAGTCCAAGGCAAGCGCCGGGCTGATCAACACTAACATCACGGTGGACGGCTTGGGTGTCCTCTCCGGAATCGGAACCGCAAACATCCCGGTTGATAACACGCTGCAGGAATGGGATGACGTGCAGGACGGCGGCGGCACACGGCCGACCGACAACGCTGATGTCACCGCTGCCAACACGGCCGCCGCCATTGCCGGACAGGGCAGTCTGGCCACGTTGAACGCTGTCGATGCCGCCAGTGCGCAACTGACCGGTGTGCTGCCAGTGAGCAAAGCGGACGCGGCTCTGCAGAACGAACAGATCAGCTATGACATCCAGTCGGGTGAAATCAGCGGGATAAGTCCGGGGAACAACTTCCTGACCTTGGGTGAAAACCTGATCCCGAACGCCGGACTCGCCAATAGCGGGGAAGGCTGGAACGTCATCGGTGGCGGGGCCAGCGAAGCGGCCGTGACCGCCGGGGGTGCCAATGATCCCGGTGATTATCTCCGCTACACCGGAAGCGCCCCCGCGTTCACACAGACCCCATCATTCGGCGCTGGCACCCGTGGTGCGGTCCAGCCGGGGAAAACGCTCTACATGTCCTGCATGGCCCGCTGTGATGATGTCACGGACTTCATGCAGTGGCTGATCAGCTATTACGACGCGGCCGGGAACGTCATATCCGGCACCGTCTATTCGGTCGACATGGCGGACACCGCGTGGCATCTGCTGAAATACAAGGACACCGTGCCCGCTGGATCAGCCCGCATCGGCATCCGGTTGCGCGGCCGGGTCACAAGTGGGACCTATGTGGACCTGTCCCAGCCCCGCGTGGCCACCACGGAACTGCAGGCCAGTGAAGGCGGTGCGCTGGGGGCGAACATATTCCTTGAGGATGAAACCACGCTGGCCACTGATGCCGACTTGGTCACGGATCAGGGCACCGCTGCGGGCTTCTTGGGCCAAGGTTTGCTCGCGGTGGAAGACGAGATCGGTCCGGCGCTGCTATCGGACGGCTTTGACCTGACTGGCAACCTGTTCCGCGATCCGCAGTTTCTGGACGAATCCTATTGGGTCAAATCCCAAGTCGGCGGCACGGTCACGTTCAACACCGCAGACACCACGCCGCTGACCGCGCTGGGAACGGCCAAGGCGGCAAAGATTGTCGGCGACGGTAGCAGCAGTGGTTCCAACACCTATGCTGGGCTATACATCCCCATCACATCATCCAAGCTCGGCGGCGGCCGGATGTATGTTTCCTTTGACTACTACATGTCGGTCGCGATCCCGGCCGCTTCCTATGTGTTCATTCAAGCCACATGCCGGGATGAAGACGGGGTCGCGTTCGCATATCCGGGAACCGGTTCATCCGGCATAACTGGCGCAGACATCCCGTTGAACACACCGCTGCGCAGGGACGCCGTTATTACCATCCCGGACGGCACTGCCACGGTGCAACTGCTTTGCTATATCTTTTTTCCACCAAGCGTGACTCGGACGGGAACGATGTATGTCTGCAATCTGCAGGCCCGCTGGGCAGTGCGGTCCGGGGAAGACCTTGTGCTGGAAGACGGCACCGTGGTCACCGATGCTGCCATAGTGACGGATCAGGGCACGGCCGCCGGTTTCCTTGGTCAAGGCGCACTATCCACACAAGACACGGTGGACCCAGAAACCGATATCGATAACGCCCAGAACCTGTGGCTGCCTTCCACGTCTGGCGGCGGCCTGCTGCCGAACTACAACTTTGCCCAGATGGCCCCAGACGGGTCGCCCGCTGGCTTTATCCGTGTTGAAGGCACGGGCGACGTTGAATACTTGAGCGGCCCCGGTGGTGCAATCGTGTTGCCCGGTAGCACCAGCAGGGCGGGTGGTTTCCCGGCCATCCCGCTGGATGACAAGCAGGAATATGAACTTGAGGTCACCCACCGGTCCACAGGGATATCGGCGACCGGTCTTTATATCCGGCTGAACCGGTTGACCACCAACGCACTGCAGGTCGGATTTACCCATATTGGCATCGGCGGTGTTGCGCCGGTCCAGTCCCGGCAGGGAAACACTGATCTGGTCAGCAACGGGGCCATGCCGGGCACCACGCTGACCACCGACACTTATACGTTCACGCCCGCACCGGGGACCACGGCCGCATCTATTTCGTTCTACAACTGGGGCGCGGTCGGTGTGGACTATGAACTGCACCAAGTGGTCCTGCGGCCGCGTTTGGCGGAAGGAAATTTGGACGCGCTGGGCTTTATAAACGGTCCGGCGGAAGCGGACGCGGACGAAACCAGTGGGAACACGGCCGCCGGGTTCTTGGGGCAAGGTGACCTGTCGACCAAGAACACCATTTCGGATAGCGACATTGATAGTGAGACTATCACCGAAGGTAGCCTTGCGCAGAACGCGGTCAATGATCTGACCGTAGCGTGGAACGCGAATCGTGTGGCCCAGAACTACACCAAGCGGGCCGGGACCACATGGAAAACCGACGCCCGTTACTATGAAATCGCCCGCAGGTCCAAGGTGGCCTATCCGGGTGTGACGGTGGAAGAAGTCACGGACGTGAACCTGCTAATCAGCCCGGACACCGGCACGGCGGGAACCGGAACCCTGCACTGCCTGCTGTATGAAATACCGGGGGCGCAGCTTGCCACGTGGGATGCAAACATTAACGGCACCACGGACCAAGTGGATGAAACGCTGCTAAACCCCGGCGATGTCAAGGACTCGGCCGTTCTGGTCATGGACAGCGGGTTTTTCACGACCGGTGATTTCGTCAAATATAGCGCCAAGCTGCGGGACACAGACGACTCGCCGTCCGCCGGTGGGACCACGGTGGTCCTAATTGGCTGCCTTGAAGATGATGGCTCGACTGGCCATCTTAGGTGCAAGTTTGATCTAATTGACATGCGGATCAGGCACACCAAGCGATGAAAGGACACTGACATGAAACTACTCACTATTGCAGCGGCCGTTCTGGCCATCACCAGCCCCGGCACCACGCGGGAAGAAATCAACCGTGTGACCGTATCCCCGCAGGGGACGAACCTGATCTTGCCCGGGCAGGCGGCCGGGGAAATGTTGCAGGTGGTGCGCTACCAGCAGCGGCAGGTCCGCAAGCGCGTCTGGGCGGCCATGATGGACAAGCAGGTTCCGGAGCAACACCACATCCGGCTGATTCATCTGGACCTTCAGGTGGACTTCCGGATTGGCGCGCTGGAATATTCTGTCCGCCACGGCGGCGCGACGGCCGACCAGATCAGTGATGACGCCGGGCTGATAATCGGTTATCTGAACGAAATGGACATGTTGATCATGCCGGAAACACAAGGGGAAACGCAATGACATATCAATCCATCAGGGAGTGCAACACGGCAATTCTGTCAGTGATTGGAAAGGTCCCGGCCGACTTGGTCGAAGGCTTCACAGAAGAAGCGGCCGACCCGGTGCCGCCCAAGCAGATTGTCGGGTGCGCCGAATTCATCTTTGCCCACCGGGACAAGATGCCCAAGGAAGTCATCGAGTGCGGTGTTGGTCTGGCCAACTTTGCCGCCCAGCATGAATGGATGACCCTGCGGGGCGAACGCGGCACAGGTGTCATGATGGCCCTGATGAACAAGGCGGGTCAGAAGGCCCCCACGGGAACCAAGTTTGCCAAGGCGGCGGATGAACCTGACCCGCTGGAACGTCTGGTTCCTGCGGAGCCGGAAGAAGTTGAAGAAGAAGAACCCGAGGCCGAGCCGGCTGAATGACAATCCCGACCCCCACCTATGGCGAATGGCTGCAGGATCCGGCGCTTTACGTGAACGCGGAAGACGGCGTGATTGCGGCCGCGTGGGGGGATGAAGCGCCCAAGGGGGAGCGAATCAGTCCACTTGCCAACCGGGCGGACGCGGTGCTTGAAGCAGCCCGGCAGTTGACCTTCATGGGTCAGGCGTTCGCCAAGGAACGGCACGTGATCCCCGGCCGGTTCCAGCCCTATATCGGGCAGGTGATCAATATCACGTGTGACATGCTGGGATACCAAGGCGGGCTGGACGTGCTGGTCCTTGGTGCTGCTGACAATCTGGCGACGGGGATGTCTTCCGTCACTGTGCTGCGGAGACTGTAGCCATGGGTAAACTTTTGGTGATTGAACCCTATGCCATTGCGGTGGCCGACATGGCGTTCGGGTCGGATGAAGAAAACCTGCTGGACCCTGATCCCAAAATGGTTTGGCGCGGTGGCGCGGCCGGTTACTATAACTGTGACATTGATCTGGGTGCAGCAGTATCTGTTGACTCGTTCTTTTGGGGCTTCACCAATGCGGATGATGCCCAGATGGAAGTGTTCAGTGCAACCGGCATGGGCACCGGTCTGGTCAGCGTGTCTGCTATATCAGATGTGAAGGCGGCCGACGCCGTGGGGTCCCGGCCGCACGGTTTCCGCCACCTGCCCACACCGGTGACCAGCCGCTACTGGCGGATGACCTACCGGACCATTTCGGAAGCGGAAGCACTGATTGGCATCTTGATCCTTGGGCTGGCCGTCCAGACCGAATGGGGGCCTGAATGGGGCAAGGGCCGCCGGGTCATTGATACCGGGCAGGCCACGCCGTTGCGCGGCGGCGGTTTTGGGATTGAAGAAGGTGCCAAGAAGGCGAACTTCCGTTGGACCTTTGGTGACCTGACCGACGCGGAAACACAGGCCCTGTATGCGATGCAGCTACGGCTGGGACAGACGAGTCCGCTGCTTGTGGTGGAAGACCCGGACGCCACGGTCGGTCGCAATGAAGGCATCCACTACGGGCTGTTTCGGAACCTGCAGCAATTTGAACGCCGGGAACCACAGGCGACCAAGTGGCAGCTTGAGATTGAACAGTGGGTCTGAACCTGTCCTAACTGTCAGCCTTGCCTGAATTTCAATAACATGCGATTGCAACGCCCCATCAGCAAAGGGGTGTAACCTATGGCAGATGACGGCCGAATCTCTAAGGACATCAGGAAAATCAAGAAGGCGCTGGACAAGGCGGAAGCCGACCTGACCGCCGCACATGAATCGTTGCAGAAGCTGCACGGCCTGCTTGAGCGGTGCGCAGTCCGGCATCAGGACACGCTTGGTGTCGAGGTTCAATCCGTTATCCCAAAGGACCCTGACTGATGCTTGGCACAATCCCGTTCGAATTCGTCATCACACTGGTCATGGCCGCGTTGGCCGTTTTTGTTAAGCGCGATATGCTATGTTTTACATTGCTCGGTGCGTGGCTGTTTTCCGTGGGTTACGCGCAAATTGCCCCCATGGAATGGTTGCCCGGCGGCGCAGTTATTGTCGATGTGGTTATAGCTGTGATTGCAATCCAGCTTTGGACAGATCATGACAGCCAAAGGGCGCGGATAGTTGGGCTGCTGTCCTTGGCGAAACTATGCTTCCACTTTGGCATTAGTTTCCACTTTGGTCAGGGGGACTGGTTCGCTTACGCCCTATCGGTGAACACGCTGTTCGTGTTCCAGTGTTTGACTGCCGGGGGTCTGATCTATGGGCTGGACAGTTTCCTTAATCATTTCAGTCCTAGGCATCGCGGGCATCACCCTGCTGTTCACCAGAAAGACCACCACTAAATGGATCTCGACCCGCATCTTGTCGCGCAAGCGAAAGTGACCATTGCGGCCTTTTTTGGCGGCATGGTTCGCCTGTTCCTGCGCCCGGCGGCGACGTTCCTCAAGTCAGTGGGTCTGGTGGCCTGTTGCATCATCTGCGGCTACTACTTCACACCCATCACCATGGAATTCTGGGGCCTGCCGGAAACGTGGATAGGCGGCGTTGGTGCCGCGATAGGTCTGGTCGGCCTTTCCGTGGCGGAAGCGGCCGTGAACTTCAAATATG
>JAAUYH010034091.1_pt1 | contig 33369 bp, 26 predicted proteins | sample 7278061 | NCBI WGS metagenome assembly JAAUYH01 (sample SAMN14350203, study PRJNA611818) | marine sediment metagenome | isolation source: surface marine sediment (0.6m) | place: French Polynesia: Moorea | collected 2018-08 | reverse complement strand
TACCAAAGTTCCAGATCGTATTTGGACCTGATAAAGAATTCTCATAATATCTCATTACTTACCATGATAAAAAGAATAAAGAGAACTTTTCCAAATCCCTTAAATAAAATTAAGACGAAAATATTTCAGCAAAAAGTGAATAAATTAAAATTGGTCTGACTTATTTTTCCAGTTTTTATTTACTATCAACATCCATGAAATACTTTTCGCGGCTTTGTTATTTAGTTCGTCAAATGAAAAAACGATGAGCAGGAATTTATGTCTTATCTTACCGTATAGGCTCTACTTCAGAAGAGTAGAGATGACTTGACCTCCACTAATCAAATATATCATTAAAAATATGCCAAATTATTTCCCCTTTTTAGAACGGACAATGAGATGGTGAAATTCCGTAACAAAATGAACCTAGTGCAGCTGTGAAATAGATAAAATGATTAGTGCAATTCGGTTCATATCAGCTTGTCAAATGTAATTTCTTAGAAAGCAGATGGTTAACGCAGATAAATAGTATTCATCGAAGTAAAGAAAAAGAGGAAATGAAATGATTGCAGATTGTTATATCTGCTCCGCCATCCTGAACTTGAAAGACTGGGGGAGTAGGGATAATCTTTCAACTACATTAAATTCTATCCACAAGGCCAACTAATATCTACCAATTCATTTGGTAGTTATTTGATCACGCTTGCATTTAATTAAAGAATTGGGCCCTTTGACTTGCGTTGTGAAGTAGATGTTCTTGTAACTACAACGTAGTCTGGAGTGTTAGAAAAAATGCAAGGGAGTGTAAAACTAATGATTTTAAAATAATTCGCCAACTTTTTATTTTTGTTTTCGGTTTGCGAATAACGAGAACAAATGAATACTTTATTGCAGGAACATATGATCTAGGTGAACAGGAGTCTACGTAAATCATAATTATTACATGTTATCTCAGAAGCTTTCTGTGTGAGTTTGATTTAGTACGGCAACGGTCGTATTTCAAGTTACTTCTGAGAACACGATCCACAGTCGGCCCGTATTATGAAATTCAGGAATTCTAAATTTAGGATTGAATAAACTTGACTAAGGAACTGGTATACAGCTAAAATCTTGCACTCGGTTTCGTTAGGTCAGGTCCAAATCGTTCTCAGTCAAGTTTTATTTGCTTCAATTACCTGATCACAGAGAAGTTTACAGTGTAATGGACAATACTTGGTAATCAATATGTATTGTATTTACGGGAGACCTTCCGCCTCGACTACATAACACAGGTATCATAGTCTCTTGCTGTGCAGATGATCGAGTAAAAAATTACTCTACAGAAATGTTGCCTTGGTTTGACACTTTTCTGCATAGCCGCTTCGCGCAATTTCTTCACAGGGGGAATAGCTCCAATGCAAGTTCGCACAAATTCTTGACCGCGTCAATGAGAATCAGATCAACTGGTCTAAAGCCATTTATTGATCCAAGGCAGAAAAGATATGTACAACTGAGCCATCTACCGCTACTGCAGAACTGGATAGATTTGTGTGCCTAGATTTCGTGCACTATTGTACGTACTTAAAGCAGCAGTGCTGTAACGGACAGGCTGGAACGAATCGCGTTGCAATACGTTTCAAGCACTAGTAATTCTTGTCTCATCACGTGATAATTCAATACTACTGTACTGTACAAAAATTTTACACCAAAATTTGATGAAAGCTGTTATCCAGATATGTCGTCGCCAGTGAGTCCTTATGTAAATTGCTGTGCAACCTTTGCAGAACACGAAGGTAATGGAGATAGTAGGGGAATGCGTGGGAAGCCGATTAGTGGCGCGGCCTTACGAAGGGGAGCCCCTGCAGTGGATTGAGAGTGGTTGCGTAAATGTGGGAGTGAAGTGAAAATAATTTAGTGGTGGAATACAAGGTCAGCCTCCGTATTGATGTTGGATTGGCTGGTAGTTGGGATGCTCGCCGCATTCGCCGTAGACGCCTGCGGGGCACCGGGATGCCCGGCGGCGACGATGTGCAGTCGTCTGCTGGGTTGGCGCGCGGCGTTGAGAAAAATGTTCGGCTCACCATCTCTGGTTAATCGCGGGTCCGCCTCTTCGATGCGTCTTCTCAGCAATTCCACCAATCTGCGCTCGTCGTTGACAACGACTCGATAGCCTTTCGCCCTGAGCACCACAATGGCAAGAGCCAACGCGACCACAATCAGCACCTTCCCCAGCAGTGCCGCCAGCCAGAGCACACTGACGTCGGTTCTGTTCTCTCCTCTCTTCAACGTTATCGTCGTGTTCTGAACGCTTGCGCCGTAGACCGCGTGTATCGCATCGACGAGGTTGAAGTCCAATTCGATGAGGCCGCCATCGAACCAGCGGTCATCCTGCCAGTCATGATTCTCGATGATCCGCGCTTCCGTGGGTTCGTCGGGCATGGCGGGCCTCACGGCGCCAGACTCACTGAGATAGGTGACATTGTTGAATTTGAGTACCGCACGGCAAGAGTCATTGTTCAACTTGCCGCCGATGTTTTCACACTGCATGATACCGCGTTCATGGTAAATCTCATGCAGTCTCCCGCGTCTTCTCCTCCGCAAGATTTTGCCCAATCCCATAGTTTCATTCACGATGTCCAATCCGAACCTCACCGCCTTGTCGAACACGACATCGAGATCTGTGACACACTCGTTCTTGTCACCAATAACCAAGCCGTAGTACATGAGAGTGCCATTCGATGCGATACAGCTGGTACGGCGAATAATCGAATGCTGGTACTGCTCGCGCGAGAAGTTGGTGACCTGGCCCGCCTGCATGAGCTTGTCCTGCACCGTGAAATCCACTCTTTGGGTGATGCCGTTGAGGGTCAGTTCCGACGCCAGGATGAGCGCCAGCCCTACGACACGCACGAGCAGTAACAAGGCGACATGCACTTTCCTCGTGGACACCAACCCACCGCCAATAACAGGCGGACAATTGATGTGTAGCCGCTCAGGCGCGCCATGTCGCAGAACCACGTCGTTGAGCCGGCCTGCGACGTCGGACGAGAAATGGAACACGAGCGAGATAAGGACGATGTCGAACACCGCGAAGTTCAGCGGCTGCACCAGCTTCGAGCTGATTGGCAGCGTGACCTTGGGCAGCTCCCAGATCGACATTGTGACTGTGCGCTGCGGTGCACTGTGTTCGGTATCGGCGCCATTTTCTAGCGACGTCGCACGCAACAAAATGCCTTGCTGCAGGACAATGTTGGATCATGCTCGATGTGTGTACGTTGCTTTACACCACGGAAAAAGCTAAAATTAGATAACTTTTATGTAGGATACGAGCATCGTCTACTGTAAGTCGCTAACAACAAGCCTCATCCCTGAGTAAAATTTATACCACACAGCAGTGACGCAGATCGAGCCGGCTGAGAACGCCTTCTACGATAGGTCGGCTATCTGCTCGTGCCACGAGTAGAGGGTAAAATAATGAAAATAGTAATGATGCAGTAACGCTGAACAGAACTGCATCCCAGGATTTTTGTCGTTCGTTCATGGAGCTACGCCTCTATGAAGGGTGCGGAGGGCTCATTCATGATCCCGTGACAACTGAACGACTGTTGCCACAGCTGTGTGGCTTGCGTGGCTGTTCCAGTACAGTAACGTACCGTACAGTAGTACCTTACCACTTCACGTTGCTTGAAACCTCTTCTAAAGTATTTTTTCCACAAGTACCGTACGGTATGCCAAGTCTTTTTCAGCCGATGCTTTGTTTGCAAAAAAATGCAAGAGGATTTCCCACAATGCGACGCATGCAGTTGTTCAATCATCTGCCCTGTACAGTACCCGGACGCCAGGGTCACGATTGTGGGACATTTTCGGTGCAAAGCTACGATGCTTTACATCGTCAAACAATTGAGGGAACAAGCCATATCTCATTCGGAACAAATCGTTTGGTCTCTATCAGGGAGTGCGTTACTGTTCGTGAAATCCTTGGCGAGAAAAAACCTGTGCGAGCTTGGGTAGAAATGCGACGACTGTTCACGTCCTTTTCGAAGGCACTATTGAGTGCGAAAAGTTTTCACATCGTCCTCCCTCACATTCGTGGCCGCAAGAAAAACTCTGATTCCTGCGTTCGCGATCAATAGGGCGCATCATTTTGTCTTACGCTCTCAATAGCGAGTAGTTCAACATTCTCATAAGTATGTGACCATTTGAGGGTGTGGGTTGCCGTCGGAAACCGTGATTTAAACATTCCGCGCACTATTACTGTTGATACGGTGACGAAAAAACCTCTCCAATGCAATTGCCATGGCTTTGTGAACATATCACGCCATCACGCTTTGGTATCAGCAAGTTGCATGACGATCTACAGTATCGCAGGCAGCAGGTCACTATTCTTCGTAGACGGGATATCGCGTATAAACACGAGATCGCCTACGGAGGCTGTGGAAAGTCTCCTCCATATATGAGGTAAGAAAGTCATGGGCCACTTCTCACCCAGCAATCTCGCGAATGAAAGACCGCTATAAAACAATGACGTCCAAATCAAAGTAGATAAACTCGCCAGATTATCGGACCACACGTCATACGAACGGCGCTTTCTCACAGTTTTCTAAGTTTCCTCTGTTGGGAGATCGGCAATAAGTCGGCTCGAATTGATGGCACTTTCCAGATGCTGCAGCAAAAGTGAGAGGTGCTTGTTTCTATGCATAATTCCATATCCACCTCAGCATGTTCTAGGGGCATCATAGTCAATTCGATGATGTAGTGTTGGTACGCGTGGTATCGAAATAAATATATGCTTGTGTTGACTATTTCGAACGAATCCATCTTGGTATGGTACAGTACTGTACATCAAAAGGATTGTGTTCATGCTGATCGACGGGTCCAGTTGATACTTTCGTTCACTTAGAATCTCGGGAAGAACTTGAATTCGAATTAGAGCACAATATGGCATATCGCAGACTAATACTGTACTAAGTATTGTATCGAAAAAGTGATGTGATATTGGTTTACGGTTAGTCGTGTCGCCAACCTAGCATGTAATCAGATTGAAATCAAGGAGTAGAATATTTATGCAAACAAGTCGAGTAGTGATTGCAAGCTGCTTCCCGAACATGGGAAGGCATGACAACTTTGGCATAGACAGTTTGAGGCAGATATTTGACCTCGAAGCGCTGAGGAAATATCATGCGCACTTGAGCTATTTCTACATCTATTCTCTAGAATGACGTATTGTAAATTTTAAGCAAATCTTGTCATATCTAAAAAATCATCGAACTTGGAGAGAAACTGAACTGAATCATTGCATTCAGCAACTCTAAATTGATCCTTTGGCCTTCGATTACATTACATGTGTCAATGTGCAATTCCTCCTAGATTTTGAATCAAATCGTTTTACAAAAACAGCTTCCGCAGTTTACCACTTGACAACAGATTGTAACAACCCCTTCTCAGCAACTCTCTCTTAAAGAACTGAATACCAGCCCCTCAATTCAACTTTATTACGGCTCTTGATCGCCCTAGTAAGCATGATTGCGAACAGCGAATTCAAATCGTGTTCAACTCCTCGAATATAGCATTTATGTACCCCTAAGTAGAAGTAATTTGTGACTATGTTTCGACCATGCTCACGCAAAACTTTGATGTACATTTATCTCTTAACCTCCCGCCGAATTTCTGATCCATTTTCAGTCAAATTGTTCGTTTCAACATGGTTTTCGTAGGAGTAGAGCCGAATTAGCTTGGTTTGCTTCGAAGCACAGTGAATTCTTGTCTGATTAAGCTCCACAAACTAACCTCTCAAACAAAAGGTGCCCAGCAATCGACGAAAACGTGAAAAAGATAATGCAATACAGTATGTCTAATGATCGATTCCGTTCGATATCAGAGTACCAGAGAAGAACACCAGAGTCTTCTCCATTAGCTATTGCATCGCAAATCTCGATGAATGTTACACACGAGTATAAAAGTCCGTCATTCGCAAGTCTAGATCTTGAAGATGACTCGATGAGTCCGTAAACAGGTGTGTATCGCGCCAGAATCCTATCGAACATACAATAGAATGAGAACATCTTGACGAGAGAACTATCGGAGACAGAAAGTGCTTTGGAAAAATACGGATCGCAAGGTGGAAATTTTTTAGAGATCAAAAGTGGTTAAGTGGTAAAGAGACAAGAATACTGTTTGTATCAATATCGCTATTTTTCTAGATGTTTTCTCTTTCGCAGGGAATGCAGAACTGATAGAAACCACTTTGAAATTAGAACAGGTGCACCAATTTCTGGGTTATCAAGTTTCAACCTGCCAGCAGTTACAACTACAGTGATTCGTTCTGTATGAACATAGCTGCGCTACACGATCTCAATCAACCCTGGAGGTTGAAGGAGTTTACTATTACTGAAATCGAACAAGGCGATGCTGCATAACACACTGGTGTACTGAATAATTGTGCAGAAGAGGCACGGATTATACCACCAAAATTCTGCACACTCTAGTATGTGGGCGTTGTCTACGTTGTGAAACGTTCCATTTCACCGTATTCTACTGTGCAGGAAGTAACGACCCTCTAATTTGGTTCCTATGTTTTATTTCATAGTCTACGGAATCCGAAGCAATAGCGCGTATACTTCACTTCATACGAGACTAGTTGCAGTAGCTCAAATACACGTATTCCTTCCTATAATTTGAAGTTGTACAATCTTGCAGAAGGTTAGAACTTTATCATTAACTCGAAAAAACTAAAATCGTAATTCTCGACATTACGCTCTAACAAAACAGTAAATCTTCGTAGGCATTGTAAAATAGATTCTATGACAAGTATGTTTCTATGCTAAAGAGCTCGATCGGTGCATAGTGCACAATGACCAGAAAAATCAGGAGAAAAAATTTTGTAGTAAAAGTATACTAGTTCATGTGACCAAAAGGCTATTTAATTTTCATAAAGCAAACCAAGCAGAGTGAAATCAATTCCTAAAACTATTTCAAATATCATCATGCATACGAATACTTTTGCATATCATTTGTGAAGTTACGTTTGATGAATATTAGACAATATATATATATATATATATATATATATTGTCATGCATATCATTATTAACTAGCTAATTTACCGTTCATACTGCTATAGTTAAAGTTGCGGGCCAGTTAACATAAAAATGATTAATGCGTGACGCTTCGATCTTTTTCCATGATGTTTTAAGGCCATGGCGGTTAAAATGTTGGATTTCGTTACATATAGACCTAACTGTAACAAATGAGCGTAAGCTCGACTCATGCGATTTACAAGAATGGCTAGTCTCTTTGGAGATGGTGAACATACTTCTTTGATGCCAAGAAAGTTTATTCGTGTTCCATTCCTAAATCAATTGTTCGGAGGCTCTTCATCTTACAGGACTAGAGAGCTTGTAAGGAATGGCGCCAGTAATGATCAAGTTCAATTAAAAGAAGTGCTAACAGAGCTCGAAAATAATGATAAAATTTCAAAACGATATGTGGCAATAGGCTTAGCCCTCCTCCTTGCTCATTTCTCGTACGGGATACTAGCAATGATGCTTTTAGAAGACTGGTCCGTGTACGATGCAACTTATTTTGTCATTGTGACTTTCACAACCGTTGGATATGGTGATCTTAGCCCGACAACAGATTCATCCAAAATTTTTGTAATCATTTACGCTCTTATTTCAATTTGTATCGCATCATCCTACTTGGCTTATTTTGTGGGGTTGTTTATTGATCAGCAAGAAGAGATTTTAGTATCTACTATTTTATCAGACAAGGAAGATGAGGAGTCGAATTATTCAAGCGACCCTACAGAACGGATTAGAATTGCTACCGAGGCATTTGGAGAATCCGAGTATCATTCCATGACATTCAGCATTTTTATGTTATTTATTGTGTTTTTCTCTGGGGTGGTCATTTTTGTAAAAATTGAGAATTTGAATTGGTTAGATGCAGTGTACACGACAATAATATCGAGCACGACAGTCGGTTACGGGGACTTTAGCCCATCAACAAAGAAAGGCAGAGCCTTCATGACTATCTGGATTGTGTTCTCTACGATAGCGCTAGCAAGAGTAATCAGTGATTTCACAGAAATTAGAATCGCCGCTAAAGAAAAAGCTCTTGCTCGAAGAGTATTAACTGCACAGATGGATAAAAACAGTTTCCACCATCTTGACAGAAATAGTGATGGGTCGATTGTATGGGGAGAATTTCTTTCAAAAATGGTTGTAAGTCTAGGTAAGGTATCCCAAGAAGAAATAGATGTTTTCAGAACGAGATTCAATGAACTTGATATCGATGGCGACGGAAAAATAAGAATTTCCGATCTTACTATCCACTAATTACAATTATATTACCGCGCATAATTTCAATAAACTTTACCTTTAACCTCATGAGTCGTTGATTTCTTCTCCAGCTCGTTCTATCACCGCATATTCTTTATTTCGCCCCCCCTGAATGATTGGCGCAAGGGCAGTTGTATTCTCTGCATGTTGATCTATTCCATCTGAAGTGCTGACTCTTCGAAAACTGTTTAGCGGAAAACCATTACCACGATTACATGGCACAATCAGGCCCTCAATGTAGTAGACCATCGCTAAGTGTTTGATTTCCTGCGCTGATAAATGACAATTCGAATCTCTATTGAATCTATCTGCTACCTCTGTAAGGTTAGCATCGAACATAATAGCCAATGCTTGGAAGTAGCTGAGGCGTCCATGCCGGTCTGCTGCTAAAATTTCAGATGCTTTTTCGATATCGTTTCGTGTTACATTATCAGATGGTGCCCCATACCATCGACGCCAGAATATGCTTTTATCCTTTTCTTTTTGTGCCTCTAGCTCTAGTCTTCCGAGAAGTTTAGAAGTGTGCTTGCGCGTAATAGCGGTTCTGAAATATTTCTTACAAAGTCTATCACAATTATTTTTAAAATCCTTCTCATACGAATTTAACACAATCCAGTGATCTGGAAAGCATCGAGCTAAAATTGTCAAAGCAGTTTCAATCGGTTCATGGACTATTCGCACGAATCCTTGAATAAAAGGAAGATGCAGCTTAGCTTGTCGGCTGATTGAAAAAAAGTACATGGAACATAATAGTCCAAAGGTTAGAAAAATTACGATTCCCAATACTATTCTGTTAATGACTATGTTCCCTTCATTCAAAACTTCAACGCTGTACCAATGTGACACGTAAAAAAGTGTCCCGATCTCACATTCCTCTCCATAAGTTATCAAACCACCTTGCGTTACCAGAAGTCTAGTCTTCCTCCACAAGTTTGAGTCGTAAACTGTCTTAAATCCGAATATTAGTGCCGCTAGAGCCCCACCAAACTCATACAATAAATCGTGTGATGTTTTATACCAATCTCCTTGAAATCCAAAATCAGCTTGATCTCGAACTATCTCCCATGAATCTTCGTTATAACTAAATATAGTGTTTCCTAGAGGTCTAATAGACATAGCAGACTTATATGCTTGAATTGTGAAACCTGTTGCAGCAAATAACTCAATAATCAATTGGATGACTTCCAATAGTTCTGGAGCCTCGTCAACGTTAAAACGCGAACTCTTTTTGTCTGCACGGGCAGACTTTGCTTCCATTGCACGACTCCAAGCTACAAATGATGGATCATTCTCTAAAAGATTATTTAAGTTAGACTTTGTATGCTTTCCTTTCAATATGTTATCCTCACTGGCTAGAATGCTCAGACCAGTGCTGCCTGGATACTTGTGAAGGATCATAGGACTGTTTCTGTGAGGTAATCTTTCGTGGTCCGATGTTCGATACATTTCATTATCAGCTATCTTTTTTAATTCCTCATCAAATGCTTCCTGAATATTTTGACCTGTGTAATTGAACTCGAAAGCATTCAGTGAATTTCTGAACACAATGAATTGCGATGCATTGCTATTTTCCATTGTTCTATCATCAGCGTTCACTGAAAATTTATCCCAGGTGGCTGTGCTTTTGGTGCAGTCAGCGTAAGCATTTTGATGATATTCTTTCTTGAAAAAATCTCCAGACCATGCAATTTTATAATCCAGACTTCTTCCTTCAACATGCTCGTAGTACAATCTTCTAGCCGGGCGGCCGAAATCTTTCTTTCTATGTATGCATTGTTTCTGAGAAATCATGTAAACGGAATCATGGTCTGAAACTATAACCTGGCCTGATACTGTACTCTTGTGTTCTAAGACCCACCTCCACTCCGGTGGAATACCATTCTTTAAGGAAAATTGATTTATCTCTGTTTCACTAGACATCAAGCGACACCGAGCAGTGTAAAGCGTTTGATTATTGTGCTTCGCATCCCTAGCGACTCGTCTACATTCTTCTGCACTCTCCAGTCCCGACCCTCTTCTAGCTTCGGATTGTTTTTGAATGCAAGTAAGCAGTACTAGGTACAAAATTGCGTACGAAAGCATTTGTTGAAACTTCGCGCGTAGAATGAATAATTAAAAAGTCAAATTCATCGTACGGAGTGGAGAGAGATCTTAAAATCCTTGCGCCTACTCGCTTTGTGCCGTGCCAAAATTCTTACGAAAGCCCGTTTTTACTATGCTCCGACAAACAATTGATTTGACGTATTATCGAAAATAAAACGGTCACGTTATCTGATGCAATTTTTACAACATAAAAACTATTTATTTTCATTAATTTTTTGACTCTCGTAGAATTCATTGCATAATTGCCGTTTTCTTGTTAATTGTGAATTCAATGAAAGCAGAATCAGGAAATTCTATAGACGACCGAAAACTATTTGTACCTTTGATTTCTAACGGTTTTCAGAGATCGGCCTATCGATACTGTTTATCTTCTCTTCCATGCGATTTCACTACAAAAATTATTATGCTCTGCTTCAGTCTGTATCTATAGTATTTTGAACCGATTTTTTTCTTCTTCTTGAGATTCTATTGTAATCTGTAAGACCATATTCCCAAAGAAACTTTCAGTTGATTGTTGAATAATCTACCGATTTTATGTCTTCGTCCTAATACACATATAATAATGGGCATCTGCAGAAATAAATTATGAATCAATGACATGGCTATTGGTTTTACTATTAGTTTTAAGTACCTCGTTTGTCAATTGTGTTTTTTACATGTACGCTTATGGTCTTGAAGATTTTCCTCGGACACTTTGCTTTGAAGCGTTAAAGAATACTCCGTATTTATTGATTTACTCAATAAAAATAAGATCTGTAAGAAATCTGAGAGGTTAAAATACCATTTACTACTTATTCTACTATGAGCTGATTGATATTTTCAAGCTACTTCCAGCTATGAAACAATGTGCGTGAACTAGGTAACTATAACTTCAGGTTCCGAATTAAGGTTATGTCAAAAAAAACCAATTTCTGCATTTTGTTCATTAGAATGTTGTACAGAGATGCTCTTCTGGCACCTATCAATATGAACTGCTATTCACGCCTCAAAAAGAGTTTATTATTTTGAATTTTGATTGCACCTATTTCTATACGTCATGAGCTATTGATCCTTTCTCCAGATGGCTGTACAATCGCATATTCTCTTATTCGATCGCCTTGAATGATTGGAGCAAGGGCAATTATATTCTGAGTTTTTTGGTGCACTCCATCAGATATAGTGATCCTTCGAAAGCTTTTGAGCGTAAATCCATTGCCACTATTACAAGGCATGAAAAGTCCGTCGACGTAGGAAACCATCGCTAAGTGTTTGATTTCTTGTATTGATAAGTAACAATTTGGATCTCTATTAAACCTCTCTACAGTCTCTGTAAGATGTAAATCAAACATAATAGTCAGTGCTTGGAAATAACTGAGTCGCCCATGTGCGTTAGCGGCTAAAATTTCGGATGCCCTTTCGATATCATTTCGAGTAACAGTATAAGCTAGTGCACCGTACCATATACGTTTGAATATATTGCCATGGTTTTCTCTATGTACTTCCAGTTCAATTCTACCAAGAAGCTTAGAAGTATACTCGCACGGAGTAGGAGACTTGAGATACACCTTACACAGTCGACCGCAAGTATTTTTAAATAGCATCTCGTAAGATTTGACAATACTCCAGTGATCAGGCAAAGTTCGAGCTAAAACTGTTAAACCAATGTCAATCGGATAATAAACTATTCGAACAGCTCTTTGAATTACAGGAAGATGTAACTTGACTTGTCGGCTAATGGAAAATAAGTACACTGAGCATATCAATCCGCAGGTTAGGAACATTACAACTGCCCACACTGTTCTGTTTATTGCTTTATTTCCTTGCTTCAAAACTTCCACATGAAACCAATGCGAGACATAAAAAATTGAGCCGATTTCACGTTGCTCTCCATATGTTATCAATCCACCTTGCGTTACAAGAAGTCTGGTCCTTCTCCACCAGCTTGAGTCATGTAATGTTTTGAATACGAATATTAGAGCCGCTAGAGCACCCCCAAACTCGTACATTAAATTGTATGACATTTTGTAGGCGTCTCGTTGGAATCTAAGATCAGCCGGATCTCGTATTACCTTCCATGAAGTTTCATTGTGACTAAACACTTTGTTTTCAAGAGGTCTAATAGACATGGCTGACTTATATGCTTGAAATGGGAATCCGACTGCGACAAATAGCTGAAGAAAAAAGAGGATAAATTCGAGTAATTTTGGAGGTTTGTCATCATTTAAGTGGGAATTGGTCTCGTGTGCAAGCTCAGATTTGGCTTGTGTTGTACGACTCCAAGCTCTAAACGCAGGATCATCTGACAAAAGATCCCATAAATTCGATTTTAGATGCTCTTCTCTCGATATGTTATTCACTGTGGCAAGAATGCTCAGACCAGACCTGCCTTGGTACCGATGTAAGATCATAGGTTTGTTTTTTTGAGGAAAGTTTTCGTAGAAGAAAGATCCATGTCCTTCGTTGACATCAATCTTTTTCAATTCCTCATCGAATGCTTCCTGAATGTCTTCATTTGTGTAGTTGAAGTTGAAAGCATTTAGCAAACCTCTAAATATAACAAATTGAGACCCATTGCTAGTTTTCATTGTCCTACTTTCATCGTCCACTGAAAGCTCATTCCAATTAATCGGGTTCCTTGTACAATCAGCGTATACGGTTCCATGACGTTGTGCTCCGTAAGAAAAATCAGCAGACCATGCAATTTCAGAAGTCAGATTCCCATCCGAATCAGATCTATAGTATAATCTTCTTGCTGGGCGACCGGAATATTTACTGCTATCTACACACTGCTTTTGAGAAATCAGATGAACCGAGTTAGAGTCAGAAACTATGACCTGACCTGAAACTGTACCCCTATGGTCTAACACCCACTCCCACTCCGGCGGAACACTATCTTTCAAGGAAAATTGAGACATGGTTGTTTCACTAGACTTCAAACGACATCGGTTGTGCTTCGCGTCACTTGCAATACGCCTACACTCCTCTGCAGTCTTCGATCCCGGCCATACTATTGTTTGACTTTGAATGCATGTAAGCAGTACTGAATACAAAACTATACATATTAGCATTTGTTTTGAGTTTCGAAGATAGAGTGAATAATCGAATAGCAATTTTCAGTATACAGAGCGAATAAAGGTCTTGCAGATAATTCAAATTAACTATGCTTTAGCAATGCAAAATAGTCAAGCATCAGTAAAAAATAACTTGGAATTGTTTTGACTTGTTGCACTTGTTCTAGTTTGATTTTGAAGCCAATCCTTAAGGAAAAATGATTTGTAAAGCTCTATAAAACAGAAATTTTCGTGGACTACGAATCTTGCCCATCCTGGCATATGATTTGTACGTTTACAGGTGTACTCACTATAAGGCTCACTAGATAGGCCACCTCCCTCGGAACAAAACCTACCAAGTGTACGATGATAGAAGAAATGAATCTTAGGGCCGACGTGAATAATGCACTGCACTTCCCAACTTACACTCAAAAATTAATAAAGTTACTTAAATTATTCATCTTCTCGACCGACAAAATTTAAACGAATTTTAACCAGTGCCGTATTGCTTGAGTGTGTCTCCAACGGTCGTTTGCTGTCAAACTAAAACCTACGTGCTGTTTTGTCCACAGCCAAGGGTGGACTTTAGACTGTTGACACCCTGTAATTCTCAGTACTTAAATAAGGGCTATCTCGCAATGCCCACGCAAGGACGATGTTGCTGCCCAGGAGCCGAACAGACCTGAGATGCAACGGAATGAAGTTGGCGACGCAGACCTCGACGTATTGCTCTCACTCCCAACGAGTGTTTCATGCACTTCCGAGGAGTATCTGAACACGGTCGCATCTTGGGAGATAGACGCACGCCTGAACATTGTTCGGTACAGTTTGCGGTTCAGCGCGGTGTGTATTCGGAACAGAGACACTTCGGTGTTCTTCACGGTCACGGACAACGAGTATTTTGTCTTCGCACTGTCAAACGACGCGCCAATCCAGCGGAATATCCCGACATTCCGCATTCCCACAAAAGGGTTGACCTGGACCGCACTGCAAGAAACGCTGGTGCGACGTTTCAAAAGCGATGAGCACGTGCGTGCGGTTGCAGCCGCGGTGATGATTTCCACGCGGCCCACGGGTGCATTCAAGGGTGCAGCCGAAGCGTTACTGCCCGCACGAGAGCGAACATTGCCGTCCTGCGAACTTTCTTTCGACGCCCCACTAGATGCCGACATGATTACCTTGATTGCGGATGCATGCTTAGCGCAAGGCAAGTTGGTTTTCGTGAGTGGGTCAGGTTACGCAGCGGAATCGACTACAAGTGAAATGATGGGCAAATTGAAACGCGTGAGAACCCCAAGAAGAACAGAACCGTTTCAAGAATCCGGCAGCATGCTGATGCCGTTCCTATTCCACTAGAGTTTGGATTCGCACCTCGGACTGTTCGGATTACTTTTCGTTTCGATTCATTACTCTTCCCAAGACTACTGTACAATATCTTAGCGCGTGAACTTGAGGCCTAGCGCTCATTCGTTTATATGATGAAGCGCGCCGATCTTTGCACTGAATTTAGTTTACCTTCTACCTGCGCCGCTGCTAGTTGGCTTCCTGATGGTCTTGAGACATGAGCAAAAAATAGAACCGCTCTCGATGCTTCAAGGCCGAGCGCCATTTTTAACCGACCTTCCACCGTCCCTCCACTTCCAAAGTAGATTACAAATCCGATGTACGCTCGCCCACCTTCACGTCTCGCGCAGCCATGCCAGCTTGGTTCATACAAGTCGTCAGGCGGTGACAGAATGATACCGGCCTGCTCGACGTTACAGCGAAATTCGTCCATCTCGCACACGGTCTTCAACGTGAAATGTTTGCACATCGTTGGCTGTCCGACGGTCGATGGCCTCACTGACCTCGTCATCGCTTCAAAAATACAGTCACCGCGACGATTACATGCCGCTGTCGACTAATCGTACGGCACAATCTTAGGGTATCGTCTCCGCATCTCCCGCGCATTCCGTGTTCTCAGCTCGAACACATGATTACTGAATGACCTGAAGTGTTATTGGATAATCGAGAACGGCATCAGCGCATGATAAAGAGAGAAATGCTCGAGTAGGCTGTCGTATTTATAATCAAAAAAGTGCAGCACTGCACTTTACGTAGACGGGCCTGTTCGAGACACACAGTATGCGTATGGAATAAAACTCGCTCGTAACAGGTGTTACTCTGATAAATTACGTACCATAGATATCTATTCGAATACAGCTGCTGCGGCAATGCACCTGCACTCTAACGATTAGAAAAGCCCACCTCTGTTGGCAGTAATGCCGTGCCATTCATCTATTCCAGGTAGTCCACATCAGTTGAGTCAGATAGCGCTGCATAACAATGCAGCAACCCTAAGCACAATCCCCGCACAGCAATTCAGTCTTGCAGCATGTTGAGGAAGAATGAGCTCTTCGCCTGCACCTTCGGGCGCTCGCGCTCGACCAGCGTGGCATCGAGCAACTTGCGCCACTGCGCCTCCTTGTCGGCCAAGCCCAGGTGTATTCGCTCCACCTCGCGCACGACCCCAGCGCACGGCGCCACCTCCATTTGCGCGCGCGCCGTCACACGCTGCATGTCACCGCCCACGGCGGTCATCAGGGCCTCGATCTTCGGGCGCGAGTCATAGCCGGGCGGGACCACGGTGTCGGTGTCGTTTGTCGGCAGCCGCGGGGCGGGCCACTGCGCGCCGTCGAGCACGGAGCGCCCCACGCCGTTCTGCTCGCGCACCACCAGCACGCCGCAGCGCAGCCGCAGCGCCGCCACGCGCACCGCCGCCTCGGCCGGGGCGTCCGCTTTCACCGCCACCACCGCGTACGGCTTCAGCTCCGCGGCGATGTGCACGGGGCCCTCGTTCGCCACGCACACCACCCACCGCGCGGGCCGCGTGCACCGCGCCGCCAGCACGTGCGCCACGAACGCGCCGGGCGCGCCTAGCGTCTCCCACGTCGCCCTACACCCCGTGTACAGAATCGCGTGCGGCGGCGCCACACGGTGGTTCCCACTGCGCCATCGCGCGTTCACGAATCCCTTGATTGCGTCGGGCGGACCGTGCATGGCGAGGTCCGAGTGATTGCCGCAGTGGAGCTGCAGCGTAGTGAGGAACAAATCAAATCGGGCTTACAGAAGCGACAGGCCAATCTACAGCTGCACTACGAATCGGAATGAGAGAAAGTAAAGCATTGTAGTTTGCTGTTCACTGCTCCAATCGGGACGTAGGACAGATTGCGGTCAGCTCAAACAGCAATTGCACCCAAGATTAACAGATATTCTCAACATGTAGCCTGGAGTTCTGTGGAGATTTGTAGTTTGTGGTTGAGATTTACGGCCAGCTGTCCCTCACCAACTTGGAACAGCGTACTAGAAACTGCGGATTTGATTCTTCGTAAACTCACTATTCGTAGATTGCCCATTATTTCTACATTTGATAGCGGTCGAGAGCTGGCCACGGGATGTCATCCAGGAACGAGGAAGATATATGGGTCGGACGACTCGGGATATGTGACCCCCGCGAACACGAGTGCTGGCGGCGCGATGATGGCGAACGGTATGGAAGTTGATGTGACTCACGGAGTACACGAGTGGGTTGCACTTCACGGTATCCACGGCGTCTGGCCGACATACTGGAGCACGCCGTGTCGGGCGGGCGCTTCGGGGCGCAGGTGCGGATCCTGACCTCGGACGCGCAAGTGGCGCTGGTGACGGGGCTACGCGAGACTGAGGTGACGAAGCCGGTGGCGGCGTCACCAGGCGCGTAGCAAGACGAGCTGAGCGCGGCGCGGGCGCACCTGCGGAGATGCATCGCGACGATGAACGTGAGGCGCAGCGCGCGGGACGGTGCGGCGCAGGCGCGGCGGGAGGCGGCGGACCGGCTCGTGGTGGCGCGGGGGCAGCGTGCGGACGTGCGGCTGCGCGTGCACGCGGCGACTTGCGCGCAGGAGGGCCGGGAGCAACTGGTGGCACGGCTGGGCGCGCGATTGGCGGACGGGCACGCGAAGCTGGGAGCGGCAGTGCTGCAGCAGCGCGCGGCGAGCGCACTGGGGCTGCAGGCGCGCGACAGGGACGCGGCGGCCAAGCCTAAGGGGAAAGTGGAAGCTTGGCGCGGGCGCTTCCACACCGTTTAGCGCCAGCTGCGCGAACGTACCGAGGCGGGCCGCACGGCGTGCTTTGGGACGTGTTCTAAGCGATAAACTCGCGTGCCGTGCGGTGTTTAACTCGATCCCTTGATGACAGGCCGCTGTCCGTGGATTTAACGGGGACCCTGCGTAGGACAGGTTGGACGCCTGCAGCTGCCGTGCCGGCGGCGGGCGCGCAGCCGAACTGATTTCAGCGCATCCACAACGACGGACAGCACGATCCGGCTTGAGCCACCGATGGCACGTTGATAGGGAAATAGATAGCGTGAAACGGGTGTTTCGTGCAATCGTGTTGTTGGGTGGCACGGCTATTATTTTTGGACGTGCCGCTTCACAGCCATGTAGCGCCTGTTTCCTGAATCGGACTATAACACCACCGCCTGATGTAGTGCTTGCCACAACCTACACAATACGCTGATGAGAATGGCATCCGCTGTCGTGTGCTGCCTCAAGTTCTTGCTACTCGCGCACGTCGCGATGGCCGTGCCGTCGTCGAGCCGCGCGCCGCCGGGGCTGGGCGCGGCCTGCGCGTGGCGCTCGCCGAAGGGCGCGCGGTGTCGTGGCGGGCTGGAGTGCGTGGGCGGCTATTGCTACGACACGCTGCGCGCCGGGGAGTACTGCGGGCGCGCGAACCAGCGGTTCTACCGCTGTGGGGCGGGGCTGCGCTGCGACGGGGTGTGCGTGAAGCCGCACGGCATGGGCGGCGCGTGTGGCCGGCCACGCCAGCTGTGCGCCGACGGGCTGTGGTGCCTGCGCGGGGTGTGCACCGCAGTCGCCGAGGTGGGCGGCGAGTGCGGCTACCAGCACTGCGTGTGCGTGCACGGCGCGCGCTGCACGCGGCGCCTGGACGTGTGGCGCTGCGTGCGCGTCGCGGGCGCGGGCGGCGCGTGCGACCTGCCGTACACCGAGTGTGACGCCGAGACCTATTGTCGACGCGACGTCGGTATCGCATACTGCGACCTCAAGTCGTAGCGATGACTCCCGCCAACCCCGCCCGCCAGCCACCGCTCATTCTCCCGTCGCGCCGAACCCAATGTATTGATTTAGGCACCCAATTCGCACATACACCAATTCCTATTGCACGTTCCTGTTGCTCGCTCGCAAACCCTTATTGTTACCTACCACCTTATTGCCCGAACGTATACACCATCGTACTCACACCAGTGTCCATCCAGTTGCCCGAATTCCCCACGAAAGTAGACCACCTAACGGGCGCGATGACACAATATCCGCGCTGTCGCCCCGCTGTATGACGCGAATCTCAGCGCCGGCGATCATGGCGGTATTGCCTACCGAACTGTACGACGTCACCGCAACAGCGCGCAGCTCACGCCCGCCCGCCCGCACTCACGGGCACCCACGAGCGACAATTGAATCCGATTCAGCACCAGTAGCGACACGCGACCCCGGGAGCGGAAGCAGTCGAGTCAAAACATTGGGTGACCGTTTCAAAAACGCGAGGATCACAAAAAATCTGGAAACAATCTGGTGGGCGCGTTCCTTGCTGTAGGATGCTGCGGCGGATGAGTGATGGGGGGGAACCGTATCTACAGTGAGAAGAAGACGCGTGTGCGCCGCCTGGCTGCGCGTGGGGCTACTGCGTTGCTAATACTTTGCGCCGTGGCGACGTTTACTTTCGGTGTCGCCGTCGCACTTGCGAAGTTCGAGTTGGGGTAGTTCTGTACACAATTACAATAATCGGACGGCGGCGTGCGCTCAGGACGAAATCAGTCTTGGCTTAGAAAAGATGCCGAGGTCGTAGTAGAGGTCGGCCGAGCGCTTCGGCAGCGACATGCCCGCCTCGACCGACGCGAACACGTCGTCGGCGGCGTCCAGTGCGACGGCGGCGCGACACACCGCATCGAGTAGATGGGCGGGGCCGTCCAGGCCGTAGAGCCGCACGCACTGGTCGATCCAGCGCGCGGTTTGTCCATCGATGCGTGCACGTAGCTCATGTACGTGGGAGTCACAGCAGCGGGGCAGGTCGTCGTGTGGATGGGTGAACAACCAACGGTGGTCGTCATCACTGGCGTCGTACGCCCAGTCGAGTAAGTCACGGATCGCCTTGTGCGCCGAGCCCCCACTGTGCTCGTGGGCCATGCGGGATACCCAGCGATAGGTGGGACCCCTCAGCGGGAGCTGGAGGACCGTCTTCTCGGGCGCGGGTAGGAGGTTGTGCTTGCTGAGCGGCGGCGGGCGGACCAGGAGCGCGTGCACCCAGGTGAGGAGGGCGACGATCGTTGCGTGGGGCATGGTGTGGCGTGAGGATTGGGGCAGGATTGGGTGTCGGTCAGAAGTTAATATAGCGCGCCACGTGTACAGGCGCAGTGATGCTAACCTCGGGCCCGTACGCTGTTGCAGCTGGCTGTTCATTGTTTAACGTGTCTTTGACGCGAGTGTCGTTTCAATGGGTGTGGCGGTTTTCCCTATGGAACCGCAGCGAAGCGACCCACCCATGCATTCGCTTCTTCACCCCCCCATGTCCCCAATGCATAACACTTAGCCGCCAAACCCTCGCACTAGGGTGTGCTGCACGCGCCACCGTGCCATACGCCCCCCGTTTCGTGGTGTCCTCGTTCCTATGTTGTCGCCCGTACCCCCACCGCGCGGCGTTGTTGCACCGCGCGTCGTCCAGCATGTGTTGCTCGCCCCGTTCCAACCCCGAACCTTCTAAATATCACACACAACGCACCACAACGCGCCACCCGTGCTGCGCGCCGCCACAACCGCGCCGCCGCGTTGATGATGTGTGCATTGCGCTGCATCTGCACGTGCTCCGCCACTTGCTGTCGTTGGCAACACCCACATGTGTTCGAGTTGTTACAATTCGTACACCCACGTCGCAATTCCAATGCAGCATCGCCTCGTTTCTAAGCATCTGCACCGCCCGCACTACAACGCCGCATACCACACTTTGTACAACTCCTTTACATTTTGCATCCCACGGCAGTGCTCTGTATACACTCGCACCCACTCGCCGCACGCACCATACACGGCGGGCACGGCTGACACGACCACGACGGCATGGGCGGTAGACTAGCGAACGCGCTTTCCGACGGCTCCGACAACATCGTCGGCGCCGCGCTTGCTTCCATGTAGCCCTGCACATCCGAGCTGGGCTCCGGCATAGTGTACAACTCTGATGCAGCACTAGGCTCCGGCATGGCACTCGGCTCAGGTGTGACACTCACTTCTGACATAGCACTTGACTCCGGCGTGTAATACTCAGACGTAGGCATCATCGCAAGCCCCACTTGTAGCCACGGCGACGCTTCGACCTCCGCGCTGGCCATTGGCGTCATCGTGGGCTCCATATCATGCTCCGGCGACGCCTCGACCTCAGCGCTGGCCATCGGTGACATCGTAGTCTCCACTTCAAGCCCCGGCGACGCCTCAACGTCTGCGCTAGCCATCGGTGGCATCGTAGTCTCCACTTCAAGCCCCGGCGACGCCTCGATGTCCGCACTGGGCGCCGGCATCCACATGGGCCCGACTTCTAGGTCCGGCGACGCCTCGGGTTCGCGTGCGAGCGCGCTGGGCGACGGCATCGGATTCGGCACGCACTGCATCACGCCTAGCGCGCCCAGTCGACAGCTGTGCTTCTCGCCACACGTCCGGAAGGGCCGGTCGCAACGGGCGCCCGCCGGCAGCACTTCGTAGCAGGACGCGGCGATGCCGATTCCGTGGCAGGCCAGCGGCGAAGGGCAGATGCGCCAGGGCGTGCCGCATGCGCCGCCCAATGGCACCAGCGTGCGGCAGCGGCGATCACCCGAGACGCCCAGGCACTGGATCGTGGCGGTGGACCCGCACGTCTGCCAGGTTGCGCCACAGGAGTCGCCCTCGCGTACGAGCTGCAGACACTCTCCGTGCACGCACGTCAGCCCCGCCGCGCAGTGGATCTGGATCGCACACGTGCCCAGCCGGCCCACGGACCCCGGCGGGATGGCTTGGCGTACCACCGCACTGCTGCACACGGCGATCAGGGTCAACAGCACGAGCAATGCCATGGTGATCCTTCGACGTGGGTCTCCTCGCTTGTGGGGGTAGCGTGGCGGTTGTGTTCGCTCTTAAGCGGCGCGCATTGTCGCGTCAGTGGCGCGGCGCGCGCACATGGCACCGACTTTGCGCGTCGCGTGTGCGGGGTGGGGCGTTGTTTTCGCGAGGCGAGGTGGACGATGCCCGCGTGGGCCGTGGTAGCGTTAGCGCGTGATAATGTGGCGGCGTGGCGAAGTGGTAGCGAGAGAGAGAACGTGATTGCCGTAGCATCGCAGGTGTACGGCGGGTGCAATATTGGCAATATCGACGCCGAAATAATTTCGTACAGATGCACAGAATTGCGGAGATGTGTATCTCGGCAGCACTCATTGGTGATCGATTGATCGCCTCCCTCACAGACTTAATTCGCTTGCTATGCTTTCGCCTCGTTTCGTTCACTCATCAAAATAATCGGCGCGGCGATAGGCTGGTCGCGATTAAACGACCCGATTCCTGATTGCTCATTATTCGATCTTGCTGCTTATCCCTCCCACTGTACTCACCCTACAGCCCCTGTTTACTGTGCCGATCGCTGTAGAGTACAGTACATGTGCCGTTTTACACTGAATTCGCCGGCTGCTACGAATCGGCGCCCTGACGCGTGTATATACTGTACAGTACTGTCCTTTTACTGTAGGTGGACTGTCATCTCCTCATTACATCGCCTGTGCTGGGTACTGTACCATTAACGTTCCATCGTGTAGTACGTAGATTGTCAGATTAATGTCGGGGTTCGTACGGGTAACTATCCCCGGGAAGTAAACTGTGGTTTCAACACCGTACTGCACTGTACTGTACCGATGCTGCACGGTACAGTACAGTATCTGCAAACTGCAAACCTAAGCAAGTAGGGTTCTGCTGACCTGCAGGCGAGGGCCGACGTATCTGGTTCGGGCTTTGTAGTGCTGTCTAGGTCTACCGTCTGCCCATCCATTTCCCCCTCGCACACTCTTTCTCAGTTCGCGTGCAGAGTTCACGAACTATTGCTAGAGTGGCAGCACGGTGTGAGCAATGGCAATGACGAAGACGACGATTCAAGTTGAATACTCGCAGCAGTGAACCGATTTATTAAATGATTGTAGGGTTATATACACTTTCTAGACAATGTTGTCGAGCTTGTTGCAGCTGGTGACCACGCGCAGCACCGCTTCGTAGGTCACGCACTTCGTGCACTGCACTTCTTCGACGCGCGTCACGTCGAGCGTTTCATGACAGCCGTAGTCCGTGATGATTGTGGACCGGCCCCCGCGCAGCATGCACACGCCCGCGGGCGCGGAGGTTTCGGGCCGGGAGCTCTCAAAAGTCAGGATCGCATCGATGGCGCTGAGCCACAAGCAATCCTCGCCGTCTTTGCGCGTCACCGCCGCACTCTGCACGAGCGCCAGCAGGAGCAGGAAAGCCAATGTCGGGAGCATTCGATTCATGCTGTGGCGGATGGGTGGGCGGTGTGCTGTTTGTTGTTGTGCAGTGGTGGGGGTGTGCTAGGAATCGTGATTCCGAGGGCGAGTTCTCCCAGTTCTTAAGTAGAGGTTTTCCCAACCGTGCAGAGCGAAGCATCGGTTGCATATCTCGTGCCGGTTGGCAACAAAGCTGTGGAAGCACGCGTGATTGGCGCTGGCTGGACCCGTCGTAAACGTTGCGCCATAACTCCGTGTTCACGAAAAGTCACATCTCGCATTTACCAGTCGTTACTGTATGTACTTACACTCTCTTTCAACTCTCGCACCCTGCCAAATTCTATTTTACACTTCCGCTCGGCGTGTGTCAGCACCGCCATCGCGGTCCGCCGCTCCTGTGCCGCCGCCGACGTGCTGCGTTGGACTCGATCCGTACCGCCCCACCCTCGGCGGCCGATTCTACGCCTGCCTTTCCCTATGCCGCGCGATACTCCACCTCAACCTCGTGATTCATTGTTTCACCTATCCCCGCTTCCGTTTGCTTCGTTCCTCCCCTCCACCCCTTACATCGCCCGCTTTCTACAGTACCGTTCAACCCGGTGCGCAGTGTCGACTCTTTGACGACCGCGTGCGTCGTTCAACCACCCATGGCCCGTCTTCTCGCTCCGTCGCTTCCGTTTCCTGCCGCCTCGCTGCCGCTTCAATCTCGTTGGCGTTCCCCTCCGATATCACTTCCTCATTATCTGACGCGATCTCCCGTCGGCCCCGTTTTGGCGCGCGTAAACGCAGGCGGAGCGGAAGTCCACGTGCAGTAGGAGCGTTCGCCTGACTGTCCGAGTTCCCATCATACTCGTCAGCAAATCGGACTGGTGCTCGCCGTCTCCGCGAGGTTTTTCGGACTCGTTCCTCTCCCTCACTTTCCTCGCTGTTCTCTTCTGCCGAGCTCGAACTGCGTACGAGTCGTTCCTCCTTCGTGCAACCAACCGACTCATGTTCCTCACCTTCCGAATCGCTTTCCTCTTCCGAACTTGAACTACTCACGATTCGTTGCCTTGCCTTCCCTGCACCCCTCGTCGTTCCGACCTGCTCCTGCTCTTCCTCGGACCCACTCTCTTCCTCGGAGCTAGAACTGCTGGTTCTTCGACGTTTCTTCGCACTGCTTTCCGAGGTCTCACTTTCGTGCTCGTCTTCCGAAGAACTCAGGGTGGAAGAACGTTTCTTTGACCTCGTGCCAGGAACCTGCGGATGGCAAAGCATTGTTTCCAGTGATTTGCCACCGGTTGAGCGTCGACGCCTCCTAGATGACGAACTTCTAGGTTTCGGGATTCTGGTTTGCGCATTAGGTGCTTCAACCATTTCCTGCCCATATCGTCCGTCGTCGGCTCTATCCGCTGTTTCTGCGCTGGGGACGTGAGCAGACGGATTCTGCGGGGCACTCCTCCTCGCTGTAGCTTTCCTTCTACCCTTGGAGGTCTTTGAGCGATGAATCGGTTGTTCTTCAATTTCGGGTGCACGGCCTCTCGCTGCTTGCGGCGGTTGCAATATCGTCTTTCCACCCTGTCGCCTGGGCCCTGCTTTCGTCTTGGTTCTTCGCGCCGCAGTCCCGTTGGAGCTCCTCGTCCTCTTGCTGGGCGAGGGGTTGGAGGGTCCCTGCACGGTCTTTCGCTTTCTGGAAGGAGGAGATGGTGGAGGTGGAGGTGCCCATTCATCTCGGTCGTCGCTTAACCACTTCTGAAACGTCTTGACAGTGGGCAATTCTAAGTGAGAAACATCAAGTTTCTCCAATTCCTTGTCAAGCTGAGTGGGCGTCCCGAACTTGCACTTGACCTCCATCTCACGCAGTCGAGTATTCACGTAAGACTTCACCTGCTCCCATGGCATAACCGCGCCGTCAGAGTTGTACACGGACGTCGCAAACTTCTTCGCCAACTCGAGAACGGTTTTCTTCTCTTCGCTCTCGACTACGCTCTTCAGGACATCGTCGTACTTGCGGATTTTCTGGCCTACCACTCCGGCCTCGCGAGCCTTCCTTCTCCTCTTGGAGAACGGCGTTCGGAATGTGCTCGCCTCTTCTCGGGCCAACTGCCAGTGCATCTTGAGGAAGTATTGGATCCACGGATGTTCCTTCTTCGCCAACTGCTGCATAGTGCGCCAAAGCGCCTTGCGGTCATTCGCAGTTGGTCGGGCATAGTACTCGTCTGCACTGTTGAGCCCGTGTTCCTTTGCGTCCAAACGAAAGATAAGCTCGTCGAGAACGTCGTAGATGTGGCCGGGCGATAGTGCGTACTCCGCGCACAAGTTCGTCAGGAAGAAGACATCGTCTTGGTCCATCGTTTCCAGGGTGACATTCTTCTTCGGCGCTGGGGGTGGGAACTCGTCCAAGTCTTCGAATCGTGACCTTGCATCCACGAGGCCCTCCTGCACGAGAATCCCGTGCGCGGCGATGAGACCCGACTCGTACGCGCCATGAACGCACTGCCAGCCAGGCACAGACGCGTGCTCGCCTGCGAAGTACAACACGTCGCGTTCCGAGCCCAGGCGTTCCGGGGATTGGAACTCGGTGATATACGAGAAGTCGGCGCCTGGAGGAAGGTACGAGTAGGAGCCTAGTGAGAAGGGGTCGGAATCCCACCTCGTCACGATATAGCTTTTTGGCTTCGGCATGTAGAACTTCATCTCCTCACCCTCATTCTCGTGCTCAGGCTCCTCTTTGCCCACTTCAGGGCTTGCTCCTTCCTTTCCTTCGTGGCTTGTAGTACCACTCTTCTGTGACAATGGGCTCTTGTCACCTTCCCGGGGAGCGACGTTGTGCGAGCCATCCAAAACCTCTTCTTCCTCGAATGGAAGGCTCGGGGTGCGCGGCGATGTTCCGTTAACGAGAGCAGATGTACTGTTTCTGTTCTCTCCGTTGTTGTCCTCGACGGAATCAGTCGCACTTGGGGCACCGAGCGGAGTATGTGCGTCTTCGGGGTTACCGTTGGCTACAGAACTTCCATTCGACAGAACAAGGTTTTCGGCTTCGTCTAAAACACCCTCCTCGAGCACGGTTTCTTCGAAAGAGGAAGATTTCTTAACCTCTTCCTCAACGAGCGGGGGCGATTGGGACTGTCGGAAGGCGCGTTTCTGCGGCCTCTTCTTTGTGGCCTTGGACTTGGGGGGACCATAGCGTTTTCCCTTCACGGTGATGTTCATCGTTCTGGGAACGCTGGTAGTCCACTTGCCCGTGCTACAAAACATTTTATAGAGGCATTTCTGCACCTCCTCGACGACCTCCTCGTCGGTCATCTCGTCATATCCAGTACCGAACCCAGATTCCGCGTAGACATGCGCGAGTATCACGCCAGTTTTCTTGTACGCATGGAGGTTCAGAAACTGGAATCGCATGTCCAGACAGTTAATCTGGGGAGTGTTTTTCACCCAAAATTGCTCGTCATAGAAGAGCACCACCTTGTTGTGCACGCCAGCGCCCATACCGCCGATAGCCGTCTGTTTTTCGTAAGAAAGAGGCGGCGCGAAGGTGATTCGGCTCTCGGAGGACTTGTTCTGGAGAACGCCGAGAGGAACTGCGCACACCACATAATCGAATTCCTCAGTGGTACCGTCCGCAGTGACTACCTTGACCAATTCATCCACCATTTCCACGCGCTTCACGACGGTGTTGAAGCGGATGTCAACACCTTGCTTGATTTTGTCGATTAAGCAAGGGGTGTAACCATCGATGACGATTCGGTCGCCATTTCCACCTCGTCGACTCGCCATTGGAACGATGGGGGGCCGGTCGTTCGACGCGAGCATTTTTTCGAACCACTCGGCATCTTTTCGCAGTGCTTTCTTGTCGAAGTACAGCTCGAGTTCCGCCTGTAGACTGTCTTCGTCGGATTCGAACGACATGCCAGCTTCGCTGCGTTCTTGTTGCTTGGGCTCGACCACCGCCTTGGTCAATAAAGTGCCCATTTCCGAAAGGGGAGCGCAATATCCGTAGCCTCGTTGCATGATTTTCTCCAGCAGCTTGATTTCGAAGGGGGAGAACTTGCGGTATTTCTTTTGTATGTACTCGAGCGCCTCTTCCCACGACGCGCGCATTTCCAGGAGGCCCTCGGAGTCGTTGTGCGCTTGCGTGCCGATGTAGCGAATCGAGGCGTCGTACGCGCGATGCATCTCCGAAAGGAGCTCGGCGGAGATGCGTGTGCCGTCGTCGTTCATCCACACGGCGGCCTCAGTCGACTCGTAGGCGGCGCCGCCGGCGACGATGGGCGCGCGAATTTTTTCGGCTATCATGCGCCGAAACACGTACTGGGCGTCATCGCCGCAACCGTGCATCACACTTGCGCCGATGTCGACGTTTTGCACGTCTTTGCGCGGATCGTCGTACGATGTGCGGGGGCCGTTGTGCACCAAATCCTTAAACGATTGGCGCTCTTCGTTACCGATTCGTGCGGTAAGCACGCGCCCACCCGCGCGGGCGCGCGCTTCGTACACCACCACATTCGTCAACTCATGGCGGATGAGGGTGCGGGCGACGGAAAGGCCGGCGGGGCCCGCCCCGATGACGGCAACACGGGAAGAAGTCTTGGGGTTGCGCATCGGAGAGGTGCTTGGGCTCGCGGGGGATGCGATGGGGGCGACGGGAACGCGGGGGGAAGCGGAGAAGCTCTTCATCGTGGAGATTGCTGAGCGCGATGGAGGAGGTGCAAAGTAGGGCGATGATGCGAAAGAGGCGAGGTTGAATCAATGTGCGACGATGTGGTAGTTTTCTGGGTGGATGGCGGGGTTGAAATAGGAGTAGGAAGGCATCATCAGATTAACAAGCATGCGTGTAGTCTGCTGATTGGCTTCCACTGATAACCAACCTTGTATACAAGTTTTCGTTCGTTGATTTCATACAACACCATACATACAGAAAACGGCTAACGCAAATTCCTCTCCCATAATTTGTATACAATTGGTATACGTCATTATCGGATGGGAATGCAATACTGTATGAGGGCTAACACCTATTCCGCTTCCTTCATTCCGTTAGTGAAGATACGAATTTACAGTCAGTTTCCCATTCAATTGGGGCTTACAATCGTAAGCACACTATCCCAACTGAAACATGATAATACATAGATAGTAGATCTGGCAGAGTATCAAGGTAACGAAGGAATTTGCATTGGCGGACTACGCCTTAAAAGTGCACTATTTGACTCCTTCAATGTAGATGATGAGAAGTGACTGAAACTGAGAGAGAGACTCGTAATCAATAGTAAGGTAGGTACAGTAATAGTTTTGTGATCAACTTAGGAACACCGATGGTAACATTTAATGGCGCTCCGTGAAACCTACAGCGGATCAGGTCATGACGAGTCTTCTGAGCTTGAAATTCTGGCACTAAGTACCCTGATCTTTACGTTCAAGAGAGGTGGAAATGATTGTGAATCTCGAATGTATGTTGACATTCGCGGACGGAAACATGGCGTACGGAAAACAAGTTGGAGGTGCTGGAGGGACGGATGCCACAGCAAGGAGTCCATTCGAGCGTACAATGCATTCTTCACCTCCAATGAAGCAGGTGTACACGGGTGACACATATGATTATTTCACAGCGTCATTAGCGCATATTTAAAAGAAATATAAAGAGTAGTCTGTCGACTAAATCTGTGCTATGGGTTGCAGTTGCAACTATCTAACAAGGCAGTGACCTCAAGTATTTGAACAGCTGCTAGCTACGCTATGCATTGGCTAAGTTTAACGTAGTGTGTACTAAATCATTTTTAGGTACTGTTGTAGAAGGAACATTATCGAACAGACTACAGTCCACTGATCTAATTTTTATATACAGCTGCATCCTACAGCCTACAGCAACTGTAGTTGTTCTGTTCGTCGAAAAATTTAACACGGTACAGTACAGTACTTCGATATACAGTACTAAGAAATGAAAAACGCTTAGCTAAACAAAGAACAAAACATAGCTGAGCAACAATTTCCTGTTGTTCTTGAGCGCGATGCAACACAGCGCTCGATTTTTTAGGTCAGTAAGATGATTGTGAAGTAGATGCGATTAGCATGGAACCTACGGACGAGAAAAGTAGCCCTTGTAATGCGACGCTGTTCGAAGTAACGCTTTTCTAAAGAATATTCTACATTGATCACTAAAATGCAGTACAATAATTATGCAGCGGTTCAGTTCGGTAATACAGCGAGTGCATGTACATTGGCTTATACCTTCAATTATACAAGACGGGTTCAAGAATAAGAAATTTTTGCTTGCAAGTCATCATCTTTGCTCGGCATAGATCTATCCTAAAATATATCGAAAGTCTTTGATCGATTCGGCAGTGTTCTCTGCATTATAGCACTCGTCCATATAACGTTACATTCGAGTACTACTGTTCTAAAAGTCTTGATAATTCACTAAAGTCAATCGGAAAAAGTTTGATTTCGCTCAACTAACACAAAATCAAGTTTAATATTGATCTAGAGGATGAGTAAGCAAAATGCATTTTATGTTTTTGAACATAACCTGTGAAACAAAGACAAAATTTCTAAATCATTTTAATAGTTACCTCTCTAAAAGAGTAATTATGGGAGACAAGGATCAATATTCTTGTCTAAGCTTTCTGTTTAAAAGACCGGAAGTTGAATAATTCAAGTCATTGAAGACGAGAAGAAATGACCTTGTCTTGGTCATCGAAATATTCTATTGTACGGGAAGAATGCGGTAGTGACTTTGTTGTCGCTCGTCATCCTTTTCTCTACTAAAATATATTCTATTGTATGTTAAACAGATTGTCCTGCTTAGACGAATACATGTGGCACTGGGACTATCAAGTTTTTTAGCTTACATCACAGTGGTTCCTTCCTCCTAATTGAACACACAAGCGTCATCAGAAAAGAAGAAACCTCCACAGCTCTTGTCTTTTCGAGGTCTCATGGGGTCACGAGAGGAGCGTTACGGTACACAATTCAACCACATGGTGTATTCATGCTGATTCTTCTAGACGCTCATGAATGTCTGAGCAATTCCTCAACGGTATCGTGCGGAGTTTTTAACAAAATTCTAATCTTTTTTATACATTTTTGCATCATCTCACAGATCAAATTAGCTTTGAATTATTGAGTTCCACCAGAATATGATAGATTGTTCTAATTGTACCTCTATTGTTGTTGGAAATTGACTTGGAACTACATCAATACGCGCATCGCAGCGCTAGTTACCGGATCATTTTATAATGTAATCATGTGATCTTTAGAAATTAGAAATATAAATCGTTGGAAAAATGCTCGGCTGTTGACAGGGTATTACGGTTCGATAGTTCTCATGAAACAATTGAAATATGGACTTTTGTACTTATTCTGCAGAATAGAGTCTCCTTTCATTGATCAAGATTTTCGAAAACGACATCATACCTTTCTTATACGATGCTTTTGTCAATCCATCGCCGTTGAGAGTTAAAATAAGCAGATGATAGGTAAAAAGCGAACACACTAAAGAATTTCTCAATATTGATTTCGAAAGAAGACGACAAAGTAGCTTCCTTTAATTTTGGCAATTGGGTAATGATTCCAGAAATTTGATAGGTAGCTTGAATTAATCAGCACGAACAAATTTTCCTGATTCTGTGTTTATGTTTCTATGATTTCAGCAGAGCAGAGGTATGGTTAATCAGTCGTATCAAAAAAAGCTCATGATGGTATCTGACCGGTATTGGTTGGCAAAGATCAAAATTATTCTGATCATTGCGCTAATCGAAGAAGTATACAGCATCATATATTTAAAATAGGGAAAATTTTGTATGACTTAAACTATTACCTAGTACTTCTGTCTTAAGTAATGGCACATTCTAAGCTTTTTCGCAAACAGTAAGAGGCCTTGCCATTTTTTATTCCTTCCACTTTCGTACATCCTCTTTGTGTCAAGCCTGCCGCCAGAGAGTTCCTTCATTGTAACATAAGGTTGTTTTAAAATTTTAGAGGAATTCGAAGCTGCTGTACTCTCCCTTCCACGTCCAAAGAATTGGTTTATCTGAAACTTCAAACACTAGATAGAGAGAAAAATGTATCAGAAAGAGGAGAACTTACTCCGATTCTCGGTCCAGACGCAAAGTGGGTGGCCAAAGTCCTGTCTCCAATGCTAAAGTAGGGTGATTGGGCAAACTTCACGTGCACGAAGTGGATCAGTACTTTGTGTAAGAAAGTCCAGACTTCGATAAACATACACGTGCCGGTCTGTAACAGTTTTTAGATGGTATAGACACGAGTCAAATCGCTCCGTATAGTACCAAAACCGGACGCACAGTCCACAGATATGGATCTGGCGCCTAAATCTCTTGGGATTTACATCATGTTATTTGCGGTTTAAATACTACTGAAGACATGTAGTGGAAGTATAGGGTGAAAGCGTGAACCTCTGCCAGGGTAACAACGACGTCATAATCAGTACTCAGAGTGGTGCTGGTAAAAGCAGGTGGCGCAATAAAGATAATTAATAAGTGTTGCTTCGGTTTCAAAACACTTAACTCGGGGTGAACTGAATTTTACTGTGGATCTTTTCTGGTTTCATACTACAATTCATCGGGACCAAAAATCTAGTCATAATGGTCTTCTACTTTCACAATAAGTGTGACTACTTCAAGCTAAACATTTATTCGAGGTCACCACCTAGTTGCATATTGCCATAACACATCAACAAACATTGCATGCTAGAAATTGGTAGATTAGAAATTCATGAGAGGTACTCGAATCTTGATTCTTTTAATGATCCTTCAATAATAAGTAATGACGAAACATCGCGAAAATCTTAAATTCAGACGGAATGCGGGCTGGAAGCTGCGGAGATGGGCTCCGATTATGGTACGTAATTTATCGTGCTTATAGATGTGTGGTACTTATCCGAGCACTTAGTCTTAAACTAGTGACATCATTCTCACGAAAGCAACCAGAATAGAATAACAATAATTAGCGGATCGAAACAGTGGCCACAAATGAATTTGAAATTGTAGGTGTTGCGGTACCCCCGATCTCTTGGGTTGCTTTTACAGAATACGTTTTCATGAAATTTCTGAGTACAGACCACTGTCAAACCTGAAGCATTCACTGAGCTATGATCAAATACAGAACAAGAGTTGTCCGAGAACGTTCGGCTAACACATATATTGTGGGATTTCCGTTTCTGAAAGTATACGTTACTGAACCATTTCATTGTTCCGTCATATGCAGGTAATGAAATATTTCAGAAATGGGTTTGGTCTGTAGTAGAGAAAATAATGTCGCTCTTTCCTTTAGTTCAATTGAGTGGTCTTCATTTTCTATAACAACTCCAGATTTCATGTTCTACTAAGAACAAAGGTATGAAAAGTGTTTTGTTGTGTTTATGTCGACACCACAAATCTGCAGATTTGTGAGGTATCTTTCTTTAATGAAGCGTATGAGTCTGAATAATTTAATAGTTTGAGTATAAAATTAGAAGTGGAGATTCCTATAAACCGAGATCTAGTACGGACCAATAGATCTAATCTGTCAGAACCTTATTCTGATTTAGAGTTTCAATACATAATTTGTCTCAAATTAAAATTAAAGATGCAGTTGCATCTGAGGATGGAAAATATTACGATCTAGACTTTTTGCATAAAGAAGACACGAACAAGAATTTATCAGACAAAATTTAGGGCTCGAAAAAAAGTTACTAGAAAAGTTGAGATATTTTCTGCATTAAGCCATAGATTTCAGCAAACATTGAAAAGAACAGAAATCGTTTGCTTCAACGCTAACCAAACGCAGATAGGGATTAAAAACTAGAATCCTAATTGATATGTAAATCAAGGAAGCAAAATAGCATCAATTGAAGCTAAAAATGGTCAGTCATAGAGATAGCAAGTCAACCTTTCGTCCTAAATCAGCTTATTTAAAATTACATTCCTAATTTGAGGCAAGAATGAAAAAGACGAATTCGATTTTACTAAACCAAGTTTCAAAATGAAGATTGGTACTGAAACATTTCAACAATACCAACAATCCATGAAAGTATATGGGGCTAACCAGAAAAAGGTGGCTCTGAATGATACATCGGTGACCGAGAAATCGGTGGCTGCTTCTGGGATGCTTACAGTGTGAGCGGGGTCACACACCTGAAAGGGTACAAATACAAGTAGAAATCGTGTCTTTGGGAAAATCGTGAGATTTCTAAGACTGAGAATATATCATGGAACGTTCAGGTTTAAGTGCATTTGTAGGAAACTGTTCATTTCAATCATTCTATGTAGAAATAAAGGGAAAGGAAATTGATAAGAGAGCATAAAAAGATATTAAATAAAAGAATTCAAAGGGAAAAGAAGACAATTGATAGGAATTAAATAAAAAGGGGAAAAAGATGTTTTTATGTACAGTACAACTAAAAATTAGAATTTTTTTG
>JAAUYH010093539.1_pt1 | contig 33375 bp, 24 predicted proteins | sample 7278061 | NCBI WGS metagenome assembly JAAUYH01 (sample SAMN14350203, study PRJNA611818) | marine sediment metagenome | isolation source: surface marine sediment (0.6m) | place: French Polynesia: Moorea | collected 2018-08 | reverse complement strand
CTATGCCGTAGGCTTTACGCCAACGGGGAAGCAAGCTACATGGGGGAAACCCCCTTAGACGCGGAGCGGCTTCTCGAAGAGTAGACCACACTACCTCACCGCAACGCGCTGGCTCCCTAACCCCTCTCCCATTGGGAGAGGGAAGAGAGGGGAAACAGGAGAGGGAAGCGGAAAAACTTTTTATATCGGAATGGGGGTTTCAAAGCCTCTGGACTAGTAGGAGAGAGGTTTGGAAAGAGGTTTACCCACAGAGGTTTTAAGTAAGCTTTTAGACTTGACAAACATCCTCTTAGAAGGAAAGGAGTTACCAATTTTTAAGTTTTAATTGTTTTGGGAGTTGAGTTAGGATTAAATGCATTTCAATTTAAGCTTTTATAGGATTACCAGATAATCATGTTCACTGAGATATTGCCGTTGGGATTTAATTTAGATACCGTTGCGATCGCCGGAGCAAGTTTATGGTCTTTGGCTCTATATTTGGGTTTTTCCCCAGTCAGTGAATGGGTGATGCATCAACTAAACCGCTGGTTCAATTTTGCTGAGCGATCGCTCTACACTAGCAAATCAGAATTTGAAAGAACTCGTAAAGCTAGAGAATCCCAAAATGCTTTTTACGCCTCTTTATTTAGCATTGTCCCTTTTATTGCCGTTGGTGCTTTATGTAATTGGGGTGTGGAAGTCGGTTTAGGACGTAGTTGGGCAATTAGCATGGGTATACTTGCTTGTATGGGTTGCGGGGTATATGAGTTGGGACGAAGAGATGGACAAAACAATTAAAAATTAAAAATTGGTAATTCCTAAGAGGTTGTTTGTCAAGTCTAAAGCTTTACGAAAAAACCTCTCTGGTTCATCTCTCTCCTAGGAGAGAACAGACTTTGAAACCCCTATTTTTCTGTTCTCATAGGGTAGGAGAGGGTTAGGTTTTTAGGGTTGTGATGTAAACATAATACTTTTCAAATATCCTCTAAGTCTAGCACTGTCAAAGTGGGAATAGAAAACCATTAGACATAGGCGTGAAAATTAAATATGCATTGTCCAAAACCCTTGTTCCAAACGTTGCATTGCAACGTCTCTACATTCTTTTCCACCAGATGTCTATTACTGACCGAAGGTCTTCGACCTTCAAGGAAGAAGGAAGAGGGTTTGAGCGGAAGAAGGAAGAAGTGCTAAAATATAGCTAATTACTTCAAACATCGCCCAATGGTGTAGGACGAACTAGTAACAAACAATGAGTATTTTCGTTTTCTTCAAATAGCTTTAGGCAGCTTCAAAGAACTTGATACACAACGCTCTAATTGCACGCATGAGTTGGTTTAGAAGCGTGAACCTCAACCATTTTTATTTACGCTCAGCAATGAATGAAGTTGATCAAATGCAAAGAATAATGGTTTGTGTGCCCAACAAATTGAACAAATCTTCTAACTTCTCAATTGGATACAGGTTAAGCGTCGTAAAAGACGGGTAAAGTTTGGTAGGAGTGCAAGCTTCAACACAAACATAAAACCGCTCAAACCCTCTTCCTTTTTCCCTCTTTCTTCCCTTTGACATTGTTTAAAAACTTTCGTACAGTCTGAGGAAAAACCGAGTTTATTGCGTCACTTTGATAGCTATACTCTTAACTCTTAACTCTTAACTTTTAACTCCCAAAAAAATACAAGATACAAAATTCAAAATTAGTAAGTTTTTTCTTCCTAACTCCCAACTTCCAAAACAATTAAAAATATCCTACACCGAAGCGCAAAGCGCTACAAAATTAAAAATTAAAAATTGGTAATTCCTCACTCCATTCCAGACGCGACATATCGCGTCTGGAACAACTCTTAACTGTTAACTCCTAACTCCTAACTCATAACTTTTGATTTCTTCTTTCACCAATTGTGCTAATTTTTCAGCTGCACCTGTTTCTCCCCTAATTTCGCGCAACTTTGTCCGCATTGCATCCAATTTTTCAGGATGACTCAAAAAGTCTAAAACCATTTCCCCTATGTTCTCTGGTTGGAGTTTACCTGTGACTTCTGGTACTATCTCCTCTTGTGCCCAGATGTTGGGCCATGCTAATAAACCTTTATGTCTGAGGAAAAACCAATTAATTACCTTAGCGAAACCCGAACCCACCAAGGGCAAATTTGCCAATAATCCCGGTAAACCATCCCAAGCACGCATAGCATCTAATTGCTGGGTGGGTAGTAAAACAATCATGGGAATGGCAAGAGAACCCAATTCAGCAGTGTTTGCACCCACTGTTGTTAAGCAAATACTGCACTGGGATAAAATATCGTAAGCAGGATTTTGGGTGTGAAGTTCCACACATAAACCATTTGCGGTTTGCAGATAAGGACACGTACCTTGATCAGGAATTACTAATTCTGCGGTGACACTGCCAAAAGTCTTAACAAAAGGGTTTTTTTGGGGATTAGCAAAACTAGCTAAAGTTGGTAAATCTAAAGTTGGTGCAACGGTGATTATAAACTTAGTTTGGGGTCTTTTGACGTGAATATGTTCTGCAATTGCTAATGCTAAAGGCAATCCCTGAGCTAATTTTGTTGCTTTAGAACCAGGTAAAAGACCAATTATTTCTGACACTTGATTTGCAAGGAATTTAACCGATAAATCATCTGTAATTAATCCGTTTCCTGCTTCCGCCATTAAATCTCCAACAAGGGTGAATTTATGAGCATATTTTGGATTAACTTTAGCAGCAACTTCTGATTTCATCATGCCAAATCTATCAATTAAGTTATGCCATCTAGCTTCCCATTCAGCATAAACAATGGTTTTGTAACCCAATCTTTTACCAATAATAACAGGAAAAAATTGGTCACCACCCAGGAAAAGTACTACACCTTGGTTTCTCCAGTTCCAGTTTTCTAAAGTTCTTCCCCAAAGTAAAAATGGTAGAAAATATTCTGCAGCTTGTACTCTATCTACTTCTGAATAAGAAGCGACTATTTTTGGTTCTTTACCAGTAGCATTGGGACAAGGAGATAAAACCACTGAAATTCTCACTTGAGAACGGTCATTTCCTAGCTGTTGACGTAATGCTTTAACTACTGGACGTACCCAAGTTGTGACTTCCCCAGGACCGTTGGAAAGAATGAGAATATCTACTTTAGTCATTGTGAAATATCAGAAAATAATATAGATTATTCTTAAATATTTACTTGATAAATCCTATCTATTTTTACGTGAAATACAGAAAACGGGCAGGGATGCCCGTTCCACAAACCAAGATGGTCATCCCACAAAACTATTAAAATCATCCCGCATTTATGCAACACCCATCTTTCCTAGTTTCTATTTTCAAACTAAATGGTCAAAAGTGTAAATCTCTTCCATCAGCGCTTGTGCTATGGTTATCCTTGGTTAATAAATTATTATAACTAAAACTTATATTTAAGCTCTTCTAGTTTTGGTATTCAAATAATTATGGGTTTTTTGCTCAAAAATATTTTCCATATTGTTGACGCAATTACGTTGTTTGATGATATACTTAAAAAAAGTAGTTTTGGGGCTTCCCTGACCATTTTTTACCCAAAACAGCCAGAAGTATTGTTTTTGCGTAGCAGCTAATTTAAAAGTCAAATTTTGATAACAGCAAGAAAGACCAATTTTCACTGACCCCAATTCACCTCATCAATACATACATTTGACAAAATACAGTTAATATGATATGAGAACTGCACCTACAACCCGTTGGTGTATTGTAGGAGTTTGCTGAGAATGAATAATTGTGAAAGTCTAAATTTTGTCCCCAGAAACTCAATATTTTGGTCTTGTTAGGTGCAAGATATGACCCTGCCGCTAGCGACTATCAGCACTGAAACACTATTCCCTATTCGGCGTTGCTGAATTGAAGTATGAATTTATTTTTCTTGTTTCAATAAAGCCCCCTAAATCCCCCAAAATTGGGGGACTTTAAATTATCTTTCTCCCCCAGAATTGGGGGTTGGGGGACAAAATCATACCGGGAGCATCCCAATTTTTATGCAATACCCTACAAGGTTATCGCTACACGGACATAGACGCGGAGCGGCTTCTCTTAGAGTAGCCTGCCTACGCAGGCTAGAAATGTTTAGCCTGCGTAGGCACAGAGTTGTTGGCGGTGAGTCCACGCTTGCGTGTCGGTTTGGGTCCGCGAAGTTTGCTCAACGCGCTTAACCCCGTTCGCGGAGCGTCTGGGCAGGAGTTAGTTTCTTTAAGCGGGGGAACCCCCTTCTTGTGCGTTCTTCTCTGGGCGCACGCAACTTCTCTTCGCCAAACTTCGGGGCTTTGCTTGTATAGCCCTACCCTTCTAGGGTTTGGGTGTTTTTCAAAAATTGGGATGCTCCCATCATACCTGTAATCAGCAACGCCCCCTATTCCCTATTCCCTATTCCCTATTAAGAGTTCCCTGTTAAGAGTTCCCTGTTCCCTATTCCCTATTCCCTATGTTTCTTAGTAATTATTAATTAAGCTTTAAACTGCTTTTCCAACGTATTTAATAAAAATTCTCGCGGAGCAATTGCAGCTAATTTACTAATAAAATGGGTGAGTAAACCACCGATTACAGCGCTAGATTCTCCTTTTTCTAAAGCTGCTAAAGTTTCTTGTACTACTTCTTGTGGCGTAGATATTTTTTTTGCATTACCTGTTAATGCTGTGGGAAAATTTGCTTCTACAAAAAAGTTGGTTTCTGTGGGTCCAGGACAGCTAGCAATAACCCGAATTCCATATTCACGATTTTCTGCCCATAATGCTTCGCTAAAATGGCTCACAAAGGCTTTAGTAGCAGAATAAACAGAGAGATATGGTATAGGTTGAAATGCAGCCAAAGATGAGACATTAATAATACTTCCAGAGCGACGCTGACGCATTCCTGGTAAAAATTTATGGGTTAAATCTACCAATGCGATAACATTTAATTGCACCATTTTGATTTGGCGTTCCCCATCGGTTTGAGAAAATTCTCCATAGTCACCAAAGCCAGCATTATTAATTAATAAATCAATGGTAATTTCTTTGGATTTAGTGGTATCAAATATAGCCGCAGCGGCATTGGTTTCTGTTAAGTCTTTAACTATAACTTCTGCTTGAATTTTGTATTGTTCTTGTAATTGTACAGCTAATTGCTTAAGTTTGTCTTCTGAACGAGCCACAAGTACAAGATTATAATTGCGTGCGGCTAACTCTTCCGCAAAAGCTTTACCAATACCAACAGAAGCACCAGTGATTAAAGCGGTGGGCATTTTAGATATGACGATAATTGTTTTACATAGGAATATTAACAAAAAATACTTGTTGAAAGTTTACCTGTACAGTACGAACAAAAAAATCGGGCATTGCTGAATTAAGGGATGAATATAAGTGGTGCAGGCCCGGAGTGCCTACCTCATAAATACTGATAACGGGCAGGGATGCCCGTTTCACAAAGCAAGATGTCCCGCAGTCGCTACAAGGGGGGGAACCCCAACGCCAGTTCACTCAACGCGCTTAACCCCATTCGCGGAGCGTTGACCTAGGAGTTAGTTTCTTTAAGCGGGGGAACCCCGCCAACGAACTTCTCTTTGCGCACGTGACTGGCTCCGCAACGCGCTGCTGTTCATCCCACAAAACCATCAAAATCATCCCGCATTTATGCAACCCCAAAAATCGGATTTCTTGAGAGTCATCTAACAAGAGATAATTCTTGCTAAAAATAAGTGCTTTTCATTATTTAAAATTACGTAAAAATGCGGTCATTGATTTGCACTCAGTCAGTAATTATATTTTTTTGTCGCCAGCGGGAAAACTAAGAATATAAGATACTGGGTTTTTGTATGTACCGCCTTAACAAACGAGCTTTGCAAATTCTGCGTACTGAACTAGAAAACTGCAGCGGTGACGATACCGTCAGTAAAATAGAGGCAGAAATCATCCTTAAGCGCTTAAAAGAACTACGACGACAACAAGGTTCTCCAGCGACTTTGGAAGAATTGCGGGATACCGTTGTTGATATCTTTCCCCAATTTAGCGACAAAGCCCTCAAGCAAGCTGCAAGGGCTAATCAACCACCGGGGATTTTTAGTAAAATCAAATGGGCAGCTATATTTGTTACTGGTACCGCTGGGGTATTATGGGTGATTAATTTACCCTATCCCATGATTCGTTTACCCATTGCCAAAAATGCCCCAATCCTCCTATTACCTAGCTTTATCAGCATGGATCATAACTATCGGGGGGCAATAAAAACCCTTGAACAAGCAGACCAATTAGTAAATAAAGCTACCAGCAAAGCGGATATTCAACTAGGTGAAAATAAAGTAAAACAAGCACAAAATCATCTGGATCAATTACCAGTTTGGTTTTTGGGTTACTATCCCCGTGCTTATTGCAACTTGTTTGGTTGTACTTGGAAGTTTACCGTAGATGAGTTTGAAACTGCGCGTCGTCGTACAGCGCGGATAGATGCTAAAGTATTCCAAGAAAAAAATGCTTTTCCACCCCTAGAAGAAGCACAAAAAGCACTCAAAATTGCCAAGCAGGAATACGAACAAGCCAAAAATGGTGCAGATAAAGAACAAGCCATAACTTCTATTCAAACAGCCATAGATGCACTGTCAGAAATTTCCACACAAACCATTGCAGGGAAAATAGCACAAAAGAAACTCGTGGGTTATAAGCGCGATTTTCGCAAATTTTCCACTAATGTTGCAGATAGCGGTCAAACTAGTACATTAATTGAAGCAGCGAAAATGTTTGGGATGCAAGCTGCCCAATTATCCCAAAATCCCCCCCATTCTGCCCAAAAATGGCAACAAATTGCACAGTTGTGGCAAGAAGCTATTAACCGCTTACAAAGAATTCAAGTCCGAGATCCTAATTACTTGGAAGCCCAGCAATTACTGGTACAATATAAAACCAACTTGGGAATAATTCAAACTCGATACCAAGCCGAAAGAGAATCACAACAAACACTGCAACAAGCAAATCGGCAAATTCAACGCTTGATAAGTTACCCTCCCTCTGACTCCAATCGTCTGCAAGGAGAACTACAGGGAATAATTAATCTATTGCGCACCGTCAAATCTGGAACCACAGCTTACCCCCAAGCGCAAGAACTATTGGTATCAGCACAGAAGAGAATGAATCAGTAGGGTTTGGGTAACTTTACCCCTTGCAAATCAAAAAATATCCCAATCCTAAATTCGTTGTCTGTCAACTATATCATTCTTGGGGGCGCACAAACCGCTCCCCTCCAACAATTTGGGATGATTTATTTTTTGGTGTTCTCTAAGAGGGTGTTTATAAAACAAATATAAAACTAGGAGTGAGGGTCGAGAAACCGGGTTTCTTTTGGTTTATATACTCTGATTATCGGTTACCCACCCATAGAAACCCGGTTTCTTTGAACACACTCTAAGGGACTTGCAAATAAAAAAATATCCCAAAATTTGATAGTGGTACAGGCATCCTTGCTATGATGGGTAGGCAGGGATGCTTACCCCACAATTTGAGATAATTTAGTTTTTGTTGTTCTCTAAGTTGATTGGCTGCAAACCTCGAAGTCAGCGCTTGCGCGATCGCTGATTCTATACGGGGGGCGATCGCATTCATGAAAAAAGTTGCCTTTTGGGAAATAAATATGCTATTATTTTTTGGTTGCGGACGTATAGCTCAGTTGGTTAGAGTACATCCTTGACATGGATGGGGTCACTGGTTCGAATCCAGTTACGTCCATTTTTTGTGGATAGCAATGAAATTTTAATTACAAAGGATTCATTGTCTATTAGCTAGCTGGTTTAATATCTATCTTTTTCAGGTCTGTTCTGATTTCCTCTATCTTTTCTTTAAGAGTATTAGCTAATGGTTTGGTTGTTTGAATTACAGCCAGCAAGTCATCTGTGGTAATACTTTGTTTACCATCAATGAAAGCATTTTCAATAGTTTCTTTGACAACAGCTTCGATATCAGCACCACTATATTGATCTGTTGGTGCAATAAGTTTAATTGTGTCAATATTTCGATGCCATTTATTGCGTTTACTCAAATGTATTTTCAAGATATGACGACGTTCATCAGGGTTTGGAAAGTCTACAAAAAATAGTTCATCAAAACGTCCTTTTCTTAAAAACTCTGGAGGAAGTTTAGAAATATCATTAGAAGTTGCAACAATAAAAACGGTGCTTTCTTTCTCTTGTATCCAAGTTAAAAAATGTCCAAATAAACGAGTAGTAACATCGCTACCTCCTCCGGTTTCTCCAACACCTGCAAAGGCTTTTTCGATTTCATCTACCCATAATATACAAGGACTGACTGCTTCAGCAATTTTAATAGCACGTCTGAGATTTTCTTCACTTTCTCCCACATATTTTCCTAACAATTTACCGACATCAAGTCTTAATAAAGGGACTTGAAATAAATGCGCAGTTGCTTTTGCAGCAAGGCTTTTGCCACATCCCGGCATTCCTACTAACATAATTCCTTTAGGAATATCAACACCGAATTTTATTGCTTTATCTAATTGTTGAAATATCTTAGCTTTTTTGTTGAGCCATTGTTTGAGTTTTTCTAATCCTCCAATATCTTCAATGGTTTCTTTAAAGTTAAGAATTTCTAGCATTCCTAACTTTTTAATTGCTTGTTCTTTTTCTGATAAAATTATCTTTTTATCTTCTTTGGTAATAACTCCACCATTTTGATAAGCCAAGTTTAAGATTTGGATAATTTCAAATTCACTTAAACCTTTTAAAGATAAAGCTAATTCTTCAGTAACTTCTTCATCTATTTTAAATAGTGGATCGGGTTGAAATGTTTGAAGAATATTTTTGATTTCGGCAATATTAGGTAAGGGAATATCAAATACAGTTATATATTTTTCTAATTCGTGGGGAATAATTAGTTTACTGGAAACTACAAAAATAGTGGCGTAAAAATCTTCTTGATATAATGTTTTCGTAGCGATAGATTTTAAACGGGCAAGAATAACAGGATTATCAAAATGAAAATGAATATCTTTTAATACCAAAAAGGTGCTTTTACAGTTTTCTATATCAAATGCTTGAAGAAAAGTTTCTAAACTGTAGTCAAATTTAGGTATTTTATTATCAAAGTCTACCCATCCAGAAGCATCATTATATTCATAAATATCGCTGTCTAAAGCAACTTGTTTAATAATTTGGTCGATAGCATGAATGTCAAAATGATTGATATAAATAATAGGACGTAAAGAGTCTATATAGGAACTGAGTTTTTGGACTACATTGTTCATTTTTACTATACTTTTATTCAAAGTGTAGGGTGTGTTATGACTTTAGTCTAACGCACCATCCTTTAAGGGTGACCTTAAGCTACACAATAATAGATCCTATACGTTTTAAGCTGTTTCTATACTTTATTCAGTTCTTGATTTTTTGAGAAATAAAATTCATTATCTTCAGAACAGGGTAAATATACAATTTTATGATTTTCATTATTACTTTTATAATCAATTCCGTTTAGAATAGGAAATTTTCCATTTACATCTTCAGATGATAAACTTTCTCCTTGTTTTCCTAAATTTCTCACAAATGTTCCAGGTTCTATTCTAATTATCATAAACTCTTGTCCTGAAGGTTCAATGTCTTGCCAATATTCATTAGCAGGATACCCTCTAAATGGCTTATTTTTTGGTTCTACATGATATAAAAAATCCCATTGTATAATTTCATTGATTTTTAAATTTATCTTTTCATTGTTAAAAAATAATTGTCTTCCTTTTTTGTTCATCAATACAGCAAAAATAGCTAAAGGAGATAATTCAAAAAAATCTTCATAAAATCTAACTATATCAGCTTCAAATATTTTTTGATAATTTTCTATTATTTCTTTTATTAAGGAGATAATATTTTTTTTGTGTGTTTTTTCTGTATATTCTAATATTTGATTTTGATAATTTTTTACAATATCTTCACCAAGAAGATCGAAAATTTCTTGAAGTAATTCGTCTGGATTATAAATTTTTTTATTTTTTAATTTCCTTAATTCTGCAAAAACATAATAAATTTCTGTTAACTTATCAATAGTCCACTCAGTTATTGTAAATGAAGTTGGCTTAAGAGCATTCAGTATTGCTTCATATTCTTGATGATATGCAGTAATAATATTATTTCGCCTTATATCTTTCTCTTCCAGTTCTTTTAATCTTGCTTCTCTATTTTTTTCAAAGCGCAATACTTCAAGCGCATAGTCAATCTTATCTTCCTCACCACCAACTTGAAATATATTTATTAATTGTCTTGCTATAGCTATATCATCATCACTATGAATTGCTTTTACCTTCTTCAAATAATCCTTAAGTTCCCTGACTGTTAACCACCGTTCTAAAATTCCTCCTTTGTAATATTCCAAAATATCATCAATATTAAAATTATTCTTTAATTCTTCAATAGTTCTAATGGGAATATTATCAACAACAAGATTAAATTTAATCATTTTAGCCATGAGATTATCACCTTAATTGAAAATAAGAAATTTAAAATTGCTTGTGGTATACCTAAAGCCATCCTCTTCCCCTCTCGTTATATCTTGCACCATTCAAGACCAACCATGGAAGAACCGGGTTTATTAAGACAAAATTGGGGTTTAAACAGATAATTATTCCTAAATAAACCCGGTTTCTGAGTGAGGTTGTATATTGAATTTGATCTACTGACTTAATAATTTGACTATGGAAACCAATTTAAAGGATTCAATTTACTATTTTTAATTTTATTTCCTACCTTTTTAGCACCCTTCCATGCTTTCTTAACCGCAGTTTTAAGCGTATTGGCAATTGTTTTCACTCCTTTGCTAATTTGTTCGCCAATTTTACTTCCTGCAATTTTCCCCGCAACACCACCAGCGATAGCACCAACAGCTATTCCGACTGGACCAAAAGTTGTACCTATAATAGCCCCTAATTCAGTTCCTGCAGCCCAACCGATAACATTTGCTTTCCAACGTACCGCAGTAGATACTATAGCAGTTGCTCGATTATAAAGATAATCAAGCGCTTTCAGGGGTGAAATCTTTCCAGAAGCAACTTTAGAAGCAGTTTTAACAAATGTTATCCCCATATCAATTGCAGAAACAATCCCTATATTATCAACAGTATTTAGGGGTTCAATTAAACCTTGGTCTTTGGCAATGATTGTTCCGATAGAAAGAACAGTTTTTAAATCTTTTTCTGTTTGGGAATTAAGTTCATCTTCAAAAGCTTTTGTAACAATATTTCCTTGTTTATATTGTTTATTAGATTGATTTTCAAACTGAGGGGCTAAAACGAGAGTAGATAAAGCTGTTATATTTTGAATATCTCCTAATAAATTAGTAGCAACAACAGTTTCATGAATTCCATTATCTAAACTAGAATCTTCTAAAGGAGTTGATAAACTGACATCTTCATGGGTAACATCATAAGAAAGTTGGTCACTGGTTATAGTTAAAGCATCTTTAACCTCAGCTACAATCTCATTTCGTTTCTTGCCTTTTTCAATATTGACTAATTCTTTAATTGTGTTCTTAAACCAGTTAATTCGTGATTTACCCTTTTGCTGTGATTTTTCTAAATCACGATGATAAGATTCTATCTGTTCTAAAGTTTCTTGAGTATCAACAACTACCATTAAAGCAGTATTGATATCTTCATAAGTTTGTTTTTCCTGTAAATAATCAACACAAAATTGCTTAACATCTTTTGTTTCATGCTGCTCATCATAAGCTAAAAGAATGTCAGCCAATATTTGTTCTACTTGTTCCTTATTTGTATCAGAAAGAGTTTCAATATTTGGATTTTCATTTGGTATTTGCATTATTTTTTTAAATTTGAATAAAATAATTGGCGTTGTTGATTTAAAATATGAAATTCAAAAATTTATAAGTTAGGAGTTAGAGTCTAGGAGTTAGGAATTATTAATTAGAAGTTAGGAATTAGGAATTTTTAATTCTTAACTCTTAATTCTTAATTTTTAATTCTTAACTCTTAACTCTTATTTCCCTACCTATGAACGGAACCATCTGGTAAAATTGCTCCAGTCAAAAAGGCTTCACTCATATCTGTAGCATCCAGATTTGCACCAGTCAGATTTGCCTCACTTAAATTTGCTTCGCTTAAATCTGCTCCGCTTAAATCTGCTTCCCTTAAATCTGCTTTCCACATTCTCGCTCCACTCATTTTTGCCCCACTCATTTTTGCTCCCTGCAAATTGGCTGAAGTGAGTGACGCCATATGTAACTCTGCTTCCTGTAAATCTGCCCCACTCAAGGATGCACCACTCAAGTCAGATTCATTCAGATTAGCCGATGTCAGCATTGCTTGAGTTAAATCCGCTCCACTAAGGATGGCATCAGATAAATGCGCTCGATACAGGTTAGCTCCCTGGAGATTTGCTTCGCTCAAATTAGAGCCAGTCAGAAATGCTCCTGCTAAATTAGCCCCACTGAAATTAGCTCTACCAAAATCTACACCACCCAAATGAACTCCTTGCAGGTTGGCTTTTGGCAGGAAAATGCCATTGAAGTTTCTTTGTCCTGCTTGGTAGCGGTTTAGAAGTTCTTTAACGTCCATAACTGTTTGGTTCTTAGTCATATCAACGCGCACCGAATTGGGAAAGCCATCAAGCCAGGAGTGCAGTTAGAATCCCCAGTCATATTTCCACAGAGCGCTGGCTTGAACCTTTAGCTTAAGGGCAATGCAGCCAAACCAAACTGCGAAACAAAAATTGAGTAGATTAGGGTAAGGATGCTGACTAGTTAGGCTCTCTTACCCCATTTTTCTACAAATTGCGCCTTTTAGACGCTATAAATCTTTACAATTGCTCTGTTTTACTTTTCTTAATGGTGATGGTGGTGATGATGATGGTGGTGATGGACTGCTGCTAATTGGGAATTAATTGCCATTCCTTGCTCTGATAACAACTCGTTAATGTGACTATTTGCCCATTGAGCTGCCATCGCTAAGAATTCTGGATGGTCATTCACACAAGCCATCTGCACATAATTAATTTGGGAATACTTCTTTTCCAGAGAATGGATTATATGGTGTACATCCAAAAGAGTTTCGTGGTTTTCTGTAGCGAAACCAATGGGCATAAACATGACCGCTTTTGCACCCAATTGAATCAAGTTTTTAGCTGCTTGTTCGGTATTTGGTTGCGTCCATTCAATTAGGGGTGTGTCGTGGTTCAGCCAGCCTACGGAAATCAAGGGATAGCGATTAATTAATTTGTCCCGTACCAAGTCGTAGAGTGCTTGACTTTCCACAATTCCCGATGTGAATCCTTTGGCTTTGTGGGGACAACCGTGGTTCATTAGCACAATGCCAATTTCCGAAGGAAGATGAGCGTTGGCTAGGGTAGCGGCAATTTTTTCCTCTACCAGCTGTACCATCAAATCAATGTAAGCTGGTTCGTTGAAGAAAGAAGGAATATAACGCAGTCCTTTTAACCAGTGTTCTTCACCATCATTTAACTCAGTTAGGGCTTTATTAACTTGCTCAACAGCAATTCCACTGGTAAAGATAGAATCTACCACCAGCAGGGGATAAATCAGAATTTTCTGGTAACCTTGATTTTTGATTTCTGCCAACACTTGCTTAGGGAGAAAAGGAGCGCAGAAATTAAAAGCTTTAAAAACTTGGATGCGATCGCCCCATTGTTTCTGTAACTCTGCCTCAATTCCAGCCCGTTGCTGTTCAAAGATAGCGTTATGGGGAGAAATAAAATCGCCGTGGGTATGTCCCCATTCGTGGCGATCGAATAACGCTAACAGTTTGGCTAGGGGGGGATAAATCCAATTGGGTACTGGGGCAAATTTTGCTGTCAGTAGATTTAAAGCTTGTTCGTTGTAATTAGCGAAGTCCTCATAGCTTTCTACTTCTCCGTAGCCCATCAGCAACACAGCAACTCTATCTTTTGCTGGTAAATGCCCTTGGCTTGTTTCCTGATTTTCAGATATAGCAACCACAATGCTTTCCTCTATACAACCGGAGTAGGGAGCTAATTAAAGCTCGGTGTTTTTTTCCTTACTATGACTATTATCATCCTATCCCCCCGGATGGGATATGAAAAAACATGAAGAAAATAGAAAACCCGTCACGTAGGGGCGGGGAAACCCCGCCCGTCCTTACGGTATTTTCCGCATAATTAGGGTATTTTCCGCGTAATTACGTTTTTTTTGCTTTCTTACAGGATTTTATCTCCCCTTACAGCAGTTTTCTCGCTCTTAAATAATTTGGCACTAAAATCCTTACTCTAGCCCTAGGGTTTTTGGGGAGACAAATAAAATCCTTACCTTAGCGAAGCGTGTTTTTGGGGGAGAAGTAAAATCCTTACCTTAGCGCTAGGGCATGTTTTCAAACCCAAAATTGGCATCAATTGTAGGTTGGGTTGAGGGACGAAACCCAACATTCTTCGTTCGGTTTGTTGGGTTTCACTCCGTTCTACCCAACCTACAGAATACTTTAAAAACACACCCTAGGTTTTTTGGGGGACAAAAATCCTTACTCTAGCGAAGCGTGTTTTTGGGGGGAAAAGCAAAATCCTTACTCTAGCGAAGCGTGTTTTTTGGGGAAAACTAAAATTATTACTCTAGCGAAGCGTGTTTTTTGGGGAAAAGTGAAATCATTACTCTAGCGAAGCGTGTTTTTGGGGGGAAAAGTAAAATCCTTAGAGGTTATTTATAAAGTAAACCTTAAGACCCAAGAAACCGGGTTTCTTTGAGACTAAGTACGATGCGGATTCCATACTCCACCCATAGAAACCCCGTTTCTCCCTACACTTTATAAATGGTCTCTTACTCTATTGGGCTACCGACTGTCTAGTACCGACTGCTTATTTTCAAGCTAGTTATGCCATACTTGTGATATTTTAAACATTGCCGATGGAAAAACAATAATCATCAAACTGTCAAACCAACAAAAAATGAAAATTGTAATTTGCCCTGGAATTCATGAAGCCCAATTAACTAACAGTTTTCTATCTGGTTTGCAAGGGTTAATTCCCACAGGTTCAAATCTTAGCACCAAAGTAAATATACTGATATATCCGTATCACAATTTTTTATCTTTATCAGGAATTCATATTTTCCAGTTTTTACAGGAACAATTAAAAGATAAACTAGAATCCCCGGTGGTATTTATTGGCTTTAGCGCTGGTGTGGTGGGGGCAATGTTTGCCGCTTGGAAGTGGCAAATGTGGACAGGTAATGTCAAAGCCTTCATTGCTATAGATGGATGGGGTGTACCAGTATGTGGTAATTTCCCTATACATCGCATCAGCCATGATGATTTCACCCACTGGAGTTCCAAAATTCTCGGTAGTGGAGACAATAACTTTTATGCAGATCCGCCAGTAGAGCATTTAGAAATTTGGCGATCGCCCCAAAAAGTTCCAGGCTGGTGGGTAGACTCATTAATGGGGGAAGCACCAGCTAAAAGACGTTTAAGTGCGGGGGAATTTTTATATCTACTTTTAGAACATTATGTACAAAATTAGTCCGGAAAATACTGTTGGCAAGTAGGAGTGAAAGATTAGAAGGTATAAGTCAAGAAAACCAAAGCTCTGTTTTTGATTGGCTTATATTTAACTAGACTCATATAATCACGGCTTTTGAGAATGGTGTAAGCTGCACTTCTGTAGCTGTATAAAAACTAAAATATGATTTTGCCTATAAATTATTTTCTATTACTGCATTTACAGCTCGATCAATCTAGTCATAATTCTCAAATTTCTCATGTTTCCAACTGAACCAACCGCTGTGAATAAAGGATTTGCAGCCCTATTGAAAAATCGTGGTTTTATGCTGCTATGGATTGGGCAATTAATATCCCAGCTAGCAGATAAGGTGTTGTTAGTTTTGTTGATTGCCTTGCTGGAGGGCTACCAAAATACCTCCGGTACTGAAAATTCCATGTACTCGACTTTAATGCTGGCATTTACATTGCCAGCGATTTTATTTGGTTCTGCGGGTGGTATTTTTGTGGATCGCTTTCCCTTAAAGCCGGTAATGGTTGGTTCGGATTTGGTGCGGGGAATCTTAACGGTGATGATTCCTTTGTTTCCCAAGGAATTTGTGATTTTATTAATATTCACCTTTGTCATCTCCACCTTAACGCAATTTTTTGCCCCTGCGGAGCAAGCAGCAATCCCACTTTTGGTACGACGAGAGAATTTAATGGCGGCAAATGCCCTATTTAGCAGCACCATGATGACAGCTTTAATTGTTGGCTTTGCGGTGGGAGAACCAATCTTAAGCTGGGTAAAAGATTGGGGAGGCAATTTTGGTCAAGAGTTGGTGGTAGGGGGTTTATATATATCCTCCGCAGCAATTATGCAGCCGATTATTTTTAAAGAACGCAAACATTTAGGGGAAAATGCCTCATTACCTCATCCTTGGGTTGATTTTAAAGAAGGTTTGCGCTACTTGAAGAAAAATCGCCTGGTTTGGAATGCCATGCTGCAAATTGTGACTTTGTACTGTGTGTTTGCAGCCTTAACAGTACTAGCTATCCAATTAGCAGAGGAGTTTGGTCTGAAAAATAAGCAATTTGGCTTTTTCTTGGCTGCTGCTGGTATAGGTATGGTCTTGGGTGCAGGGATTTTAGGACACTGGGGTGACAGATGTCATCACAAGCCCTTACCTTTATTCGGGTTTTTGATGATGGCGCTAGTTTTAGGACTCTTCACTTTTACCCATAACCTACTGCTGGGACTGGGACTTTGTGCTGTTTTGGGTGTGGGTGCTGCTTTTATTGGCGTACCGATGCACACCTTAATTCAACAACAAACTCCAGCTTCGATGCATGGCAAGGTGTTTGGCTTTCAAAATCATGCTGTAAATATTGCCCTCTCCGGACCACTGGCAATTACTGGTTTTTTGACCGATGCTTTTGGCTTACGTACTGTGCTGGTATGTATGAGTATTATCGTCGCAATTGTTGGTATCCTTGGCTGGAAAAATACCCGCCGAGTTTTCCAAGATTCCATTTAATGTTATGATTATAAGTCCTTGATATTTTCACCATTGGCAAAACCCAATTAATATAATCAAAGTTTTACACTAAAATGAAATTTACAATACAGAATTTCTGCCTTATTTTAGTTAGTACGTGAGGTTTGACTGTGCGCTCACCAAGTGTCTCCCCCGGAGAATCGCGTTTACCTACCAATGCCCCAGAAAACACCCAATCTCATGTCTCAACAGAGCCAGTAGTGACTCCTGTCCGTGCATCTGGGGGTTATGCCCTGATGGATAGCCTTAAGCGCCACGGAGTAGAATATATCTTTGGTTATCCCGGTGGTGCGATTCTACCAATTTACGATGAATTGTATTTAGTGGAACCAACTAGCGGTATCAAGCATATCCTAGTGAGACACGAACAAGGTGCATCCCATGCTGCCGATGGTTACGCCCGTGCCACGGGGAAAGTAGGAGTATGTTTTGGCACCTCCGGTCCAGGAGCCACTAATTTGGTCACGGGTATTGCTACTGCCTACATGGACTCGATTCCCATGGTAGTTGTTACGGGACAAGTACCACGTCCAGCAATTGGCACCGATGCTTTCCAAGAAACTGATATTTATGGCATTACCCTGCCCATTGTCAAACATTCCTACGTGGTACGCGACCCCAGAGATATGGCGCGGATTGTGGCAGAAGCCTTCCATATTGCCAGCACTGGACGTCCAGGACCAGTTTTGATTGATGTCCCCAAGGATGTGGCACTGGAAAAATTTGACTACATCCCTGTAGAACCAGGTTCAGTAAAATTACCGGGATATCGCCCCACGGTTAAGGGCAATCCTAAGCAAATTAACGCCGCATTACAGTTAATTCGCGAAAGCCGTCGTCCCTTGATGTACGTTGGTGGAGGTGCGATCGCCTCCGGTGCCCACGTCGAAGTTGAAGAACTGGCAGAATTATTCAATATCCCCGTTACCACTACTTTAATGGGTATTGGAGCCTTTGACGAACATCATCCCCTATCTGTGGGTATGTTAGGGATGCACGGCACAGCTTACGCTAATTTTGCGGTGAGTGATTGTGATTTATTAATATGTGTAGGGGCAAGATTCGATGACCGGGTGACGGGTAAATTAGATGAATTTGCCTCCCGTGCTAAAGTAATTCACATTGATATTGACCCGGCAGAAGTAGGTAAAAACCGCATTCCGGATGTGCCCATTGTCGGTGATGTCCGCAATGTGTTGACTGATTTGTTAAATAAATGTAAAGCAATTGGTTTGCAGGGTACACCCAACCAAAGCCAAGAGTGGCTACAGCTAATTAACCGCTGGAAGGAAGATTATCCCCTGGTTGTACCCCAACATGCTGATAGTCTCTCACCCCAAGAAGTGATTGTAGAAGTCGGTGAACAAGTACCTCATGCCTACTACACTACAGATGTGGGTCAACATCAAATGTGGGCAGCACAATTCTTGAAAAATAGTCCCCGACGGTGGATTTCCAGCGCTGGTTTGGGAACTATGGGTTTTGGTGTACCCGCAGCTATGGGGGTTCAGGCTGCTTTCCCTGATGAAGATGTGATCTGTATCAGTGGTGATGCCAGTTTCCAGATGTGTTTGCAAGAATTGGGTACCCTAGCACAATACGGTCTAAAAGTCAAGACCGTGATTTTAAATAATGGCTGGCAAGGGATGGTAAGACAGTGGCAGCAGGCATTTTACGGCGAGCGTTACTCCTGTTCTAACATGGAAGTAGGGATGCCAGATGTAGAGTATCTGTGTAAAGCCTATGGCATCAAGGGGATGGTTGTTAGCACTCGGGAGCAATTAAAAGATGCGATCGCCGAAATGCTAGCACATGACGGTCCAGTGGTAATGGATGTCCGGGTGAAAAAAGACGAAAATTGTTACCCAATGGTGGCACCTGGTAAGAGTAATGCCCAGATGATTGGCTTACCCAAGCAGTTGCCAAAAACGGATGTGGAACCTGTTTATTGTAGCAATTGCGGTGCTAAGAATCCTCCCAATAACAACTTCTGTCCGGAGTGCGGGACTAAGTTGTAGGTAATATATCCTAGGGGCACGCCATCTGTAAAATTGCCTGTTTATGGAAGAGATTTTGGAGGCTGTGTCCCTACCATGTTCCCTATTTCTGGTTTTCTAGTTACCAGCGTCAGGCTGGTAACTAGAGTTTAGAGGCTCTGCCTCCAGATTATACCTCAGGAAGTGCAATTTATGACTTAACACTCCCTATTCCCTATTCCCTATTAAGAGTTTCCTATTCCCTGTATTAAGAACTATCCCCTGGCAAAATCTTGAGTTTTAGGTTTTTATATTTAGGTTACATCAAAGAGAATATAAATAAAAATTTTTTGTTAAGAGAATTACAATCTTAAGAGAAGAATAATAATTTTAGATAAATTTATCATCTTGACGCTAGATATTCAGTAAATTTAACCATATTATATTTTTAGTATTTTCAATAAACAAGTGATTCCAATTTAAAAAAATTATGTAAGATATGGATTTTTCTATAAACTTAGCATTGCTGAATCTCTACACCTAGGGATATGTTGCAATCATTTATAAATGAATATGACCGACGTTTTTTAGCGGATAATTGATTTTTAAAATATAGACATACTCTGGGAAACTACTTCCAGAAAATCTTATGCATCTACTTGTAATACATACAAATTTACATAGATAAAGTTTTATTTTATCTATGGAAAAATCACTGTATCTTGATATGGAAATCCAACTTAAATTTTCAAATTTCACTAAGACTTAAAAGCTTGTTTTATAAGGGTTATAGGTCAAAATATTTTCAATAATAAAGTAGGATTGATATCAATATAGTTCGGTTAAAGGGGAAAGGAGAAAAGGAAAATACATAAAAAAAATAAAAGTTACAACCGACAATGTTCTTGCATTTTTGGCTTATCCGAACCCTATTGGGATTTCCATATCTATAAGGTAATAAACCTCGTCCAAGTCGAAAACTGGAGTTTTTCACAAGGAAACTGTTAACAGGGAATAGGGAACTCTTAATAGGGAAGAGGGAATAAAACTCGGTCAAAAAAAACTATGGGTTTCAAAATAGACGTGGTTTAATTACAGTTACCTTAAGTTTTCATGAAAATTAAACATCACAAACATTGATTTTGAGATTCCACCATACATATTAAAACTAGAGGAAATTATGTCTAACACTACAGAATTAAAATTTTTACAACCTGTTGTTCCCACAACAAGTTCAGATCCTTTGTTTGCAGATGCAACAGGAAATGGTGTTTTTTTAGATTTTAGTACAAATGCTTCTGGAAGTTTAACTCAGGTTGAAGTCGATACTCTGGTAAATGGGGGTATAGCAACTGCACTTGCAGAGGCTGATGCAAACTTTTTCAACGATCCAGTTTTTTCTAGTCTGTTTACAGCTGTTTCAACAGTTGGTGAGGATGGTGCTTTTGAAACTACCGCTACTAGCACTGCTGAGGTGATTGCTAGTTTCTCTATTCAGGCACATGAAACCTTTTCCTTTGATTACATATTCGATTTAGCTGTCAATTCCAAAGAAATTGAACAACCCGATCAAGAATATGCAAAGGCTAAATCTAACATTGGATTTCTGCTGTTAGATACAACTGATAGTAACAACCACGTACTTATTGATTATTTCACTGCTGAGGGAACATTGATTTCCTCCCAACATGTTGGTGATATCAATTTTGGTTCTAGTGCTAATGCAACAATAGATTTTAGTAATCAAGACTTAAATATTAATGGGGATGATGGCACTGATTCTGCTATAGCTACTGTGGTAGGAAATTATAGCCGACAGTTTTCCTCAGCCAGGGAATTAACTTTAGTCGAATTTAGTGTCAGTAAGGTTCATTTACTCGGAGACACTTTTATCGATAAACTAGGTCATGATGTAATATATGGCAGTATATGGGATAATTACCTGGAAGGCACTCACTATAACGATAAAATCTACGCTAGTTTAGGAAATGACACCGTCAAAGGTTATGCTGGCGATGATATCATCGAAGGTGGTGGTGGTCATGACTGGCTCTATGGTGGCGATGGTAGAGACAGTATTCACGGTGGAACTGGAGATGATTATATTGATGGTGGCTATGGTTTAGATTACATTGATGGAGGTAGTGGCTACGATACTGTTTCCTATGCTCCCCGATGGAATGATGTTCATCTAAACTTAGCTACAGGTATTGTCACCTTTTCAGGTACTTCCGGCAGTGAAACTATACATAACATCGAGAAAGTAATCGGTTCCCAGGGAAATGACATTATCTATGGAGACGATGGTGACAATCATCTAGAAGGCTATCATGGCTACGACTATATTAACGGTGGTGCTGGCAACGATTATATTGATGGTGGCTATGACTATGACACCCTTGATGGTGGTACTGGCTATGATACTGTTTCCTATGCTGCTCGCTACAATGACCTTCATCTAGACTTAAAAACAGGGGTTGTGACTTTTTCAGGGTACTCGGGTACAGAAAGGGTATACAACTTTGAGAAAGTAATTGGTTCTCAGGGAAATGACACTATCTACGGAGACGATGGTGATAATCATCTAGATGGTTATCATGGTCACGACTATATTCATGGTGGACTTGGCAATGATTATATTGAAGGGGGCGCTGGAGGCGATACAATCTTAGGAGATGGTTACTATTGGGGTGTTTCTGGTAATGACACCATAGATGGTGGTACTGGTCATGATTGGATTAAAGCTGGTGGTGGCTTAGATACGGTCAAAGGTGGTGCTGGTAATGACACTATTTATGGCGATTATGTCAACGAAGGTAGTGGTTATGACGGTGATGATTTCCTACTTGGGGGAACTGGTCATGATATTATCGTTGGTGGTGGTGGTAATGATAGAATTATCGGAAGTGATTCCTACGCTGCTGGAGGGCACGAACAAGACATTCTAGAAGGTGGAAGCGGTGCAGATGTCTTTGTACTGGGAGATGCTCATCAGGCATACTATATCGCTAATGGAAATTATGACTTTGCTGAAATTGAAGATTTCACAGTTGGGGAGGATCTTCTAGAACTCCACGGTTCTGTCGGTGAGTATCATGTCGGTATTTCTGACGGGGATGCCTACATATCTCATACAGGGAATGGAACAAATGACCTTGTTGCTATTGTTGAGAATGTCTATTCTAGTTTCGACCTCAACAGCAATGCTGTATTTGTGTAAAGTTTATAAATTAGCATCAATCAGAACCGAGAGGGTATTTTGAGCAAAAATGGCAGCATTGGGCGATCGCTCAATTGTTGCCATTAAGCTTGCACCACCAATTAGCAGCAAATATTGCTGGGAGAAAGCTTCAACATCCTTTACCCCTGCCTGTGATGCTAAACCTAGGATAATTTGACGAATCGATTCCCGCAAGTCTACAGAAACATGATGAGCTTTATGGGAAGCATCCGCAATCTCCAACACCGCATTGATGAATGGACAACCCCGAAAATTTGGGCTAGCGTACCACTCTTGCAAAACATCAAAGGTTGCTAATAATCGCTCTTTGGGAGTGTTACCCCTTTCTTCTACTGCCTCTGAAAACCAATGCAACCATTGACTAGCACGATGTTTCATTACGTCTTCAATCAATTGGTCTTTTGAGGGAAACCAACGGTAGAGTGTTCGCTTTGCCACACCAGATGCAGCAATCACCTCATTAATCCCCACATGCTGAATTCCCTTCTGATAGAAGAGTTCAGACGCAGTTTCCAGAATTTGTTGACGTGCATTACTTCCTTGAGTAGCCATAATTTTTTGGTAGACAGTTTTGTCTCCTTGGATATATACTAGCACCTATTGTAGGTAGACAAAATTGTCTACCTAATGGTTTAGCTGAAAAATAAGACTAATGGAATTTACAATTCATACCCTGGAAACTGCTCCAGAAGGCTCTAAAGATGCTTTGGTTCATGCCAAGGAAACCTTTGGTTTACTTCCCAATTTAGAAGGAGTTCTTGCCGAATCTCCTGCAACTTTAAAGAGTGGGATGGCATTATGGGATCTGTTTGAGACGACGAGTTTTACACCCATAGAACAACAGGTGATTTATCTGACATCTAATTATGAGCATGAGTGTAATTACTGTGTAGCAGCCCATTCTGGTTTAGCAAAAGCAATCGGTATGAAGCCTGAAGACATAGAAGCACTTCGTAATGGACAACCTCTGACAGACTTGAAATTGCAAGGGTTGCGGCTGTTTACTCAGCGGATGATTCAGACACGAGGTTGGGTGGAAGACCGGGAAATAGAAGAATTTTTGGCAGCAGGTTATACCAAGCAGCAGGTTTTAGAAGTCATTTTGGGAATTGCTGTTAAGGTGATTCACAACTACACCAACCATGTTGCTAAAACACCTTTGGATAAAGCATTTCAGCCTTATGTTTGGTCAAAACCTGGAGTAGATATGTAATTGAGAAACTTTGATTAGGGACTTGCAAATAATATCTTGTGGTACGGGTATCTTGCCCATTAATAATAAAGGACGGGCAGGATGCCCATCCCAGAAAATGTATAATTTATTTCTTAGAATTCCCTAACTGGCAACTTGGGTTATTAAGAGTTCCCTATTTCCTGTTCCCTATTTCCTGTTCCCTATTAAGAGTTCCCTATTTCCTATCAATCCTATAAGTATTTGGGTAAGGGTGATTTTTAGTTGAAGAGGTTGATTGTGAAGGTGGCGATCGCCTGCTAAAAAAAGGACGGGCAGGATGCCCACCCCACAAAATGTATAATTTATTTTTTGGAAGTCCCTAACTGGCAACTTGGGTTATTAAGAGTTCCCTATTAAGAGTTCCCTATTTCCTATCAATCCTATCAATTCCTTGTTGTATCAGGGTAAGGGCGATTTTTAGTTGAAGAGGTTGATTCTGGAGGTGGCGATCGCCTGGTGAGAAAGGTTAGATTGTTGCTAGATTATCCCTGTTGCAAGAACAAGAGGGTTAATCTAGGGAATCATTCATTGCTTGAATTTTCAAGTAGGGGCAAGGTTTCCGCGCCCCTAAGAACGGTATAATAGATGATGAACAAATTTACGATTGGGATATTTTTTATTTGAGAGTCTCTAATAATTTCTAATATCTAAAATTAACGTATTACAAATTAAAAATTACAAAATTATGTTTTGGTTCTTAATTATTTTAGTTGTGACTGCAGGGGCTGTTCTGTTAATACTTCAACGACGGGGAACCTTGTCACCAGGAAGTAAACACAAGGAACTACCATCATTACACCGGAATGTATTTAACCTGCAAATTGGGGACATTATCCAGTATCTAAATCGAGACTGGGTAGTAGAAGGACGCCTGACGTACAATGTTGGAGAATATTCCTGGTATGAGTATATGCTCCAGGATGAAGATGATATTCGCTGGCTTTCAGTGGAAGAAGACGACCGCGTTGAGATAGCATTTCTAGAGCCAAGTAATCAATTAGATATCAGCGATACACCACCTAAAGAGTTAAATTTTGGGGGTGATAATTATCGCCGTGTTGACTCTGGGGTAGCAAAGATGAATCGCGTAGGTACTATCAAAAGACGTACAGCCGAACGCTGTCAATACTTCGATTATGAAGGTTCAGATGATAAGGTGCTTTCTATTGAAATTTGGGATGGGGAAGTGGAAGTTACTGTAGGAGATCGTATCAGTCCTCGGTCACTTACGCTGTTACCGGGAGATGGTAAACGAGTATATGGTGATTGGTAATTGGTAATTGGTAATTGGTAATTGGTAATTGGTAATTGGTAATTGGTAATTGGTAATTGGTAATTGGTAATTAGTAATTGGTAATTGGTAATTGGTAATTGGTAATTGGTAATTGGTAATGGGTAATCGGTAATGGGGGGTGAACGAAAAAATGTGTGGGAGAACCCAAATACTGATTACTGATTACTGATTACTGATTACTGATTACTGATTACTGATTACTGATTACTGATTACTTATTACTTATTACTTAGCAGACGCCGTGTCCGTACTCGTTGTTGGATATTTTTTAATTTGGAAGTTTAATTCCCAAGTCGCTTATACATTTTAGATCCACAACAGCTGAATCTAATCATGAAAAAATATGATGAAACTATCACATCAGCATTATCATCAATTCATGACAAAAAAAATTGCAGGATAAATCTAAGTTATTCCTATTTTAACACAAAATTAGAGGCTGCAAACCCTAAAATTTCGTGGACTAGATAAAAATAATTCTCATTTATTTAGAAAAAATCGAATTCAACAACCTTTTTGGTAAATTTAACAAAAATTTACAATAAATAAATTATGCTTATCTCTACTCCCTATACCGAAATGGCACTAAGTTAAGAAAAAAAGCTTGTTCAATAAGTGCAATCTTCAGCTATCGTCACAAGGTTTTACCGAACTTCGGGTATATGTGTTCTCTAGTTTTGGGTAACCTCACAAAAATGTATACATTCTATAAAGTTTATAAACATATGTATAATATCTTCACATTTTATATAACTTTATTGAGAATTTGTTAGTCATTATACTTAATAGATAATACAGACTTTATAATGGCATAACCATACAGTTTTTCTAGATATTTACCGAATAAATTTTTCAGCGTTGCTGAATCAAAGTATGAATACTGTGATTAGAATTCTTGGTTAGCCACCATTATCCCCTGCCCCCCGTGACCCCCAACATTGGGGATATTCTGGGGGTAGTTTGGGGGTATTTTGGGGGTCTTAAATTCTCCCCCAGAATTGGGGGTTGGGGGACAAAATCATACTTGTAATCAGCAACGCCAATTTTTCTTTTTCTTGCTTGCCTTCACTTGGATTTAAACTGATAACTTGCACTTCCAAGCTTAATAACTAGGAGGCAGAGCCTCCAAACCCTGGTTACCAGGCTCAGCCTGGTAACTAGAACATAGGGATCTCTGGCTCTTCTTGAGAATGGTGCGGTGTTGTTAGTTTAAACCATAATAACCTGCCACAAGTCCTATAGGTAATGGTTATGTCAAGCTGGGTTCGCTATTAAGTAATTCTGGGTTTCCGATCTATATAGAATTCCTGTATGAGTTTTTTAGCTAGAAACAAGAAGGTGAAAAATGAAAATCAATTTTCAAAAAATAAACAAGCTTTTAGCAGTTTCTTTAACAGCAATAACTCTAACGTCAGGCAATTTTATTATCCCAGAGATGTCAGTTGCTGTTGAAAGAGGAAATGTTACGGAAAAAGAGTCAAAAGGACGCATTCAAAAACTAGGACAAGGAGTCCAGTACATTGTATGGGGTTTTGCATGTTTTAAAGGTTTACAAACAGGTTGGGTAGAAAGAAAAGTTCAGATACCAAAGAACTTTAATTTCTCACCTGCAACTATTGTTAACATTGTATGTCAAGCACCAGCAGCAGGAGCAAGATATGTTTATAATGAATGTCAAGCAAGGGGAATATGTCCTAAAGAATATAAAGTAGCTGTTTGTCCAGCATGTAGAGAAGTAACTATATACGTATATCCGTTATACTAGTTAATCGACATCAATAAAGTTAACAAAATGCAGAAAACTTATAAAAATGTAGAGACACGTTTTTTGAAGAGTAATTTCGCGTCTCTACTTTAATATCAATGGAAACAACTGTCAGAGCAAATCCGCAGTTTTTACTGCCAGATGTAGATAAGCAGAAATAAAACAATCCAAATTACATCGACGAAGTGCCAAAATAGGGAAGTGGCATTGACACCAAAGTGACCGGAATCGTAGTTACCAGGTAAGAAGGAACGATATAAGATAATTCCCTGTAAGAGAATACCTGTGAAAACGTGTAAACCGTGGAAACCAGTCAATAGGTAGAACATTGCACCATAAACCCCGGTGGTAAAGCCAAAGGTGAGGTTACTCCATTCTATTGCCTGACCAACTAAAAAGTAAGTTCCCATCGCCATGGTAGCGATTAAAAAGAAGCGAAATCCTTTTAAATTATGGCGCTGTAAGGCACGTTCAGCGAAGTAAATCACAAAACTACTAGCAACGAGAACAACGGTGTTGATGGCTGGTTCTCTGACTTCTAATCCTTCAACTCCAGGGGGTAACCAGTTGGGAGAACTAGTTTTGTAGACGATATATCCGATAAAGAAGCTGAGGAAGATGACGCTTTCTGATAGTAGAAAGACGATGAAGCCGAACATTTTATTGCCTTCTTCATCGTGGTGGTGTTCTGCACCAGCATACAAAGAATGTTGATAGTCCTCAGTAATGATAGTCATGGGTTAATTTCTCCTATAAGAATAGGGAATGGGGAATAGGGAATGGGGAATAGGGAATGACGATTTTTGAAGTTAAAAGTCAAAAGTAAAAGGGATTCATAAAGAATGTTAGGTATCACACATCTTATACCTTGATTAAAAACCGGGTTTCTTAAGAATGACTGCCTAAATTTTGCGTTTAGAAACCCGATTTTTGTGGTGTTGTTAAGAATGGTGCAAGATATGAGGTATTCCTGTAATCTTTATCTCAAGAAATAGTTCCCTGAATTTATTCACAGGGATTTCTTTTTACTTTTACCTTTTTACTTTTTACTTGGTTGAGAGAGAAACCGGGTTTATTAGGGAAACATTAGGGTTTTGATGTTTATCAGTTATGAATAAACCCGGTTTTTTGTCCCCAGATTTCACTTTTGTTTGTGTGAGTGATCGTTACTTACGGTTCGAGGTTTTTCTGGGCTGACTAATACAGCAGTTTTCTTAGACTTTTGGAAAACTAAGGGTTCGGATTTACCGTAACCGTAGGGTTCTGAAACTACGATGGGAATTTCTTCAAAGTTCTCTACAGGAGGGGGGGAAGAAACTAACCATTCCAATCCAATTGCTCTCCAGGGATTATCACCTGCTTTCTCACCGTTCATCCAAGAAGCTACTATATTGATGATGAAGGGGAGGGTGGACATTCCCAGTAAGAAGGAACCAAGACTAGCAATGATATTCCAAAATGCATATTCTGGGTCATAGGAAGCCACACGACGTAACATTCCTTGTAATCCTAGGGGATGCATGGGTAAGAAGTTCAGGTTAGTGCCGATAAATGCTAACCAGAAGTGTAATTTACCCCAACCTTCGGAATACATCCGTCCAGTCATTTTGGGGAACCAGTGGTAGATAGCAGCGTACACACCCATGGTCACTGTTCCGTAAAGGACATAGTGGAAGTGACCAACTACAAAGTAAGTATTGTTGACGTGAACATCTACAGGTACAGAGGAAAGCATAATCCCTGTAATCCCTGCAAATACGAACATTACTAAGGCTCCTAAGGCAAAGAGCATTGCTGTATTCAGCCTGATTTTACCATTCCATAAAGTTCCTAACCAGGCAAAGACTTTAATACCGGTGGGAACAGAAACGCACATGGTGGAAAGCATAAACACCATCCGCATCCAGTCGGGAGTACCACTGACATACATGTGGTGTACCCATACTAAACCACTTACCCCAGCAATGACTAAGGATGAAATTGCAACTACTTTGTAACCGAAGAGGGGTTTGCGTGCATAGACCGGGAATATTTCTGAGAAAATACCGAAGACGGGAAGAATGATTACATACACTGCTGGATGGGAGTAGAACCAGAAAAAGTGTTGGAACATGACTGGATTTCCGCCTTGGGAGGGGTCAAAGAAGCCAGTACCAACGGTCAGGTCTAACAACAACATCACTGCACCAGCAGTCAGGGCAGGCAATCCAAACAACTGGATAATCTGAGCGCTAAATACTGCCCAGACAAAGATAGGCATCCGGAAGTAGGACATGCCAGGGGCACGCATCTTGACAATGGTAGTAACAAAGTTGACTGCACCCATAATAGATGAGACACCAGAAATTGCTACTGCTAACAGCCAGATGACTTCCCCATTAATTAGGTTACCCGTGGGATTTTGTACACTGACAGGAGGATAAGACCACCAACCAGCTTGTGCAGGACCACCGGGAACAAAAAAGCTTGCCATTAAGAGGATACCGACTACTGGTACCATCCAAAAAGCAGCTGCATTCAGTCGGGGAAAAGCCATATCTGCTGCCCCAATCATCAAGGGAACGAGATAGTTAGCTAAACCCACCAGAATGGGGAATGTCCACAAAAACAGCATTACTGTACCGTGCATGGTGAACATGCCATTGTACATGCTGCGAGTGACTAAATCAGATTCGGGGGTAATTAACTCTCCCCGGACAATCATGGCGAAAATACCGCCAACTAGAAAGAAAATGAACGAGGTAACGATATACTGAATACCGATGACCTTATGGTCAGTACTAAAGCTAAAATAGCGCTTCCAATTTGTAGGGTCTTCATGGTGAGACGTGTCATGAAGAACGGTAGTAGTTTCAATATTGATAGTCATCTACTTTCCTGACTTGTAAGTGAGTAATGATTAGGGAGTAGTCAGTAGTAAGAAAAACACTTACTTAGTGGTGAAACTTGTTTCATCGGGACTCTTAATTATGATAATTAACCAAAGGAGAGTCCGCTGGGGCAACAGTTACCCAAGTATTGCGGAAGTCGTTTTTAGCAGCAACAGCATATTCATTAGCCGCTTGATTCTCAGCCACAGTAGGTTTTTGCTTGGCTGCTTGTGCTAACCAGCTTTGATAATCTTCCCTGGATTCAACTACCACATCAGCCTGCATCGTGGCAAAATAAGTACCGCTATATTGAGAGTCCGTGAGTCTATATTTACCAGGACGGATGGGAGTCAATTCAAAGTCTATAGTTTCCTTGGGAACAATGTCCTGCTTGAGACGAAAAGCCGGAATATAGAAACCGTGGAGGACATCCTCAGATTGTAATGCTAAACGAACACGCTCATTTACAGGTAAATGTAACTCCGTACTTGTCACATTACTCTTAGGATAACGGAATACCCAAGCCCACTGCTTAGCATCCACCTCAATTTCTTCTGTGGGTTCTGCCACAGTTTCTGCTAACGGTTCAGCATAAGCGGTTTCCATACCCATAGGCATATGCAAATGCATTCCTGGCATCGCCGAGCGAATTCCCATTTGCTGGTATGCTTGATAACTATAACCTGCAATCCAAAACACTACCAACACAGGCAGAACCGTCCAGACTATTTCCAGAGTCAGATTACCCTCAATGTGAGGACCATCACTATAATCATTCGCAGCTGCACGATGGAAAATCACCGAATACATCATAACTGCCGTTACACCCAGGAAAATAAACGCTCCCAGGGTAACCAAAAAACTAATCGTATCATCAATCAGACGAGATTCGGCAGCAGCTTCCGGGGGAAGCCAAGAATAGGTTTGTTGTCCGATCCACATGCTAATTGCTGTAATTGCAATCCCCAGTGGAATCCATATCAAAAAATGGCGAATCTTCATAACCAAATTACTACTTGTTCGTAACTCTCTTGTTTCTACCTTGCGGGAGGTCGCTAACGCGTCTATGTGTCTTAGTGTCTACCCTGCAAAACTGCGTCGTATGTGGTTATTCTTTTGTCTCACGCACAGACAAAGAGGAATTAATTTAGTAATTGGTTGGGATCTGCCCCCATGCGTAGTAACATATCAGCAGTATTATGTACCCCAAACTCCGCAGCAATTTGTGCCCCCAAAGTTCCATGGACGTACATCAGAAACATCATCGTCATTCCTGCCAATAGATAACTCCATTGCACCTGTCTATCTGCATCCTTACGCCAAATAAAGCGTTGGAAACCTCTCCAGACAGTCATACCGATGATTAATACTAATAGCAATACACCACCTACACCATGCCAAAGCATCGTGTCCATCGATTCTAATCCCCAAGCACTCTTCACACCAGAGGGTGCTTCTGCCAGCATGATTTCATAGAATCCTGCGGAAACAGTAAACAGAGTGATGATAGCTGAAGCCAGCATATTGTACCAACCCACATTAAAGAAATTGGCACGAACAACATCAATTTCCAACGCTTTCAGGAAGATTTTGGGGATGGGGAAGAAAGTCCCAGCAATATCAAACAGAATCCCTAAAATAAATAGTCCTAAAGTTAGATGGACTAAATTCGGGTGAATGGGGATACTATAGGGAAGTCCATTTGCGCCTAACTGTGCGCTTAACTGGTCAATTAGTTCTGGGTTCATTGCAACAATCCCTCTTTCACAGCTTCAACCACTGGTACAGTATGTAGTCCATATACCCACACCAGTTCATCTCCCAGATACACCTGAACACACACCAAAACCGTTAACAACAATCCCACCCCCAGATAGGGAATAGGCATTTTTTCCGGGTTGCGGGAACGAATTACATAACGCCAGCCAGTAATGGCTGCTAAAATACCAGATAAAGACCAACCAATAATGGTATGTAAATTTAGCACTGGTTGCGCTGCGTTGTATGGTTGTGCTAAACCCGCTTCAAATTGACCAAAAATAATGGCAACGAAGATGGAAGCTGTTGCAAACAGCATATTCCACCAACTGACTTCATACAGACGGTAGTTGCGGGTGAGATAACCAACCACATCACAGAAAAACGCAAACAACACCATAGCAATCACAAAATGGACAACAATGGGGTGCAGCGTATCGGGATACGGTAAATTATGGTCGTTCAAAGACGTAAAGAATTCAAGCATGATATTCTCCTAGACATACCTCCCGAATCATTTACCAAAGTTCACAATTCGATACTTCCTTTAATATATTCATTAAAAAGATTTTAAGATGTATTCAATTCAGCAAAAGCAGATTCTTAATAGGTTTATGAGTTACTTTATTTTTTATTAAAATTGTGTATTATCTGTTTTTTTGTTAATATAAAATGACAATATTTATTGGGAAATTCTTACATTTTTAGTTTGAATTAAAAGAATATCTCAATTATTAGATATATTATGATATATATTTTTAGATATATTTATAGGACTTACGGAAGCGTCACAAAATAATTCCAACTGGCACAGATACTTAAATTTGATTTCAAAGCTTATAAGTTTTGATATATAGCGGTTTTCACTTGCATAGAATACAGATGAACCTCACCCCCTTCCCCTCTCCGCGACTTCGGAGAGGGGTGTCCGCAGGACGGGGTGAGGTTTCGAGTGTATTGGACTCAACCCAAAAGCGCTATATAAACAACATTATAGCGGTTTTCAGTTGAGCCAGATACACAATAAAACCTCACCCCTTTCTCCTCTCCTATGGTTAATTCTGTATTTTACAAAGCGTGAAAACCTCTATATAACTAAATCCAGCCTATGTGACAGTTTGAAGATAAATATGCCAGTTGCGTAAATTCTGATTTAGATATATTGACAAAATTTACGGTGTTGCTGAATCCATGTATGATGCAGGAATTCCCAAACCCTTGTTCCAGACGTTGCACTTGCTAGTCTCTACACACGGATTCATACTTTTAAGTACCCGAACATAAATTTTGTTCACTAATTTTTTTTGTTCACTAAGTAATTTCTTAGTGTTCCCTATTTACCGTCATCTGCGACAAGCCACTATGTGTTTATCCTATTCCCTAGTTTCAACAGTCAATGTTAGTTTTGTCTAACTACTTACTTGCTTTTAACTTGTTGCAAATGTAGATAAATCTCACTGTTTAATTTCCTAAATTGTTAAAAGCAAAGAAGGTAAATGTCCTGATTAATTGAATAAATCCTCATTTACCTTCTAAGGAATCAAAAACTAAATGATTGCCTTAAACCCTAACGTCAGTAATAAAGTCATCAGATTCAAGTTGACTAGCATTCATTCCTGTTAAGGATGCCAAAATTTCACCAGTGCTGTTAACTGAAATCAAAGCATCACTACCATTTTGGATAATAGTTAGCTGTCCAAAGCTTAAACAACCACTCAAGCCAATTAAATCTTGTTCCGGTTGAAAGTCCGTAATGCTGTCTTGTCCCTCACCTATTGCCAGGACAAAAATATCATCATCAGCACCACCAGTGAGGATATCATTACCCAACCCACCAATCACTGTATCATCGCCACTTCCACCAATTAAAGTATCTCTTCCTTTACCGCCATTGAGAAAATCATTATCCTCACCAGCATTAAGAGAATGATTACCAGCAGTACCTAAGAGAGTGTCGTTACCTTGTCTACCAAACAAGGTATCACTTCCACCTCCACCGTTGAGTTCGTCATTACCTGCAATACCTCCATCGAGAAAGTCCTGATTAGAACCACCATTGAGACTATCATCTCCATCACCACCGAAGAGAGAATCATTTCCTTCCGCACCAATTAAAGTGTCATTACCTGTAAAAGTAAAACCCTCACCCTAGTGGTTTGTCCCATAAAATATGATCGGGTTTCCATCACACCCACCTGGGACTATAAGTCCCAGTCTAATAGTCAAAGTCATATAAATATGACTATAAAACTAG
>JAAUYH010244399.1_pt1 | contig 33415 bp, 18 predicted proteins | sample 7278061 | NCBI WGS metagenome assembly JAAUYH01 (sample SAMN14350203, study PRJNA611818) | marine sediment metagenome | isolation source: surface marine sediment (0.6m) | place: French Polynesia: Moorea | collected 2018-08 | reverse complement strand
TTTTGGCCTTTGTTTTTTAACACTTCAAATAAACCAATTTGAGCACCCTCTTCTCCTTAACTCTTTTTCATTTTTCTACTAACGGTTGCATTTAACTTTTGATGTTGCGAGTTATCTTGAGAAAACCTCTAAAATTCAGTGATTACTCGTGAATTGAATCTTAAATTGTTCGTTTTATTTTAAAAATAGTTCTAGAGCAAGTCTAGGATTCAACAAATAGCAAATTCTCCTTTTCCCTCTCCCTCAGTTCAGTATAAAGTGCCCGGTGTTCTCCCCACTGGGCTTTTATTTTTGCAAAATTCTTAAGCAAGCTAGTCATTTACTACTTATTAATTTTTACTTTAAAATTATTTGAACCGTTCAATGGTTTGAAATCTAGGCACTTAGATCATTGAACTCTACCTATAGGCAAAGCAAATGGAAAATACTAAAGTTTTTGTTATTCATGGACCCAATTTAAATTTGTTAGGGAAAAGAGAGCCAGACGTTTATGGCACAGAGACTTTGGATGAAATTAATAAAAAAATTTTTGAACAATCGGGTAAGCTCCAAATTCAAGTTTCTGCTTTTCAATCCAATTCCGAAGTAACAATTATTGACTTAATTCATAAAGCCTTAGAAGACAATATTGATTTTATTATTATTAATCCCGGTGGTTACACTCATACCAGCGTTGCAATAAGAGATGCAATAAGTGCAACTCAAATAAAAACGATTGAAGTTCATTTATCCAATATTCATGCTCGAGAAAAATTTAGACATAGATCTTTGTTAGCAGGAGTTTGTCAAGGACAAATTTCTGGTTTTGGTAGCTATGGATACATAATGGCTCTTCAATTCATCGCAAACAAAAATAATTAATTTTATTCAATTTCGTTGCAAGCAAAAATATTTTTGTCGGCTGATTAACTGAAATTAAAAATAGTAAATTCCTTAACTAATTTTTAATCTTGCCTAAATGTCTCACCCAGTAATAACTTTAATGGTTTGAGAAAGTCTTACAAAGCAAATTTGTGTTACTGGTACTTCTTTCTTCAAGAATTAATTGGGCATAATGTTCCTGGCTAAATTTACTAATACATATTTCTACAGGAGTTTTTAATGCTGAACGTAATTGTAGCGTTCTGTATGTTGCTATCAGGTTTAGGGTTTAATTTAAATGCAACTCTAGAGGGTGCCGGTATTGATGCCCCCCTTGCCACAAAAGCAACTGAGGACGGTCCCTTAAGTGATTTGTTAATCGCGGTTAACGATTTATCATTTGATTCACAAGTTTCTGATGAAGAGTTTCGTCCGGAACAAAGAAAACAAACTTCTTCAACCGATTACATTGGAAACATTAACAATGTAGAATCTGATTTGTTAGCTGGTTATAGTTCTCCAGTTGGCTGTGGACCCAGAATCCGTCGTTGCAGACCAAAAGCTAGATGTTGCAAGCCAAGAGTCCGCCATTTTAGAAGATCCAAGTGCTGCCAAAAACCAAAACGTTGCTGTGAGGCAAAGGTTCGTAAATGCAGACCAAAATGCCACAAAAAGTGTCATAAAGTCAGAAGATGTGCTCCAAAGGTACGTAGCTGTAAACCAAAATGCCATCCAAAACCAAAACGCTGCTGTAAGCCAAGAGTTCGCAAATGTAACCCTAAAGTAAGAAGATGTGAACCAAGAAGGCCAATTGTCAAAAGACATGTTGCTCCAGTAGGTTGTGGCCCAAGAAGACCAATTGTTAAAAGGCACGTTGCCCCAGCAGGCTGCGGTCCAAGAGTTGTTCAGAGAGTTAGAAAAGCTCCAACTGTTAACATTTCTCCAGCCTACAGCTCAAGACAAATTTTGAAGAGAGAGTCAACGGTGAGAAGCCATTACCCAATTCAACAACAAACTGTTCCTGTCGAAACTTACAATGATGTTGTTGATAGTGGATATCCAATTCAACAAGCACCTCAAATTAAAGTTCCTCCAATTTATAGAGCACCTCAAGTGAAAGCACCTGTAAATAATGGCAGAGCTTCTGTAAGTAGTATTTGGTAACAGTACAATAACTAGACAATTCAAAAGGCTTAAGAACAGATGATTCTTGAGCCTTTTCTTTTATTCTTATTCGTTTAATTAAATAAGTTTCTTTTCCGTCCAAAGACTTATACAAACTCACTCATCTCGTAAAGTTTTGCATAATAACCTTGAGCTTCCAATAGATCTGGGTGCTTTCCCTGCTCAATAATTTGACCGTTTTGTAAAACAAGGATCCGGTCACATTCAGTGACTAAGTTCAACCGGTGAGCAATGAAAATGACTGTTCTACCGCTATGAATAATTTTTTTAATTGCGTTTGTTATCAACTGTTCAGTAAAGTTATCTAAACTTGCAGTAGCCTCATCCAAAATTAATATTTGGGGTTCTTGTATTAGTGACCTAGTAAGAGAAATCAATTGTCTTTGTCCGCTGGACAAGTCAATTCCTCTCTCTCTCAATTCAGTATTCAAACCATTTGAAAATTTGTCAATTATTAGGTTAAGTCCGGTTTCTTTTGTAATTTCTTCTAACTTCTCTTTGGGATAATCTTTTTTATCCAGAACCAAGTTATCCCAAATCGTTCCACTAAACAGAAAACTTCTTTGTGGGATCATCAGTACATTTTGTCTCAAGTCATAAGGATTTATGTCTTTTAAATTTTTGCCATTAATGTATATATCGCCCTTTGTGGGATCGTAGAACCTGCATAGAAGTTTAATTAAAGTACTTTTCCCTGAGCCTGTTTGTCCAACAATTCCAAGACTTTTTCCTTCTTCTAAATTGAAAGATATATTGGATAAAACATAATTAGAGGTTGGTTTGTATCGAAAATTCACGGATCTAAATTTAATACTTGTATCTTCTAGAACTAATTGATTGTTGTTTTCTTCGTGGTTACTTTGAATACTAGGTGTTTCTTGCAACAAAGCGGTTATTCTCTCTGCGGAAGTAAAACCGGCCTGAAAAATCGAAAACTTTTCACTCAAGTTTCTTATTGGGTTGAAAAGCAACTGAGAATAACTAACGAAAGCAACTAGCTTGCCGGCGGTAACATCATCAAATGATAGAAGTAGTGAGGTTGTTATTACAACAATTATGCCAATAATTCCCACTAATTCGATCAAAGCAGAGAACATCGAATCAGCCGCTATCAATTTATCAACCGAAACAATATAGTTTTTATTTATTTGGGCGAAATCTCTACTTAGCTTATCCATTCTATTGAAGATTTTTATAACTTCAAGCCCCAAGAGACTTTCTTGAAATAAGCTATTCAACAGCGATAATTCTTTTCTGGAGTTAGCATTGGCTTTTCGGTAATATCTTTCGAAAATTCTAGTTAACAAAAGTAGAATTGGGATTAACATGAGTTGGGCAACAGTCAATCTCCAATCAATAAAAAGCATAAAAGTGGCAATTCCAACTAGAGAGAATATGTCATTTGCCCCTCCAATAAAACCAGAAGAAAAAGTTTCGCTAAGAGCTTCAATATCACTGGTAAGCCTCGTTAATAATTTTCCGGTTTGATTTTTTTCAAAAAAGTCAATTGATAGAATTTGTAAATGTTTAAATAATTTTTCTCTTATACTTGCAACATATTTTTGCCCGATGGATTGAACATAAATATTTTGAATTGTTTTTAAAGAGAAGAGTAATATCAACGAAACTCCAAGTAGAATAGGATAAATCCAGGGATTAATTTGTGCTGACTTCAGAATGGTGTAATGATCAATGGCTTTTTTGAGCAAATATGGTTGAGCCGCCTGAAGAAAAGCAATTAAAGGAATAAAAAGAATTAGAACTGTAATTTGGGAGCGGAAAGGTTGAAGATAAGGATATATTTGCTTTATTAAATAGAGGTTGTTCGCTTGAATATGTTCTTTCATAATGATAATATTATGTCTTTTGATAGAAAGAATGTTGTAGGTTAATAGTGAAAAAGAAAAAGAGACGTATAGATTTATCTGAGCGAGATTTAAATCCCTTAAATACTGATTTATTGAGAAGATTTACATCGGGCGAAGGCAAAGCTGCCAAAATTTTGCCTCATTATGTTCATGGTTTACCTTCTAATCTTCAAAAAAAATTGGCAAAAACTATAAAAATAGCTCGTCAACTCAATTTAATGTGAAGGAGTAAAAACTCATGTCTAAATATCTAAAAAGTAAGTCCGGAAGAAAGTGCCAACTCAGCGGGAAAAAAGCTATTAAAGGATGGAGATACTCTTTCTTGAGATCTCACTTCAACCCGACTTCTAAAAGACGATTTGAAGTAAATCTACAAACAGTTAGTACATTTGATGAGAATGGTACTCCCACAAAAATTAAAGTAGCGGCTTCCACCATAAAAAGATGTCCAGAAATACGCCTTGGAATTGAAAATTTTGTTAAAAGAAAAAATAAAAAACGTCCAAAAGGTAAACAAAAAAGAGAATTACTTGAGTCTTTAGGCTTATTAAATAGCTAATCTAGAATAAACTTCTTTTCAAAAACACCTCTTTAGAATCCTTAAGCTAGAGAGGTGTTTATTACTTTGATTTCCGAAGTTGAAACTATTCAGGAAAAAACTGACGAAGATAATAAATACTTAATAAGACTTGAATAAACAAATATAAAGAAAATATAAATACTATAATGCTACTAAGGTTGAGGGGTTTCAAAAAAATGAAAGTTCTTCCAATATTTCAGTATGTTTTTGAGAAGAAGTCTGAGCTAAGAATCCACCCAGGGGATGATGAACCAAAAACTTTAAACAGTCCTCGTTCTCATGTAACTAACATTCGTCCTTTAGGAGATGAACAGGTAGAAGTAACTTTAGAGATGTCAGCAAATGAGTACAAAAATATGTTGCAAAGTCCATTACAGCGTTTAATAGAAGCTTAATCTCATAGCCAATGGTCAAAAATAAGCTATTAGTAATTGTTATTTTAGAAATTGAAATACATTAAGTCAAAATTATTTTTGCACAATCTTGTTAATCAGAATCTTTCAGTACTAACATAATAAGCATAATAATGGAGACCTACATATGTTTATTGGTGCTTTAACTCATCTTGCAAAAGGAAATTTAAATCAAATAATATCAAGCGAAAATTATATAAGATTGGGTGATGAAAAGATGCAGAAGAATTATAAGCTTTTTACTGTAGTTCCTGAGAAAGTATTTATTATTCAAAACGAACAAGATAAATCTTTAAAGGTAAGGTTTTCGGAATTAACTAATATAAGCATTTACAATAATCAACCAGTTCAATCAGAAAAACATATAGACTTCTCTTTAAAGCCTAGTGCAAAAAATTCTTTATCAAAAGCAATATTGACGGAACTTCAAACATTTATTTCTTTAGATGGTGCTCAAGTATTGGGAAGATATAATGTAATTAGTAATTGGGATAAATTCAAAACTTTTATTACCACGGGTAAGCGCTTTGATAAGTCTTTTGAAAAAATTCTGAATGATGTCCTAGAAAAATTTGAAACACCAGGTGTTAGATCATAGTTCCATTGGACCAGCTTCTAAGTATCCTAAAAGCGATGAGAGATTTTCTTATCTTCATCCGTTAAGTCAAAGAATTCAAAGACTTTACAATCAATCACAAGCATTAAATCTTGAACTTTTCTCTTTTAATTGAGTGAGCTCGCAAAGTAATTCGTTAGTATTTATTTTGGTTATGAATTTGACCTTGCGGTAGAGATAACACAAATCCACCTAGACCTTGAGTTTCTTTCGTACTTTTGCTAGACTCTGATGTCTAGGATCAGTAGCTCAGTGGTTAGAGCAGAGGACTCATAATCCTTTGGTCGTAGGTTCGAATCCTACCTGATCCATTCGATTAATAAGAACAAAAAGTTAGAAGAATGATTATTTAACTATTGATTGTATAGTTTCTCCAATTCTTGTTTAATTTCCGATACCCTTTTGGAGTTCCCCTTCTTTTCAAACTTTCTCAAAGCAATTTTATAATTCTGCTTTGCTTCGTTTATTTGATTATTAAGCTTATATGCTTTAGCTTGAATCAAATAAGCATCAGGAGAATCATTTAAAGACTTTAAAACCTCTTTACTATCATTAATTGCTTTATCAGGCTGATCTTGCTCAATGTAAGAATAACCTCTAATGATGTATGAATAAACTAACTCTGGATCGAGCTCTATTGCTTTATTACTATGTTCAATTGCGGAAGTGAAATCTTTGGTTTGAAGATCAATCAAGCTTTTTACAAAATAAGCAACTGCAGAACTTGGATCTTTTAATAAGGATTTTTGAACATCTTTTTGTGCTAAAGCTACTTTATCCATCATCACATAAGTAGCAGCACGAATTGCATAAGCTTTGCTAGATTGTGGGTGAATTTTTAACGCCTCATTAGCAGTTACTAACGCCTGCTCATAGTTTCTTTCTTTTAAATAGGCTTCTGCCTTGAATAAGTATTCATCTTCAGTTTTAACTTTCCCTTTAATTTCTTCAATAATTACCGTTGAGTTGGGTTTCTGAAGTTCTTCAGACTTTATTGGATTAAATAAGTACGGAGCATTATTTTGCATTTCCATATACTTCATTTGATGACTCATAATCGCGCCTGCCGTTGGGAAACCTTGGGCAAAAGAATGTCCTACTGACAGAAAAAAGAAACAAAAAGACAAACTTATAGTTTGGAGCTTGAAGCGTAAAATATTATTAATCATTGTTTTTCTTGAAATAAATCTCATAGCTTAAACTGATTTCATAATTCAGTATATCTTTTATCAATGAACCTAGTAATTGATAATTTATTGATTTGGTAAGTTAGGCATTGGAAGGCTTGAGTACAAATTACTATCAAGCCATTGAAAAGTACTAGAAGAAGTTTGATTTAATTCAGATTGGTTTTCACCTTTCATATTAAACTTAAAAACTCTCTCATTTGTATCGAACAATCTTTTAAACCAAGGGGCGTAACCCAAGATATTTGCAATGTTTACTTGCGAAAAAGCATTTGAGATATTTGAAGATGTTCCTGTTCTAACCGGAATTCTTGGGATACTTCCCGTAAAATTAAAATTCATAAAGTTAGATTCTTTATTATAGAAACCTGCCATATTAAGGTTTAATTCATTCTTTCCTAAGTACTTTGTATTTTTTATAGTTATGGAATTTTCATCCACTTCCCATTCACCACTCAATTGGTTATAGAAACCATCATTAGTTGGTGAAAGGATCTCGAGTATTGAATTTACGTTTAAAGCCAGCGGACCATTGAAGATTATGTTAGCTAGGTTAAGCTTCTTTTGAAGATTCACAACAGCAGAAGTATTACCATCCTTTAAATTAAAACTCCCGGAACCAAAGACTGGCTTTTCACCTTTGACTAAACTCCATAAGTGTCCATCGGCTTCAAATGTAAAATTGCCAGTCCCACTTAAACCACGAATATTGGATAACCCCCTTGCGATTGTTCCGACTTCAACGTTTTCGGTTTTCCCTTCAAATTTTCCGGTTGCTGTTAAAAGATCAATTTCACCTTTGAGATTTGTTTCTCCACCAGCGGTTTTAAAAGTCAATCCGGGCATTTGAAGGTGATTATTACTCAAAGAGAATGCAACATTCAAATCGTTAAATCCCAAATTGTTTACTGTTCCACTATCAACAACTAGTGTGGAATATCCTTTACCATCTTTCGCCTCAAAATAACTCTCTAACGATCTAAGTTCTATTGGCCCAAATTCAATACTCTGTAAATCATCAGTTCTTAAGGAGAACTTCAGGTCTTCCCAGAGACTTTCTTTATCAAAAATATTTACATTCTTATTAGTAAGCCAGCCAATCAAAGCTCCCCTTATTGAAGTACCTTGTATTGGGTCAAACAAATCATCCAAATCAATTATTGGATCGGTAAAAGCGGCAATTTGAAAATCGGTAGGAATACCTTTCGCCTTAGCAACCAAATTCAATCCTTTTATTGAGCATTCAAGATTCGGAATATCAAAATACGCAGTTTTGGGATTTATAGAGGCTTTTGCATAAAGAAAATCAGATTCATCAAACCTGATGGGATTAACCCATTTGGGGTTTATGGCTCCGAGCTTTTTAAAATTGGATTGAATTAAAACATTAATCATTTTATTCTCTTTAAGTTCAATTTCAGCATCAATGGGTAATGCAAAATCCTTAGAGAGGTTAATATTCATTCTTTTCTGTAAATCTTCGTCAATAAAATCATTGAAATTAATTAAGCCTTGAAGATTACCTTTAAATTTGGAAATTGAGTCTTTGAACTTTTCTAATGAGATGCTTTTTTGAAAATTATTTTTGAGAACGATTTGACCATCTATTTTCAATGAAGATTTGTCTTTCAATTGAAAGTTTAAATCGTTAATTTGCCAATTATTGAAAGCTTCTAACAATATTTGACCGTTTATTTTCTTTATTTGCGAACCATTGTAGTTAATCCCAGCATTATGAATGGAGGTTTTAGAACTTTTCAACTTAGAATTTACAAACTCAAATTCACCATTCAGATAGCCAGTTGGATTTTGTAAACAGTTCATCCAATAATTGGTTTCTTTGTTTTTTTGAAGATTTTGGTAGAGCTCCAATATGGTTTTAAGTTTGGCGTTAGCTTTGAAATTTAAATCCTCAATTGAGAAACTTTTGCTCATAAGATTAGCGGAGAACAATTTATTCTTTGCTCTCAAATTTCTTTTTTGAGGTTCATCTGCTTTTTCAAAGACTTTTATTTCTCCATTCAGTTCTAATTTTTCTTCTCCGGATAAAGTTGCAAAAATGTTTTTGAAGAGTAACTTTTCTTTGGATTTATCTTTTAGTAGATTAAACTTACCCCTTTGAAAATTAATTGTTCGATTTTTATTTTCTTTATCCTTGAGGTCTAGATATAAGTTATTAGCCTCCGCACTCAACTCATCATGATGCAACTCACCTTCGGATATTCCCAGCTTGATAAAGAGCTTTTGAATGCCACCTTTCATAGAAACAAAAGGTTTGTTTAATTTAATCTCGTCGACGAGAAGAATTGGCGAGCTTATTTTTATAGAACCATTAATTTGTTCACTTAAAGTTCTCGCAGAAAAGTTTTTGGGTAAATCCAAATGCACATCACAATTAATTAAATTGTTTTTTCTATCACCCAAAAGAGTATCCAAACTACCTTTTAAAGAACCATTCTGAAGATTAAAACTTCCATTACCTTTTGTAAAATAAATATTACTTGGTAGTTGACCGAGAGAACTTGTTGGCCTAATTGCCAAGTCATTAATTGTGAAATTCCCCAATAAATCTTCTTTTTGCCTATATTGAAGTTTTCCGCTGAAAAGTCCTTTTTCTATTTGAACGTTTTTTTTCTTTAACAATTGCTCAAAGCCTTTCAGAAATTGAGCTTGTATATTGAGGCTTAGAGATTTAATTTCTTTTCCGTTGAACTTAATGTCTCCAGAAAACCTTCCTAGTTTGATTATTTTCATATCTTTGTTTTCGAGACTTAATAGAAGATCATCAAAGGACAAAAAGGATTTAGTTTTTTCTATTTTTGAAAGATTCAAATCAATAATTGCAGATAAACTGCCTGATAAATCTGTCAATTTATAATCATCAAAATAGTTACTTTGCGTTGGAATGAGAGGTAGATAAGGGCGCAGCTTCTTCAAATCAACAGGTCTGAGAATTAACTTAGCTGTTTTATGCAAATCAAAAATTCTAACTTTGTGTTGAGGGTCGGTATACAAATGAATTTCATCAGATTGCAAGTTGAAATCTTTTAAATTCAATATTCGAGAAAAGGACTTATCAAATTCGACTCTCCCGGAAAGACTTAAATCAGAGACTGGAATCCCTTGAATGAGATTTTGAGATAACTTTATGTTTTTAAAATCAATATCCACTGGAGCTTGTTTAAATAATTTGTTTCTCAATTGAATAGAACCTTTTAAAGTTGAGCTGTACTTTGGAGTTAGTATCTGAAATTTTTCAATTTGGATTTGTAAATCACTTGAATCACCGGTAAGACCATTTACGGTTATATTTTCATTATCAATAATTGAATGAATATTCCATATCTGCCCAACAACCCCATTTCTTTGTAAATTCACTCTATTAATTATTGGAATTGATCGTGAAATAGCTTGCAGGTCTCCATCAATTAAATCGATTTTTTTTATGATTAATGGAATTCTAGGAAAGTTCTTTCGATTGGACAATCTTGGGGAAATAGAGTTTAAGCCCCACTCTTTAGCGGTTACTTTTCTTTCCATCAAAGAAATTGAAAATGATTTTATAAAAGTAATTCCATCTTCTGTTTTACATTGTTCCGCACAAAGTTCTAGTTCATTACACCAATAGACCCTAGAACATTGCAATTTACTTCCTAGGAGTTTGGCTATTTTTATATTGAGTATTGGCCACCAAAAAGATGCTTTGGTTAATTGTTCTCGATAAATAAAAAAGGTTGATGTTAGACAAATTACAAAGATTAGACAAGCAATAAAAAGGATTTTGACTTTATTTAATGTATTTTGATTTTGAGGTTTTTCTTTATCCTTAAACGTCACAATAAGCTTTTAATCTAATTAGACAATATCCAAAATGGGTGCTTTGGGTATTAGGTTCAAAGCATAAGCCTCTTCTAAAAAATTTTCTACTGCTTTTCTTCCTCTTAAGCCTAAATCTAAAGTCAATTCGTTAACGTACATATCAATGAATTTATCGGCTTCTTCCTTGCTCAAATTTCTACCAAACTGAAGAGCATAATCCAATGCCTCTTCTCGATTATTGAGAGAATACTCAATGCTTTCTTTCATAATTCTGCTCAAATCATTTTTCACTTCAGTTGGTAATGATTTTTTAATAACATTGACACCAAGTGGTAGTGGCAATCCATCTGTCTTTTTGTACCACCATTCACCAAGGTTGATTAGTTTTTGAAAACCGAGTTTTTCGTAATTCAGCTGACCTTCGTGAATAACTAGACCAGCTTGATATTTATTTTCTTGAACGGCATTAGTTATTTGATCGAATGGAATAGCTACCACCTGGACTTTAGGTGAATACAGTTTAAGAGTTAGATAAGCACTTGTTAGTAGTCCGGGAATTGCAACTTCAAGGTCTCCACTCTCAACTTTTTGGAGTAACTCTTTTGGGTCCTCGTTGTTTTGGCAAATTAATGTTGGGCCATAATTATCTCCCATACTCGCTCCAGATGATAATAGAGAGTAATTGTCTAAAGCGTGAGGGTAGGCGTGAAAGGATATTGCTGATAAATCGTATTCTGGATTATTTACTGCCTTATCACTCAAAGTTTGTATATCGCACATTATTTGTTCAAATTCATACGGTGCAAAGTCTATCTTTTTATGCGCGATTGCATAAAACATAAACGCATCATCGGAATCCGGACTGTGTGCAACTTTTATCTTCATCAAAACAAAGCTTAATATTAATTGAAACGATGATTATATCAAGTAATATAAGCTTCTTAAAGTAATTTGAGAAAGAGCTATCAATAAACTCTGTTGCTTTTTCTTCGGTATTTAAAAGCTGAGAATTATTGACGGTTGCATCTAACTTTTGATGACGCTTGATTAATTTTGAAAACCTGTAAAATCTTAAGATAGTAATATTGACTTATTTAGGTTGCTTATTTTGATTCTGGAGTTAAAGGTTCAAAATTATTTATTCATAGATTCTTTAGAGATTAACTTTAAAAAAGGTCTAAATATAATTATTGGTGAAACTGGATCTGGGAAATCAATAATTCTTGAAGCCATTCAAGGACTTATTAGTTCGCGCTTAACAACAGATTTAATAAAAGTAGGAACAAAAAAAAGCTATTTAGAAGGAAGCTTTTATACTAATAAAAAAATAAAGCAGTGGCTCAAAGAACAAGAACTTGACGAGAATGATGAATCCGAAATTATATCTGTGAGTCGAGAGATATCTGAGAAAGGAAGCCGAGGAAGAATCAATGGGGTTTTAGTGCCAACAAAACTAATTGCAAACCTCGGAGAATTGCTGTTAGAAATTCACAGCCAAAGTTCAGAGCAGAAAATACTAAATCCTAAAAAACAAATTGAATTACTCGATGATTTTATAGGAAGTAAGCACAATGAGCTTTGTCAACAATATAAAAAAGACTTTTTAGAATGGCGTAAATTAGTACAAAAATACGAAGCGGAAAAGTCAAAAATAAACGATAAAGATAAAGAGTTAGATTATTTGAGCTTTCAAATTCAAGAATTGAATTCCTTGGAACTGAACGATCCGGAAGAAGAAAACATATTAAAAAAACAGATAAATAATTTATCTCAATTAGAAAGCAGTGCAAAAATATTAGAAGAGATTAATCAATCATTCTTTGAGTCAGAAAATAATGTTTCATTTTTCTTAAACTCTTCTGTAAGAAAGCTTTCTCAATCAGCAAAAACCGATGAGCGACTAATCCCTTATGCAGAACAACTCAATGAGATTAATGAGCAACTGAACGAGTTGATTCATGAAATGAATGATTTATCGAATAGTAGTGAAGAATACATTGATATTGATTCGATGAACTCACGTATAAGTCAACTCCAAAAAATAAAAAGGAAACACAATGTATCCACTTTAAAAGAACTAATTGATTTACAGGAAGAGATGAATCAAAGAATTGATTATTTGAAAAATCTTTCAGAAAATCTCGAATCTTTAGAGACAAATTGTCTTAAAAAACAAAAAGAATTGAGTGTATTCTCTGAGAAGCTCTCTCAAGCAAGAGAAGAAGCATCAAAAATACTCTCTAAAGAAGTGGGAAATCAATTGCCATCTTTAGGGCTAAATGGTGCAAAGTTTGAGGTGAGCTGCCAAAAAACAGAGAAATTGACATCTGATGGATCTAATAAGATTGAATTCTTCTTTCAGGCTAATGCTGGTGATATATTGAGGCCGTTGAGCAAAGTTGCATCCGGTGGAGAATTATCGCGTATAACATTAATTCTTAAATCAATACTGGGTTCAGACAATTCAATAATTTTTGATGAAATTGATTCGGGAACCAGTGGAAAAGTGAGTAGGTTAATTGGGGAAAGGTTGTTTAAATTGTCAACACAGTGTCAGGTGCTGTGTGTTACCCATCAACCATTAGTGGCTGCTTTTGGCGATTTTCATTATTTAGTGAATAAAATACAAAGCAATAACAAAACAGAGTTAAAGGTTGATGAACTCGGTAAGGATGATGAAAAAATTGAGGCTTTAATGGACCTAATGATTGGTGAAAGAGATAAGATATTAGCTAAACAATACGCACAAGAATTAATTGAAGAGTCAAAATTTAAGAAAAATGAAATTCAAAAGACTAGAGAGCCACAACATATTTCCTAAATTATTCATTGCCAGCTTTGCTTTCCTTTCCTTGGCCAGTAACCCTACATTATCCTTAGAGATAAATACTTTAAAAGACAAGAATACTAATAATTACATTTCTAATTATATTGCGGAAAAGAAAGTTTCAAAAAAGAAGGCCCAAAAGGCAAAAACAATCAAAAATATTGTTGAAGGATGCAAAAAGAATATAGAGTTAGCTGATTTAGTTGCCAATCCTGAGTTCTGGGTTGGTAAAGAAGTTTGTATTCAAGGAAATTTTAGCTCTTTCTCAGCTTTAGCTTTAGATTATCCACCAGCGTTGAGAGAGCGTAAGAACTATATTTCTTTGACTCTCCTTCGTCCTAAAACCTCAATCCCCTTGGGTGAGCTAAAAATAGCGATGAAAATTAAAGAAGCTCAGAATCATGAAGTCTTACCTAAAATATCAAAGGGAGACGTTGTGGAAATTAAAGGCAAAGCGTTTAGTGCTGCTTTAGGGGAGCCCTGGGTTGATGTAATCCAAATAAAGGTAATCAAGGATGCTAATTCTAAAGATGGTGATGAACTGAACTTCCTAGGTAATTGACCTTTTAACTGATTTTATTCTTAATCTTAATTATCCTAAAACCTAATGAGATCCTTTGGGTAAAACATCCATTCGATATCCAACTCTTTACTTTTGTTTATTAATGCTGCTGCAACACTGGATACTTTTGATAGTTCTTTGACTTTCCCATTCTTTTCAACTAGGATAGGCTTTTTTTTATCTCCATACTGAAATTCCTTGCATTCACGTATTAGGCAATAGTATTTGGATTTTTCTAAACCAAGTTTATAAACTACATTTTCAATATCTTTTTTTCTTATTGTATCCACCCTAACCGACTGAAAAAGATTTCTATCCAATAGACGGCTAGCTAGGTCTTGCAGAATATAATCCTTAGCTCTCTTTTTCCAGGATTTAAGATGCTGAATGATGCAAACATCATCCACTTCCCAAAAATCCTCATGACGCATTTTATACTTTGTTGGCAACAACCAGACTTTCAGTGAATCAGATAGTTCAATAGGTTCTTCGTTAATCAATAAATCTTTAGCTCTTTCTATAAGACTAGAAAATAAAGCGTCTGCGGATAAGGTTTTTTTATGGTGATACACTTGCAAATACATTGAATAGCGGGCAAACAAGTAATCTTCTACCGCATTAATCCCTTTTTCATTAACTACCAATTTAACTTCTCCTTTTACTTTTTCAAGTTCTAAAGATTGGATAATTCGGTCTAATTGAAAAACTCCATAAGTTGTTCCTGTTTGATGGCTGTCTCTAATTAAATAATCCGCTCGGTCACAATCTAGTTGTCCTGAAATTATTTGGCAGGTCCAAGAAGGTTTATTACTCTCAGATAATATTTTTGCGACTTTTTGAGGAAGATCCTTTTCATAATTACTGAGTAATTGATTGATTTGAGTTGATTGATCGAGAATGATTTTTACAGTCCATTTCTCATGTTGAAAATCGAAAGCTGGTTCACTGGAATGACTGAAAGGTCCATGACCTATATCGTGTAAAAGAGCTGCGATTAGAATAGGTAATCGATGATTTTCAATTAGTCTTCGGTGGTTTCTTTCAAGCTTATTTAATATCATTCTAGCTATGTGAAAAGCACCAATTGAATGGACAAAACGGGTACTTTCGGCACCGTAAAAAGTTAAATAAGAAAAACCCAGTTGACGAATGCGTCTTAATCTTTGAAATTCACTTGTTTCAATTAAGCTTAAAATTAACTTCTCATCATCTTTTGCAGTGTCTAACTCTATATTTTGATGAATTGGATCTAAAAAAGTATATTTTTTTTCTTTTTTCAATTCAGTCTCAGCTTTCTAATATTCACTTTATTATTTCAATTAATTAATCTTTTAACTCTATTATCCATTAATTTGGAAATACTAGCTTTGACACCTGAACTTGAAATTTATTCAAAATTGCTTTTAATTCTTTAATCTAAGAAGGTCTCATAACCAAAAAAATTGAAGAGGGGTTTATGCTGGCTGAATATAAGACTCAATTTTTTCAGTTGTTGATTAGAAAGTCGTGCAATTTGTTCTTGGTTCATATTACGCAATCTTTCGTTATAAGATTTTACTTTTAATTGTTGATCGAGCTTCAAGTCATATAACTCAGGAAAATAACTAATGATTTTTTGTTCGGTAGCAATTGGGTTGTCGCACATTTCCTCGTAGTTTATCTTCAAGCTGTCAGGGTACTTTTTATAATTCTCTTTTTGCAAATAAAAACAAGTGACTATGTGAGAAGCGGCTATTTCAAGAATATTCTCAACCTTAGATCTGTAACGAACAATCGATTCAGCGATAGCAAAGGGATTTCTCATTAAGAACACAAATCGTGAATTGTGAAAATTATTTTCTAACATCTCGACTCTCGTGAGATGAGGCGGTGACTTTTCTAGAAATAGAGAAAAGTTATTTGATTTACTTCGTATATTTGAATACCAACATTTCTTAATTTGTGACCAGTTATAATTTTGCGGATTTTGTAAAGTTCTCACATAATTGAATTTTTCAGCGCCCCAAATTAAGTTCAAACCTGCTGCTGGAATAGAAGGTCCAGCCCAACAAGGGAGATGTTGCCCTTCAATTGGTAGATGAGCAACTTGTGAGCAACAAGATATTGCTTTTGAAAGAAAGGTTGAGCCGCTGTTGTTCGGTGAAATGATAAAGAGATTAAGATTAATCTCTTTATAAACTTCTTCTATTTGCACAATCAACGCTCCCTTGGAATATCATGCACACTCAATGAAGAATTTTTATGAAGAACATCCATTATTAGATGAACTCTAGCTTCGTTACTTGCATTATAAACACCGTGCATTAGTAAGTTATTGATTTCATAAATCACTCCTTCTTGCAAGAACAGATCGTCACCTCCTAAAAAGAAATGAACACCTTTTTGAGTTTTGATGGGTACATGTATTCGGTGAGACTGACTAAACCTGGGTCCTCTATCTTGGTGCAATGGTATTCTCGTTTGGGGTTTCATTCTTGCAAACATTAGAGCCAAAATATTCAGCTCATCATATTTATAGAAATATTTCAATTTTTCATATAAATCTTGGAGCAGTGGATTCCATTCATCTGCTAATTTTTTATCAAACATTAATTCATCATGTTGCGGAAACTTAATTCCAATGGTTTGTGTTTGAGAATGGACTTTAAAAATGTTTTGACGATAGTTGTATTCATTCCAATCTTCTTCTGAATAGGAAAGAACTTTTTCTTTAATTGAACTTAAATCCAGTTTTCCTATTATTTATATTTGCAATCAAGCAACATTTATTATTGAAGTATTTATTAATGTTCAATATTTTTATTCTTCCCTTCTGAAGAAGTAAGACATTCTCTTTATAATTTTAGGAATAAAGATCTTTATACAAATCAATTCCAAAAGGTTGAGTGAATTTGAGAATTTTCTTTACTTGCCAATCCTCAAGGCTCTTTTTCCATTTATCAACTTCATTTGAGGTGTTCCTATAAGGTTTATAGGGGTTTCCCGAATGAGAAGAAATAGTTTCATTTAGAGTTTTGTCTGTTTTTTCAGTCCATGTAAGGTCCAGATTGTTGAAAAGCTCTTTAAATTCACCTTCAGGCCTTTGGCAAATGTCTTCATGTCGAATGACTATTCTATTATGAAGCTTCGCCTGCTCTAGCTCTAGTTTATAGACAATCCCCCAAAAAACAGAGATTTGCTCCCAAAAACCACGAGCCTCTTTAATCACATCCTCATAAGGACGGTAATATTTATCCATTAAATTCTGCTGTTTGAGAATATTTTGAATTGGTTTTTCTAGTAATATTTCTTGCCTATCGTTAGGCATTGAGTTGACCCAAACTTTAAACCAACTAGCCGCAAGGTTAAGTGGATTCCTTGTTATTGTAATTATTTTGGCATTATAATTCGCTTCAAACCATTCCAACATCATTGATGCGTGTACATCTTTAATTAGTATTGTTTCAAGAGGATCAATTGTTTGCCTTTTTTGTTTAGAAAAGCGGACTGGGTTTTGGGACTCAATATTTTCTCCGCTCAAGAGAGAATCACAAAACTTTTTATTATCTTCAGCTTCATCATCAGCTTTTATAAACTTTCGGTAAAAACTTCTAGAGCTTGGAACGAAACGTGGATTGAAGGGTTCATGAAAATAATGGGAAATTTCTGTAGCCGTATTTAATATGTATGTCAGCCAGGTTGAACCCGAACGAGGCATACCAGAAATGAAGATTATTGGATTTTGTATTCCTTTACTTATTTATTAGAAGTTGAAATGGATAGTTATTTGATTTATTCCACCGGTTTAAGGTGTTAATTACAAAAGTTATAAGGGGATAAACCCTATTTTAGTTTCTTCTTTTCGTCCATGACATTGTAAATAATTCTTGAATGTTACCGTCAGAAAGTTTTACAACTTCTTTATTATCCAAATCAACTTCCATTGGCTTAAAAAGAGTTTTGAGATGCAATGTGCCGTTTTCTTCAACAATAATCACACAACCTTCCGGAGTAATTAGGTAGTAGTCATCTTTGTCACCAAGGGGTTCTTGAAAATAAACCGCTTTTTTCATCATATTTTTTAGTTCAGTCGGAGAAATACCTCTTTCTATCATTCTTCCTAAAGCATGGTTTATTTTTATAGATAAAGTTTTTTCTCCTGGGGTGGCAATTACATCAAAATCACCTTCCCCAGAACCAGAGTAATCTTTTAATTTGCAATCCATCATCCATTTTGTAAATTTTGTTCCTTCATTAATAAGCTTGTTATTTTTTTCGTAATTGAACTGGTCTATCAATGGCTGAAATTGATGTTGAAAATTTTCTTTGATGGTTAGTTCTGCCCAATCCGGCTTCTTATCGATATAGTTAAATTTTAATATTTCCTGTATTGCCTGTATTTCCTGAGTGCCTAGCTTCCTTGGAACATAGTGTCGATACCAATTAATTGACGTTTTTTTTTCCTCAAATTGATTCTTATTTGAGTCAACTGCTTTATGGAAAAGTATTTGGGGTATTTTAAATGTAATTAGTGATGGGTTGTTTTGATAGATAATATACTTTGAATTTTTTCCAAAAATGTATGAAAATACTTTTTGTAAGTGCTCGCTGTTTTTGCAAAAACTAGTCTTCAAACCTCTTTCCCACTTATCAACTCCATATAATTGCATAAGCTCTTCTTCTTCAACTGTACCAAGAAGTATTTTGTAAGGCTCGTCTTTATCAGCTTGAGGCTTTTCATTGCCAAGTAAAGATTTCCCAAAATTAACAAGTGCATTCCTGAATATTTTTACTTGAATCGAAGATAAGGTCATAGTCTTTTCTTCTTGATTGTTATTAATAAGACTGATTGAATATCCGTGAGAACTTGGAATACCTTTGGGTCTCTCTTTTCCTTTAAAAGATTCGATCAATAATACTTTGCCATCGGCAAGAGGAATTGGTTTACCAGTTAATTGTTTTAATTCTGCTACCTCATTTACATCCAAGAAATTTGGAATTGATGAAACAATTTTGTCTTTTTCTTCTATGGGTGGAGTTGAAGCTTTATTGACTTCTTCTGTATTATTCTCCAAAACTTTAACTTTACTTGAGAGTTCCTGGTTTTCTGTTGATAATTTTTGATTCTCTTCCCTTAAATTGGTGACTTGAGACTGAAGCTCTGCCTTATCTTGTTCATGCTGTTCAGTCAAAGATCTATAAACTCCCTCAATAAGATCAATTTGTTGATGATGTAAGTTAACCAACTCTTGAATCTGTTGAAATTCCTCTAGAGCATATCTTGATAATCCTGTTGTGTCTTTTATATTACTTAAAGAAGTCAAGGATTGCTCTGTTGAGATTTCTACCGTTTGCTCAGGTTGCTCCGATGAATCTAATTGTATTTCTGTCTCTGGTGTTACAAATTTGCGCAATAATTGGACAGTGTAGTCTAAAAGTTCTTTAGCACTACTAATAACTTCTAAAGTATCCCTACCCGCAATCTCTGGACCAGTTTTGAGCTCTTCTAGAGAATCTTTTATTAAAGCAAGTGCACTAATGAATTTCCCAGGTTTACTCTGTTCATCTAGCTTTCCTTCTGAAAGAAGATGTTCAACTTTTCCTACTTTTTTAGCCAAACCAATATAACTGGTAGTGTGCAGTGGTTTATAACGTTGAATTGTGGCATTTATAATATCTGTCTTATTTATACTCAAGCCCATAACATTACGTATGTAAATATGTAAATCTGGGTTTAATAATATAAATACGCTTAGCTTTTATGCATTAAATGATAATTAAGCTTGCTAATCGGGCCTGGATTATAAATATCGTTTGTGAGAATTCTTTTATAAAGAACTAATAGAATATTCTCCGTAGATTACCAATTTAAGTCATTTACAAGATATTTCAAAATCAATAAATATCGAAAGTTTACCGAAATTTTCCTTGCTAGAAAAATGTATAAGGTTTGTAGAAACTGGAACCCAAGAAAGCCAGAGTAAGTTATTTAATCGCCATTAGATAAAGACTTTTGAAAGATTATTTGTGGAATGTTGAAAGTAATGCTCTTTTGCTTATCTTTTTTTGAATATGAAACAACAAAACTAGTTTCAGCAGCATTAACTTCAAAAAATTCAGAAAAAACTTTATTTAAATATTTGGCATTTCGTGAAATTTTCGTTCCATAATTATTAGTGCTAGAACCAACTGATTGAAAAATCTCTTTTAAAGAATCTTCTTCCAACACATAGTCCAAGTGAACTTCTTTGTTTTTGCTTTCTTGCATTTCTTTTGCTTTTAAAAGAAACAAACAATCTAATAAGTCAAAGTGTTTTGGAGATAAAGTTTTATAGGTAATCCGATCTCCAGCTGAGTCAAATAACTGAATTACGTGAGTGTGATCGGTTGGATTTGTTGAAGGTACTCTTACTCTTTTTCTTGAACTGATTAGTAGAAATTGGCCATTTGTAAGTGGAATATGAATATCTAGAATGCCATTTTTCTCGATTATTTCACTTGGATTTAAATATTCAGCTTGAGGATCAGGACTTGCGAGATTTTGCTTTGGCAGAAGTTTAAGATTTAATCTGGTATTCTCTTCTCTCAGGGATGCAATTTCTTGTAGCATAGATTCGGTTGTTAAGGACCCATAATAATTTTGGAAGAGATTAATTTGTAAATAGTGACTTCGAATAGACTCTAGGGCTTGCGAAAATTGTTTTTGTGTAACTTCATAAAGAGAGTTTAAATCTTGATTCTCGACATAAGAATCCGGTAATTTTATTGAGAAATATTCTTCTTTCTCTGATCCTAGTAGAACTTGAACTTTGTTTTCAATCTCATCAGATACAAATGAATACAATAAAGTACTTGCACAATTTAAGAGCTTTTGAATTGAAGATAAAGAATTAAAAGGAATAGGTATGTTGTTTAGGGCTTGTTTAATATTTTTTACAACTGGAATTGCTCTCAATGAAGAATCAACTTCTGTTGAAGCAACAAGAAGATTTGGAATATGCACAGAAGGCTTATCATCAACTTCATTTCTTAGTTCGTATATTCTTGCAACCACAGAAGGCAGGCTAGAATAAGAAGTATTCTGAACAACGGCTAGAAGTTTTCGAGACCTTATTGTCTTTTGTATTTTGTTTCCTATTCCCGCTATTGGAGAAATTTCCAGGTCCATATTGTGTAAATCAATTTGAAAGTTTCAAGCTAATTTACTAATTTCCTAGAGGTTTTATCTATTAAATCTTTTTTATTCTCAATTCTCCTAATTTCTCTTGAATTACTCTCCTATCGAATTTGGTCTTATCAACTGATAGCTAAAGAGACAGTATAGTTACTGTTGGCAAAATCATCTCTTGCAGTTCTAAAGTGGATAACCATGTCGCTATTACTGGTGTTTTCATATGCTAATGATTGTGTTTCGCCTGTGCTAAAGAATTCTTGTAGAAAGCCAAGTGCTTTTGTATTCTCTTCATTAACAAACCACATTCCTACCCAATCTGAAGCATTTGTTGAAGTTAAAGTTACAGTTGCTGTACTGTTAGCAGGAACAACAATTCTATAGTCATCATAACGTTGAGAATTATCTGGAACAACAAAAGTGCTTCCAGGATATAAGTTGTCAGCAGTTGGGCCAGAGTCACCAGTAGAAAAAGACTCATTTATTGTCTGACCATCTGAGAGGGATGATCCTGGGAATACTTCAGTCGCACCTATCGTAAGGTTAGCACTATCATTGAAGGATACTCCTAAAGAGTCAGTAACAGTAAGCTCAAAAGTGTAATCTCCATCAACTAGGCCCGTTGTTAAAGAACCACCATTGAGTGCATTTTGATAATCGGTTAAAGAGTTATATGTAGTATTGAAAACCTCTGTGTTTGAGCTATCCTTAATTACAACATTGAAGCTTGAAAGATTTCCATCAACATCACTCGGGACTGCCCATAAATAGCCAATAGCAGAACCGGCCGTTCTCGTTCCTAAACTATCTGGCATAGATATAGTTGGTGCAGAATTTATATTAAAGCTAACCGTTTCTTGAATTGAAGCAACGTCATCAGTAGCTCTTACCGTGAGTGAGTGCTCTCCTTCAGAGAGTCCAGTTCCATCATAGGCTGCTATTGCATTGTTAAAGCTTGTTAGATCCGCAAAAGTTTGGTAGTCACCATTATCTATTTTGAAGGCATATTCAGTAATAGAATTATCTGAATCACTTATATTCACTGATAATGATAAGAAACCAGGATTCGCAACATCATTTAAAGAATCAGCTTCGTTAGTGACGTCATTAGTTACCGCATCTAAATTAGATATTACTGGAATAGCATTATTGATTGTAAAAGTATCAGTACCTGTAGCTACTTCGCCCAAATTATCAGTTAGTCTTACATTGAGTGTGTAAGTTGTCTCTGTGGTTAGAGTATTTGCAACTCGGTTTATCTCTTCTTCAAATAACTCAAGCTTTTCTCTTTGAGAAATTTCATCATAATGAGATATTTGATAGTTGTTACTATTGCCGTCTGTTGCTTTGAGGGTATATTCAACACCTTCATTCTCCGCTTGAGAATTATTGCCGGAAAATGCATAAATAATAATTTCTTGACTTGAACCGGAAGTATTCGTATAGCTTAACGATGCGCTACTTCTTTCAATTTCATTGTTACTCACACTGTTAGATGATAGGCTGGTATTCCCTATATATCCATTACTTGGAGAGTCTAGAGTGTGTGAGCTTCCATCATAAATGGCTAGTCGAGAGCCAGAATAGTATCCATCGAAACCAGTTTCAAGCTCTAGGTTTAGCGTTCCTCCATCTTCTACCGTTACCGTGAAAATATCCATAATGGCATACCAATAAGCATCAAAGTGATCCTCATCGGATTTAAATAAACCATTAACGGTACCATCGTAAGTATAGGTGTCGAAGTCCACTTCAACAAAATCACCATTTACTCCGTCAATTTTGTATTCATATTTTGTTAAGTTATTATCAATGTCTAGATTTTGTACTGGTTTAACACCGGCTTCATAATGAGATACAACTTGATCAAAAGTCAAAGTACTATCAAAAATTGCAACTTCATCGATTAACCCTCTGTAATTTTGGCCTGAAGAGCCGTGTCCAATGAAAGATTCTGTTCTAGTAACACTTGTTGCATTGTTTACGGTGTTACTACCATAGAGCTCGATTCCATTGTGGTAGGCCCTCACAAGACCGCTGTCATCTTGAGAAACAACTATATGCTGCCATTCATCATATGATATTGGATTTCTCCAACCTGGTTGATCGCCAAAAAATACGTTATTACCACCGACGCTAACAGTTAAGCCTCCTCCGTTAGAATATACCGATATTAAGTCAGCATTATTACTGGTGCCAAGTTCTATGAAGTTAATATTCTCTCCTGAACTCCATAAATAACTATCATTGGGATTAATCCAAAATTCAATGGTAAATCCTTGAGATAGATCAGTTGTTATATCCGGTAAATCAACATAGTTCGTTCCATCAAGCTTAAGAGAATTGCCATTCGGAGATAATTCTGAGAAAGAATCTTCGACAATTTCAGGTGAAGAAATGAAAGTTCCATTCAAGCTATTGCCCGATGAGTCTAACGCTAATGTGGAATCATCTAATTTGTAATAGGCAATTGGGCTGTCTGTATTTATTACATTTTCGTAATTCGGTATTGTGTAACCACCTTCACCAATTGTGACGTTTACGTTGCCAGAATAAGTAATATTTTTATCAGCTTGAACTAACCCTTCGGTTACATCATTTATTGCATCAAGTGAGAAATCCGGTTTGCTGTTAACAGTGAAACTCAGTAAATTTTCATTTTCATAGTCATTGTTAGCCTGTTTGACGGATTCCAGGGCATAACCCGGTGCGGTTAAAAGATAAGGTTCTTTAATTGAAGGATCAAACTCATTTTGGTTATATCCAGATGAAACTTGAATCAGAACTTTTATATCCTCAGAGCTGGTGTTCTCATAAGATGTTTCTAAAGAATCGCCAGTAGAAAGACTATAGTCACTAACTCCTTTCAATAAGCCATCTCCACCGGGACCTCCTGGATCATACTTGTTGAAATCTTGTATCAAAAGTTGTGCAGAACTTGAATTTGCTGGGGTTACGGATAAATTAATCGTCTCACCAGCCTTAATAACGGTTGTATAACGATCAACTTGATCTCCAAACCAATAACCATCGTAATGATCATTGGAAGTTATTTCTCCTACAACCTGAGTGAAAGTTGATTTCCCTGAATCATTGATTGCTCCAATCTTTATGGAATATGTATCCTCGTTCAAATTTGATGTGTCAAAGGAGTTCAATTTACTTTCTAATGAAGTTAAATCTGTAGCAGTATCAGAGCTAACAGTCGTTCCAGATGAATCAACTATTTGATATTCATAATTAACAATGACAGATACATCAGAGAAACTCAGTCCATCTAGAGATACACTCAAATTAGTTCCAGCTGAGATTATGTTGCCAAGATTTTGACTTCCAGCTACATCTTGAGTAACCACATCAACAACTCCAGTATCGTTTAATGATACTGTTGGAGGTTCTGCTAAACTTTCAGAAGTAACAGTGAATTTAGCAATTGGAATTGTTTCATCAGCTGGTTGAACAAGAAAACCTGGGATTCTTAACTTGTAATCTCCTAGAGCTTCTGCGTCGTATGAAGAAACTCTTATGAGGATTTCGTTTCCAGTGAAATCTTCAAAATCTGTATGATTGTATGAGCTACCTGAAGAACTTAGCCAGATAGTAAAGTCGTTAAGTCTCACTCCAGATTGTTTATCAAACAAATTAATTGAGAGTCCATCTGAATTGTTTAAACCATTTTCTACAGAAAGTTCTTCTGCGAGAATATATAAACGGTCGCTTTCAGCCGGAAATTCAATAGTGTAATCATCATAATAGTGTGTTCCATTTCTTCCGTAAACTCCTTCTAAATTACTTGAGGCAGATCCAGAGTATTCTAGAGAGGAATCATCACTGGCTATAGATCCAGTAACTACTTCGTCAAATCCTTGTAACACTAAAGAACCCAGAGAGTCCTTTAGAATAGCCTCAAGAGTATAATCACCTGGAGTAATATTGTTAGTATTTAAATCAAAACTATTCATTCCGTTTTGATAATCCGCTAATGAATTGTATTCAGGGCTAGTATATTTCACTGCACCTTCTGAATCTTTAATTATAAATTGATAGGTTGCTACAACATCCGAGGGTTGCCCAAGCTCATTTAAAATTCCTTCTGCTGTCTGACCAAAGGAAGAGACCGAATCACTGAAAGGTGACGTGTAAGCTGTTTTACCTTGAAGATCTATTACATAATCTCCAAATTGACTTGTATCAGTTGAATAAACTGCAATTGTAAACACCTCAGTATCGGTTCCACTGTTTTGTATAGAGCTACCAAAGCTTTCATAATATTGAGTAAAGCTACTTGTTTGGAGTTGATTACCAGTGGAGTCATAAACTGCCATTTCGAAGCTATCAAAGCTTTCATTGAAATCAGGTGAATAAGCTCTCAAATCAAGCGTATCACCAGCTTCTAATTCAACGTAATAAACGTCCGTAAAACGATTATTTGAGCTTTGGAAATCATCTGTACTTATAGAACCTCTTATCTCTCCATCTGTAAACTCAATTGGTTTGTAAACAGTTGCCCCTCCTGTGTTGAGGGTATAAGAACCTGTTCCACCAGGCTGTTCTGATTCGACCTTAATTAATAACTCAATTGGATCTTCTACACTCTCTCTTATTTCAATGTTTTGAGAGGTTCCCTGGTCGAGGGCTATTAGTGTATAGCCTGTAGTTGATGAACTACTACTACCCAGTGTAAGCTCGATATTAACAGGTGCAACTGTTGGGTTGGTAATAGAGTATAAATTGTTTTGTGAGTCAAACTGATAGTCACCGACCAATGTTCTATCTGCTTCGGTAGCAATTAAGTAGTAGTCTGATGAGTTAGTGCTGTTAGTCGCGGTTAGAGTGTAAGATGCCTCTTGATCTGTGCTATAAGTTGTTACTCTGATTTTTACATCCAAATCCGATGTTGCAGAATTCGTGTGACTAATGAATGCTGTATTACTACTATTCCAATCAGAATCTGAGCGAAGTATCGTATTATTCTGAGCGTCATATAACTCCAGATTTGGTCCAGCTCCAGTTTCTCTGAGAGATAAATTTATTGTATCTCCTGCGAGTATGGTTGTTGTATATTCGTCATAGTACCTAGATCCATCATACTGATCGTCATTTGTGAGTACTTGTTGAATTGTTCCATCACCCTCTAACACAATGGGGTTAGTATCGTGATCTAGATTCACAAAAGTTAGTAAAGGATCAAAATTACTATCTTGTCCGTTTACATTGAAATCAATTGTTTGCCCAGCCGCTAATTGAAAATTATATTTGTCAACTGAAACATCACTATTATTAAACATCTTGGCAACTGTTGGATCTGTGTTTTCAGCGAGAATCCCATCAACAGTTCCATCATATACTCCGTAAGTAAAGCTCAATTCTTCAAGAGAGTTCCCTGCATTATATTCTGATTCATCAAGAAAATTACTCAAGGCATTTATGTCAAACTCAAATCTCGAATTTGAATCACTCAAGTCGTAAATTTTAATATCAGCGTTTTGACCTAAAGAAGAATCCAAGCTTAAATTGATAGTTTCGTATGGATTTAAAGTAGCGTAATAGAAATCTGAGTAAACATCAGAATTTGAAGAATCGAAAACAAAATCCCCTGCTTGCAATGTTCCATCAAAAGAACTATCCGAAGAGATTATATTGGTTCCGTTGAAACTAGATGAAAGATCTGGGATATTGACGCTGAATGATCCTCCTAGCGTAGAAATGGTGTTACTGTCAGCGACGCTAAATTTCGAATCTTGAGTGATTATGTCAAACTCGCCAATATAGGCTTGCTCATTAGAGTTGATAACAAAAGTATCACTTGCAGTCCCAACTTGACCAAATGAATCGGTTAACCTCACTTCCAGTGTATGTTCTGCATTGTCAGTAAAAGCATTTCCAATTTCTTCAATAGCTGATTTGAGGAACTCTTCTTGAGATGAATTTGCCTCAGTGAAAGTAAACCCATCAGCAATAAAAGTATAGTTTCCTATATTCGATGAAGAATAATCCGATCTAATTTGAACTCTAACATTAATGTCTTTTCCTTCATTATTGGTAAAACTTCCAGACGAGCTAGAGCTGCCGTAATATTCACTTGCTGTGCCCAAGTCATTTATTGAAACATACGAGTCGAAATCAGCGTTTATTGTAAAATCAAAAGTCTCACCATCTTTTATGGTTGTGTAATAGTAATCGCTATATAAAGTTCCAGAAAAATAACCGCCAAATTGTACAAACAGACTATCATCAGTTGTAGTCAGTTCACCATTTATAGTTCCATCATACGTTGATCCAGCTAATTCAGTCCAGGTTGCAGCGCCATCAAACTTGTACTCATACTTCTCAATGTCATTATCAACATCAGTAGAACTAAACCCAAAATTTAATTGCTGAGAAATGTTATCATCATCGCCAATTATTGCATCAATAGTTGGACTGGGGGCAGAGTTAATTGAGAAAAATACGTCTGGTCTTACAATCTCACTATTACTAATTGTTAAAGTGTAGCTTTCTTCGGTAGTGCTACTAGGATCAATTCCTTCATCAAACCTTATTAATAAATCTCTACCACTTGTTAAATTGTTTGTATAAGATAAGCTTGCAGAAGTATCTCCCCAAGAAGACTCTGGGCGGGAAGCTAATTCTAGGTTTGTATCCAAGTCATAGACGGTAATTATTGGATCCATTGATATATTCGCGTTGCTTGAAATGTTAATGTCTATGGTTTCACCGGCATCAATTGTTGTAAAGTATTCGTCAACTACTCTAGCCTCACCTTGAAAACCTATGTTCACTCCATCTTGAAGATTAAAAGCATCTACCAAAGTACCATCAAAGCCGTCTCCACCTACTAAGCCTTCGGCTCCGTAATTATCTACGGCAACCACGTCGAGTTTGTATTTATCGGAAGTTAATGAAGATGTAGCAGAATTGACTCCAGAAATTAATGATGTTTCATCCGTGAATACTGAGCTTGTATCAATTGGGTTATTAGAACTATCACTTATTATGTATTTGTATCCAGCAATAGTTCCATCATCAGACACATCACTCAGAGAAACACTTAAATTTCCACCTACATCTATAACGTTCGCAGAAGGATTACTGCTTGCATTATCCGCAGTTACCGGATCGAATTTCAAAGTTGGTCTTTCGTTGACTATGAAGTCAACTGAATCGGTAGCAAAGCCTTTTGAGTCTGTAGCTCTTACAAATAATTTGCTTTCACCACTTCCTAAGCTTTCTCCATCAAAGTTATTAAAAGCTGCTTTAAAGCTTGTTTCATCCGTAAATGTTCTCCAGTCTTCTTTGAGAGAATGTGTGCTAGAGGTTACAGTGTATGCCACATCTGGATTTGTTTCTCTTATTCCCAGTCTTATTGTTACATCAGTATCTGAAGTTGAATTGCTTGTATATTGAAAATCACCAGTAGTTCCATAGTCCCAAGTATCCAGAAGTAAACTGTCGTCAGTTTGATCAATAATCTGAATATGCAGGCTGTCGCTGGATGTTAGATCAGTAATTAGATCAATATCAATATTTTCACCGGCTTTCAATGTCGTTTCAAATTCATCATAGGTAACTGTGTAGCCTCTCATATCAGTTGTAGGGTCATTTGAATCAAAACTACCTGATAACTTGCTGTTTTGAACAGCAAAAGCATACTCACTAATAGAATCACCCGGTGATGCGTTAATTGTTACAGTTGGAGAAAGGAAGCCGGGGACAGCAACATTATTGGTTTCGTTCGCGGCGACTCCACTGTTCGTTACATCTTGGGATACTGCATCTAATCCGCTGATTGTTAAACCATTAACTACTGTGAAGGAATCCGAATCACTTCCTTCAAGGCCGAAACTATCGATAACCTTTACATCAACAGTGTGAGTTCCAATTGTAAAAGCATTTCCAGCAGCGTTTATAGCATTAGTTAAACTTGACTGAGAAGTAAATCCAGTTTGCCAGGAGCCACCATCAATCCTATATTCATAACTTGCAACATTATCGTTGGCATCCAAGGATACTCCAGAATTAATAGCAAAGTTCATATTGCCTTCCGCAATTATATTGTCATTGTTTGCGTCAACAGTATCAATTGATGGAGTTGGCGCTGTGTTGATGAAAAATTGGTTTAAAGGAATACCTTTATCGGTTAATGGGGTTAACTGATAATTTGAGCCATCTGAATTATTAGTTACAGTCAAACTATAATCACCTAATTGATCATTGTATCGATGACTTGCTCTTGCAATTAGATCGATACTAGAAGTGGATGAATTTAAATAACTTATTCTTGCATCAGCAAAGAAATTCGACGTTTCACTACCAGTATCATTTCTAAGTTCGTCCCCAGTACTTTTGTCTATTAAGTAAAGATTTTCAGCCACATTATCACCAATCATTAATAAAGATACTGTCTCACCAGCACCCAAAGTGAAGGAATAATCATCGTAGTAACGATTACTATTTGAATCTAATGGATTAGAAACACCATCATTAATAAGCGTTCCGTGAACAGTACCATCTGCTGTTGATAGTTCAGAAGTTAAACCGTATTCATCAGTGACTCTAATTTGAATCTCTCCGGATTCTGTTTGACCTGGTACTGTAAGCTCTCCTGCAGAACCGTCAAAAGATGTCCATGTAGTACCATCATCTATACTGTATTCGTAACCACTAGCGCTTCCTATTGTATTGAAAAATGAGAAACCAGTTTTAAAATCTGTACTGGCAGCAACTAAGTTATCAACATTATCAACTGAGCCAGGAACAGCAGTCTCAATTGCATCAATAATGTTTATTGTGGGTCTATCATTAACTGTGAAACCATCAGTAGCAAGTATTCCACCGTCAATAACCTTTTCTCCAATTAGAGTGTAATTGTCACTTGTATTGGGATTAGTAGCAGAAATGGTGTAACTACCAGTTGAGTATTGAGGAGAGGTAGAGGTTGCCCTGACTATTACATCTAAATCGGAAGTGGAAGAGTTTGTGTAAGTTATTTTTGCATTATCTCCATCACCACTATTATCGTCTGATTGAATTAAAGTACTATCATTTTTATTAAGTAGCTGGAGATATTCATTGAAATCAGAACCAGTTAGGTTTATTTCAATAGATTCACCTGCTTTAACAGTAGTTGTGTAATCATCAAAAAAGCTATTTTCAAACAATGGATTTAAACCATCAGATAATGTTAGTTCTTCTGTTCCGCTTCCATCAAAATTCAAGACCAATTTAGTTAGCTCATTGTTTTCATCATAAGCTTTCACCTTTAATACATAGTCTCCAGCAGCAGAAAGATTATTTGTCTCAGCATTAATTGCAAGAATCAAATCATCTTTGTCGACATCTGTGTCGCTATCTTGATCAGTAACAACTTTCCAAGTATCAACCACATCTTCTGTTCTGAAGATTGAATATTGGTACTCAGTTACAGGAGAAGCACCTTCAGTAATATCTATTGCTGCCGCTAAGTTGTAATTGTTCTCTCCACCAGGATTGACAATATTATTACTTTCACCAGCACCAGTTGATACTGCGTCAAAGCTATTTATTTGTAGATTTTGTTGAGTTATTGTATAGCTGGAAGAAGCAATTCCTGACTCTAATCCTAAGGAGTCAATGGCTTTAACTTCAATAGTGTGAGTTCCTCCGGTAAAGTTGGTATTTGCATCTGTATTTATGGCAGAAGTTAAACTTGAAGTATTGGTAAGGTTTCCGTTCCAAGTACCACCATCAATTCTGTATTGGTATTCAACGATAGTTCCAGTTGAATCACTAAAAGCGCTTGTTATTCCAAAATTAACCTGACCTGCATCAAAAGTATTATCCGCATCACCAATGTGAGCATCTATAGACCCAGTTCCAGGAGCTTGGTTAACCGTAAAATTGGCTGAAACTGCTTCAGAAACGAGACCGAAACTATCAGTTGCTCTAACAAACATTTGTGTTCCAGATGTCACACCGGGTACAGTTGTACCATCGAAAGTATTCCAATTTGTGTTATCAAAGGAATATTCAAAAGTCGAAATATTTCCAAGGGTGTTATCTACATCTAACTTGATACCAAAATCTACATTTGGATTAATTATATTGCCATCATCAAGTGCTTGATCTTGAACATCGGAGGGTACAGGATCAAAGTTGATAATTGTTGGTAAATCATTAACCGTAAATGTGGTACTTGCGGTTGAAGAATCAACTGCATCGGTTGCCTTAACAAATAATGTATGATCACCATCGTTTGTTATTGAAGCACTCGAATTGTTAATAAGTTGAATTAGGTCAGAAGTATCAATTCCTCCCCCATTTACATCTGTTACAGTAGTCCAGGAACCGGTCTCTTTAGTACTGTCAATCTTGTATTCATATGATTCTATCGGTATACCACCAGAGTTAATCGTTACATCCGCATTGAGTCCAAGATCTGCTTTCCCTTCAGGATTAATCACATCTAAGGTTGAATCTTTCACTGCGTCCAATCCAGAGATTGTAATTGGGTTAGCAAGTGTAAAGTTGGAAGTTGCAACTTGAGACTCTAAACCAAGTGAGTCAACAGCCTTAACCTCTACAGTGTAACTACCAGTACTCAAAGTATTTCCAGCACTATTGATTGAAGATGTTAGAGTCGTTGTATCAGTAAAACCACCCTGCCAGTTAGTACCATCGAGTCTATATTGGTATTCAACTATGCTACCAGTACTATCTGTAAAATCTGAGGTTATAGCAAAGTCCATATTTCCAATATGGAAGGTATTATCAGCATCGCTTTCATTTGCATCTATTGTTCCGTTGGAAGGAGCTTCGTTGATTGTATAAGAATCCATCAAGGTGTTGGAGGTTAATCCATAATTATCTGTCAGTCTCACGAATAATTGAGAGCCGCTATTAACACCTGAAATACTTGCTCCATTAAACTCATTGAAATTACTACCGTCAAAGGAATATTCATATTTGTTCACAACTCCAAATTGGTTATTAGAGTTGAATGAAATATCTAAATCAGAATCAGGTTTAATTAAATTCTCGCTGTCTATTGATTCATTTGTTGCGTCTTGTGAAACTGCATCCAAATTAGAGACAACTGGAGAATCATTCACGAAAAAGGAAGTTGAGACAGAGTCTGAATCAATAGCATTTGTAGCTTGCACGGTTAAATCATATTCACCGGGTAAGCTCAGTAGAGATGTTCTGTCATTCACCATCTTCACTAAATCAAGCTCGTCTACTTTTGTGTCAGAGTTAACATCCGTTACTGTGGTGAAGCTTTCTACCTGACCTGATTTCACTAAGCTGAATTGCAAAGAAGTCAATCCAGTACCACCATCATCGATGGATAGTGAAGCGTTAAGACTTAACCCACCTTGCCCCGTTGGGTTTATTATATTAGCTACAGATGCATCGAGGAATTGATTTGCTGAACCGAAAGTGGGAGTAGCTTGGATATACCAATCAGAGGATGAATTGCCAAGACCATCGAACTCTATTGATTGTGCGGATGTAAGAGATGAAACATTAATAAAATCTCCAGCCGTCCAAATTCCTTTTGCGTCAGCAACTGACTCCCTACCTTGTCCACTAGCACCCCATTGAACAAAATCTTGAATAGCGGATGTACTACTAAAACTATTGGAACTGTACAGGCCTAGATCTCCAGCTGAATCATCAAGGCTAAATCCAGATAGAACAACCGTTTCTCCCGGATTGAGATTGAGACTACCGGAAACTATATTTAAAGAGCTCAATTGAGCATAGCTGAATTTAGAACAGAACCACCATCCAGATATATCAATGACTTCATTCCCTCTATTAATTAATTCAACCTGATCAGTCCCAAGAATTGACATTTCATTAATTACTACATTTGCCCCATCATCTGAGCCAGCAACGGCATCAAGATTGCTTAATTCCACGGGTCTACCTAAGGTGAAATTGTCTGATGCAACCTGGGATTCCAAGCCAAGAGAGTCAATCGCTTTAACTTCAAGAGTGTAATCACCAATATCTAAAGAATTTCCTTCGGAATTAATATCTGAAGTTAATGAGTTTGTATCTGTAAAACCTGTTTGCCAAGTTCCTCCATCTAAACGATACTGATACTCGACAATGTTTCCTGTCGTATCAGTAAAGTTTGAAACAATTCCAAAGTCGAACTCTCCAACCGCAAATACAGTATTCCCTGTCGAAACATTTGCATCTATATCCCCAACTGAAGGAGCTTCATTTAAGGTGAAACTTTCAGAAACAACTTCGGATACCAATCCAAACTCATCGGTAGCTCTGACAAATATCTGAGTACCGCTGTTGACTCCTGGTATCGAAGTTCCATTGAATTCAGTGAAATTAGTTCCGTCTAG
>JAAUYH010052640.1_pt1 | contig 33431 bp, 26 predicted proteins | sample 7278061 | NCBI WGS metagenome assembly JAAUYH01 (sample SAMN14350203, study PRJNA611818) | marine sediment metagenome | isolation source: surface marine sediment (0.6m) | place: French Polynesia: Moorea | collected 2018-08 | reverse complement strand
CTTCGAATTGCGTACTGCATGGGTAGGTAGGCAATGGAATAGGCAACGATGCGCAAGTTTGGGTCACTATGCCGTGGGCTTGGACTGTTGGTCGGGTTGTTCACCAGCCAGGCTCTGTTCGCACAGCTCGTCGAGGACTTCGAATCCGTGGCGCCGGGACAACTGGTCAACAGTTTTCCTGCCCAGGGCATCAGCCTTGGGAATTCGCTGCTCGGGGTTCGCTGTGATGTTGATCCGGGTGTTCGGGAAGGCAGCAATTGCCTCAGTGCCCGGTCCGGAAACACTGCAGTCAGAACCCTGGGGGACTCGGAATTCACCCGGGACCCCTTCAGGTTCAACTTTGCCGCGCTACAGGACGAGGTTCGGGCCTATGTTCGCCTGGACGCCCCGGCATCCTTCGATGGCACGGAGATGCGGGTATCCATCGGCGCGGTTGATGAATCCGGCGTCATCTTCAAATCCAGGTTCATCACGTTCACCCATGATTTTGACGGGGGCCAGTGGCATGAACTGGTCATCACTGAAAACATACCGCTGCCGCCGCTGGTTTCGGGTCAGAAAATCGCCGGCGTTGTGATCTGGGGCCAGCAGAATGACGGTTCCCTGCCAACCGCTGACGAAGCCGTCAATGACCTGTTGCTGGACGACCTGGTGTTTGACCGTACGGGCGAACTTCCCGAAGACACTGTGGCGCCTGAAATCGTCGAGTTTTCGGTGCCGGCCAATACCTTCCTGCCATCCGCGTCACCGGACGTCCGGGTTGAAGAAATGGGCCCCGTCGCCGTGGCACGACTGGATACAGTTCGGATAAGGGTCGAGCATGAGACCGACGTCCTGGTTTCCGATTTCTCCGAAAACCCGCTCTGCGGATCCCCGGCGGGGCCGTGCCCGGCCCTGGAATTTCAGGCGTCGGATAACCTGAGCATTGCCCTGGACCCGGAACTCGCGGGCCTGTTCGAGCTGACCCTGCAGGCCTGCGACGTGTCGGCCAACTGCTCGGAAGCGACTGTTTTTGTTCGATACCTGCCGCCCTCCGAACTGCCCGAAGTCCGCTCCTGGTGGATGGAAATCAACCAGGGACTGCAGACCCTAAGCGGGGTAGTACAGCCAGCCCAGCTGGGCATTGCCAGCTATCCAACGGCGGCGGGACCGTTTATTCCGAACCGCGACACGCTGGTTCGCTACTACCTGGTAGCCACGGATGAACCACGATCGAATTACACCGAGAGACTCTACGTTAAGGTGTGGCGCGAGGATGGATCCGTTCGAAGCTACTCATTGGATCCCAACGCTGTTCCGGAAACCGTTCAAGTCATGGTCGACCCCGGGGACACACCGGGTCGCCAGCAGCTGGCCTGGTCTCACAGGCCGGACGTCAATGCCACGCTGAATTTCGTGATTCCCTCGGAGTGGCTGGCCGACGCTGACATGTTTTCAGTGCGACTGGGCCAGTTCAACAGCCAGGGTGAGCCGGTGACCGGTGAAATGCAGGTCAGCCTGGCGGCGCCAACGACCCTTGGGCTGGTCCCGGTGCTGCTCAACTCGCGCCGATTCGTCACCCCGGCGACGGCCGACGTTGTGCAGCAGAGCAAAATCCTGCGGTCATCGTTCCCGGTGAGTGGCGACATCCTGTACCCGAATCCAACCCTGGGACGCTGGAGTTCCCGCTCGGACACGATCAACCCCCACTTTGCCCGCGAGATTGACTACCCGGACCGGCGCAGCGTTGACTGTGGCAAGGTCTTGTCCTGGACCAGGAGCGTGTTTGCCGGCGATCTGGCCACCTATCGCTCGACCCTGGCTGATACGCCGAATGTCACCCTGGTGGCGGGTTTGCTGGGGGATGGGCTGGAGGGCTGTGCCGGCATGGCCTACCGGCCCGGCGAGGTGTCGGTGTCAGAAATCAAGGCCGACCGGGGATTGACCGTTGACCACGAGATTATGCACAACCTGGGATCGCGGCACGCCAGCGACAACCACGGTGAGAGCAACGGTGGCAGCTTCGAGCCCTGGCCCTATCCCCATGGCCACATGAGCCCCGATGGAATCAGCAACTTTGGTGTGCTGATGGACCAGGTGGGTTTCGAGAGCCTCAGCGGCCAATGGAACGTCTTTATTATCGACCCCTGCCGGGTGACGCCGCTGGGTGACCTGGCGCAGCGAATACCCACCTGCGCGCTGCCCGCCGACAACCGGGTTGATATGCACGATTTCATGAGCTACGCGCCGATTCCGACCTGGACCCAGGGTATTCCGAGCGGGTCAAAAACCTTTGCCTGGATGTCCGACATCACCTGGGATCGAGCGTGGCAGGCAATGCGGGATGGTGCCCGCGCCAAGCAACGTGGCCCCTCAGTGAAAACGCCGGGCAGCGATCCGGTGGCATTGATTGTTGCCGGCACCATCGAGCCTGACGGGAATATTCTTACGCTTGAGCGCCTGCTGCGCCAGACCCTGCCCCAGGACGCGCTCACCCAGGCGGCCGGCGACTATTTTCTGCGCGTCTACGATCAGGCCGACACCCTGCTGGTGGAACATGCCTTTATTGCGGAAGTCCTGGACGACGGCAATCAGCATTTCTGGGTGGCAATCGCCGACCAGCCTGCTGCGGATCGGGTCGAGGTCATTGCCCCCGGCGACGAGGTGTTGGGGAGCACGGCCGGCAGTGCCAATCCGCCGACCGTCAACCTGGTCAGCCCCATGGCCGGCCTGGTGGGCCCCGGCCCGATCCTGATCAGCTGGGAGGCCAGCGACCCGGATGGCGATGAATTGAGCTTCCTGGTCCAGATCAGTCCGGACAACGGCGCCAGCTGGCTGGGCCTGGCCTTGACCGAACCTGGAGACGCGACCTCGGTGACCGTCCCCGCCGCCGGGCTCATCCCGACCGATACGGCCAGGGTGCGGGTGATTGCCAGTGACGGTTTCCACACCGCCACGGACGAATCAGCCCAGCCGTTTACGCTGCGCGTTCCCGGTCACCTGTTTGCCAATGGATTCGAGGGCTGATGCCCGAACTGAAGCAGCTCAGGCTTTGACGAAAGACCCCGGCGCCGCTTCTATGGGCTTCAGCTTGCCGTCGCCCGGCTTGCGGGCCTCGGTCTTCTTGGCGCCGGACTGTTTGGCCAGCCACTTGTTCCAGTCGGGCCACCAGGAGCCGGGGTGTTCCTCAGCGCCCTCGATCCACTCGTCCAGGTTGTCCGGCTGGTCTTCGTTGATCCAGTACTGGTACTTGTTGGCATCCGGGTGATTCACCACCCCGGCGATGTGTCCGGAGCCGGCCAGCATGAAGCGCACCGGGCCGGAGACGTTCTTTCTCAGCTTGAACACAGAATGGTAGGGGGCGATGTGGTCTTCCTTGGAGGACTGCAGGTACACCGGGATGTTGATTTTGCTGAGGTCGATGGGCACACCTTTGAGCACCAGGGCGCCGGGTTTGACCAGGTTGTTGTGCAGGTAGCACTCCCGCAGGTAGTACATGTGGGTTTCCCGCGGCATGTTGGTGGAGTCACCGTTCCAATACAGCAGGTCAAACTGCAGCGGGTCTTTACCCAGCAGGTAGTTGTTGACGTAGAACGACCAGATCAGGTCATTGGACCGCAACATATTGAAGGTCGTGTACATGTCACCGGCCTCCAGGTAACCCTTCTCCGCCATGCGCTTGTCGAGGCTGTCCAGCTGATGTTCGTCGATGAACACGCCCAGGTCGCCGGGTTCGGAAAAATCCACCTGGGCGGTGAAGAAGGTGACGGCCTTGATGCGCTCGTCACCGATGGCCGCCATGTAGGCCAGGGTGGCCGCCATCAGGGTGCCGCCGATGCAGTAGCCGATGGCGGTCATTTCGTCGCAGCCCGTGGCCTTCTCGATGGCGTCACAGGCGTCGATGATGCCCTGCTGCATGTAATCTTCGAAGGTTTTCTCGGCCAGGCTCTCGTCGGGGTTGGCCCAGGACACCAGGAACACCGTGTAGCCCTGGTCCACGATCCACTTGACGAAGGAGTTTTCGGGCTTCAGGTCCAGAATGTAGTATTTGTTGATCCATGGCGGCACGATCAGCAGGGGCCGCTTGCGCACTTTCTTCGTGCTGGGCTCGTACTGGATCAGCTGCATGATCTCGTTCTGGTACACCACCTGGCCGGGGGTGGTGGCCAGGTTGACGCCGACTTCAAACGCGTCCTTGTCGGTCATGGCAATCTTCAGATTGCCGCCGCCCTCGGCGATGTCCCGCTTCAGGTTGTCCATGCCTCGAACCAGATTCTCACCTTTGCTGTTGAGGGTGGCTTCCAGGACTTCCGGATTGGTCAGGGCGAAGTTGCTGGGTGAGAACGCGTCGACGAACTGCCGGGTGTAGAACGACACTTTCTGGGCGTCTTTTTTGTCCAGGTCGGTCAGGTTCTCCATAGTGTTCAGCAGCCAGCGCGAGGTGATCAGGTAGGACTGCTTGATCAGGTCGAACATCTGATCCTCGCTCCAGCGGGCATGCTTGAAGCGGCGATCCCCCTTTTCCGGCGTGGCCACGGGCTCTGATTCCTCTCCGGCCAGGCGCTGGGTCGCGTGCTGCCAAAGTTTCATGTGCTCCTGCCACAGGTCCAGGTTGGCCTGTACCAGCTTGGATGGATCCGAGGCCAGCGACTTGCTGGCTTCGACAAACGACCCGGTCAGATTCAACGGATCGAATGCGGCGGTGGCGGTGGCCGTGGTGCTCTTGAGGATTTCGGCAAAGGCTTCCTGACCCTGGCGGGCCATTTCAAACAGGTCCGGGGGGCTCTGCTTGTCCTTGTTCTGGTTCGGGGTTTTGTTCTTGGCCATGGGTTGTCTCTGTCAGTCGGGCTTGTCTTTCCCGGCATCGTCGGGATCCGGTTTGTCAGTCGAACCCTCTCCAAAAAAGGTCTTCTGAAATACGTTCCACATGTCCATGTTCTGGGAGGCCAGGGCGTTCATGGCTGCGGCCGGGGTGTTGGCAAATGTCTTCTGCATCTGCTGGGCAAACTGCTGCTGCTGCTGCATGAACGCGTCCACGCTGGTCTGCAGAAACGGCCCCATGTAGTCCTGCATGGGGTGCCCGTAGAACCGGATCAGCTGGGCCAGCAGGGACGAGCCGAGAATCGGCCGGCCGCCGAGTTCCTGCTCGGAAATGATCTGCAGCAGGATGGAGCGGGTGATGTCCTCGCCGCTGGTGTCATCGATCACTTCCACGTCTTCTCCGTCAACGATGAGCTGCCGGATACCCTGGAGGGTAATGTGTTTGCTGGCCTTGGCGTCGTACAGGCGACGGTTGGCGTATTTCTTGATGATTCGCTTGCTCATAAGGGCTCAGTGTTGTCGGGAAGACCGGCTATTGTAACCCCGGTAAGCAAGGGGGAGGGGGCAAAAAAAAGGCGCCCCGACACCGGGACTGGCCCGGCGTCGGGACGCCGCTGGCATTGTCGTCGTCATGGGCTGGTCGGAACCCATGATGCGACCGTCACGTCGGTGTTCAGGCCGCTTTCTTGGCCTTCTTGGTTTCCTTGGTGACCAGCGCGTCGGACTTCTCCTTGAGGGTCTCGGCCAGGGAAACGTATTCCTCGGCGCGCTGGCGAAGGGTTTCGCCGAACTGCTGGGCCATCTCGTACTGGCGGGTGGCGATTTCCGGCAGTGACTCCACTTCGGCGGGAACCCGGGCGGACTGCACGGCGTAATCCACGCAGTCACCCAGAACCGAATAGTTATGGCGGGCGACTTTTTCAAAGCTTTCCACGGCCAGCGCGCCAAAAGCCTTGGCGGGCTGCATGAACTGCTTCTGTGCGTCGATGACGCTCTGGAACTGGTCTGCAAAGTTGGTCATGTCCATATCTCCTGGGGCAGTGATTTAATGCAGTGCAAAATATACCGAATTTTTGTATGCAGTGCAACAAAGTCGTTTCTGGCCCTTTGTTGTCATTTAAATCATTGTTTTATAAGCACATAAAAATCAATCAGTCTGTCGTTGGTCTCACGGTTAAACCAACGCTTTTGGCCTTGCGCGCTGCATTATGCGCTGTGCACAAAGCGGGAGTTGCTGTTGCGGAGCTACGGCCATGAGATGTAGGATCACCGCCGATGGTACCCATCAGGGTTTAAACGGGAACGCGGTACGTCCTTACCGGACCAATCCGCGGCTGTACCCGCAACTGTAGGCGGCTAGTCCTTCGCTAACTCTGAGCCACTGGAAAGGTCCATCGCCGCGCGAGCGCGGCGGGGTCTGACTGGGAAGGCCAGCGAAGAGACAGGGATCCGCAAGCCAGGAGACCTGCCATCGTGTCGTCCTTCCGGCAGTCGGGATAACTGGGCGGAGCGGTCTGAACGCAGCGGCGACATCAGTGGTTGCCGCTGTCACGTCGGCAATCAGAGCTTAACCCGACCGGGCAGGCGTCTGCCCTTGGAGTCGAACTGATGATGTTGACGCGAAACCTGGCGGGCGCTGTCCTGTTCCTGCCGACCCTGTTCGTACATTCGCCAGGCTGGTCGCACAGCAACGATACGGTCGCCACCCCTGACGTGGAGGAGATCATCGTCACCGCCAGCTCAAGTCCCCTGCAGCTGCGCAAGGTGGGCAGCGCCGTTTCGGTCCTCAGCGCCGAGGACCTGGACCAGCTTGGTGTGCAGTACGTCGCTGATGCCCTGCGGCATGTGCCTGGCCTGGCGGTGAGCCGGTCCGGCAACAGCGGGGGTTTCACCCAGCTGCGAATCCGCGGCAGTGAAGCCAACCACGTCCTGGTCCTGCTGGACGGCGTGGAGATTGCGCCGGCCGACAGCGGCGAGGTGGATCTGTCCACCGTGCTGGCCAGCGACGTGAGCCGCATCGAGGTGATCCGGGGCCCCCAGAGCGGGTTGTTTGGCTCCAACGCCCTGGCTGGGGTCGTGGCCATCTACACTGATGGACCGGCGGCAGGGCAGCCGCTGCGGCTGGAGGCGGAAGCCGGGTCTTATGAGACGTCCAGGCTGGCCCTGTCCGGTGGATTGGGCGATCGAGACTCCGGCGCCCTGTTCAGCCTGACCCAGCGACGCGCTACCGGCCTGAACAATGCCCCGGAGGGCAGCGAAGAGGATGACACGGAGACTACGGCATTTTCCGGTCGTGCTCACCTGCGACTGGGCGACAGCCTGACCCTGTCCGGCACTTTGCGCTACGTGGAAAAAGACGCCGAAACTGATGAGCTGGATTTTTCCGGCGGCCCCAACCAGGGGTTGATCATCGATGCGCCCGGCACCAGCGACACCGTTGACCAGCACCTGGGCGTCTCCGGGCAGTGGGCCAGCGCGGACCGGCGCTGGGTGAGTCAGTTCAGCGCCGGACGCACCGAAACCGAACTGTCCGGCAGCGGCTCGTTCGGTCCTTTTGGCTCCGACACCTCCCGGACCCAGCTGGCCGTCCAGGCCACCCGTACCCTGACCGGAAACCGGACGGTGCAGCAGGTGACCGGTTTCCTGGATCGGGAGCGTGAGACCTTTCGGAATACCTTTCCAACCGATCCGTCCCAGGAACCTCGTTTCGAAAGGGACATGGCGGGCTTCGGTGCCGAGTACCGGCTGGAGCTGGACGATCGCCTGTTCCTGTCGGCCGCCCTGCGGCGGGACAATAACGACGAGTTCGATGACGCCACCACGTGGCGCCTGACCGGCGCCAGGACCGTTGCCCATGGCCGCGGCCGGGCCCACTTCAGCTACGGCAAGGGCGTGACCAACCCGACTTTTTTTGAGCAGTACGGTTTTACGCCGGGATTTTTTGTCGGTAACCCTGATCTGCGGCCCGAGGAGTCCGTGGGCTGGGACCTCGGCCTGGAGTGGCGCTGGGATTCGGATCGCTATGTCACCGATGTAACGGTGTTCTCGGCCGACCTGACCGACGAGATCATCCCGATATTCCCATCGGTGGTGAATGCCGCCGGTGATAGCGAGCGCCGCGGTGTCGAGCTGAGCCTGCGGGCCCGGCTCACCAGCCAGCTGGACCTGTCGGCGTCCTACACCTACACCGACTCCGAGGACGCCGAGGGGCTGGAGGAACTCCGCCGGCCTTCCAGCATGGCCAGCCTGGACCTGGCCTGGCGGCTGGCGGATGAGCGAACCCGCCTGACCCTGGGCCTGGTGCACAACGGCAGCATGCTGGACACGGATTTCCGCAATTTCTACGCCAACGGGTTCGTCGCCGACCGCACCCGGCTCGGCAGCTACACCCTGCTGCAGCTCGGAGGCAGCTACCAGGTCAATCCCCGGGTGGAGCTGTTCGGGCGTGTTGAAAACGCGCTGGATGAAAACTACCAGGAGGTTCTGGGATATCGCAGCCCCGGGCGCGGCGTGTTTGCCGGGGTGCGGGTCGCCTTCGACCGCTGATGCGGTACCTGCTGGCGGCGGCGATGCTGGTCCTGGCCTCGGTCAGGCCGGCGCCGGCCATGCCCCAGCGCATCGTCTCCATTAACGTCTGCACCGACCAGCTGCTGATGGCGCTGGTGGAACCCGAACGAATTGCCTCGGTATCTTTCCTGGCCGCCGATCCCGCCACCTCGGTCCGCTGGCGGCAGGCGGCTGCACTGCATCTCAACCACGGCCGCGCCGAGGAGATCATGGCGCTGCAGCCGGATCTGGTAGTGGCGGGCACTTATGCGGCCAGGGCGACGGCGTCCATTCTGAAAAAGCTCGGATACACCTTGCTGGAACTCCGGCCTGCCGCTTCCATCCAGGACATCCGCGACAACCTGCTGACCCTGGGGCAAGCCACCGGCAGCCTGAACCAGGCGCGGAAGCTCATCGACGTCTTTGACCAACGGCTGGAACGCCTGCGCTATCCTGCTGAAGGGACGCGCAAGCTGTTCGTGAACTACGCTCTGAACGGCTGGACCAGCGGTACCGGCACCCTGGTGGCGGATCTGGCCCATCACGCGGGTTTTGACGTGGCGGGTGACCGCCTGGGCTTTCAGGGCCTGGGCAACGTCTCGCTGGAACGGCTGATCCTGCTGTCGCCGGACCTGATCGATCTGGGCAACGACTGGGCCGATCCGCCCAGCCTCGCCTCCCAGTCCCAGGGTCATCCGGCCCTGCAGTCCCTGCTGCAGCGCACCGCCCAGGTGTCGGTGGACGAACCGCTTTGGAGCTGCGGGACCCCATGGACCCTGGACGCTCTGGCCCAGCTGCGCCAGGCCCGGGACGCCCTGGAGTAGGGATCGGTGACTTACCCGCTGCTCATGATTGTGCTGACCGTGGCGGTCAGTGCCGCTTTTGGCGTATCGCTGTTGACCGGGCCGTCGGATATCGGTCTGGCGGAGCTGATGTCCAGCCTGGGATCGGCCGGGGCTGACAGCACGGCGCTCATCCTGGAAGAGATCCGGCTGCCCCGGGCCATCCTCGGGCTGGCCATCGGGGCATCGCTGGGGTTGAGCGGTGCCGCGCTCCAGGGCTACCTGCGAAATCCGCTGGCGGAGCCCGGCATCATCGGCATTTCGGCCACCGCCGCGCTGGGTGCGGTCATCGCTATCTACACCGGACTGTCCCTGGCGTATCCGCTGGCTCTGCCGATACTGGCCATTGCCGGTTCGGTGCTGGCGGTGCTGGTACTGCAGCTGCTGGTGGGGCCCGGCGGCGCGCTGAGTCTGATCCTGGCCGGAGTGGCCCTGTCCAGCCTGGCCGGGGCGCTGACGTCGCTGGCTCTGAACCTCTCACCCAACCCCTTCGCCGCCCTGGAGATCATTTTCTGGATGCTGGGGTCCATCGCGGATCGCAGCATGGACCATGTGCATCTCGCAGTGCCGTTCATGGCAGCGGGCTGGGTGGTGCTGATGACCACCGCCAGGTCCCTGGACGTGCTCAGCCTGGGCGAAGAAACCGCCGGTGGTCTGGGCGTGGACCTGTCCCGCACCCGTTTGCTGGTGGTGACCGGCACCGCGATCAGCGTGGGAGCCGCCACCGCCGTCAGCGGTGTCATCGGTTTTGTCGGGCTGATCGTGCCGCACCTGCTGCGGCCCCTGGTGGGACACCGACCCAGCCGCCTGCTGCCCGCCAGCGCCCTGGGCGGGGCGCTTCTGCTGCTGCTGTCGGATATCGGTGTCAGGCTGCTGACGCCCGGTACCGAGCTGAAGCTGGGCGTCCTGACCGCCCTGGTGGGCGCGCCGTTTTTCCTGTCGCTGATCCTGCGGCACCGGTCCACCTACGGACTGTGAAGCTCGAAGCCGCCAACATCAGCGTTGCGGTCCGGGGTGCGCGGCTGGTGAATGAGGCCAGTTTTGGGCTTGGTGGCGGTGAGCTGGTCGGGCTGATCGGACCCAACGGGGCGGGCAAATCCACCCTGTTGAAGGCGGTGGTAGGGGTCGGCCCGCGCGCTGCCGGAACCGTGAGTCTGGACAGCCGCCCGCTGCATTCCTATGCGCGGCTGGAGCGGGCCCGGCTGCTGGCTTACCTGCCCCAGGAGCGGCGGGTGGAGTGGCGCCTGAGTTCCCGCGAGGTGGTGATGCTCGGTCGTTATCCACACCAGCGCGGGTTTGGGCCGCCCTCCGACGCGTCCCGTCAGGCGGTGGAACGTGCCCTCAGCCTGGTGGAAGCCGAGCCCATCGCCGATCGGGAGTTTCGGGTGCTGTCCGGCGGCGAAAAAGCCCGGGTCCTGCTGGCCCGGGCCCTGGCGGTGGAGGCCCCGATCCTGCTGGCTGACGAACCCACGGCCGGACTGGACCCCTATCACCAGCTCCATGTCATGGAAATTCTGCGCGGCATCGCTGACGCCGGCGTGGCGGTTCTGATCGTGCTGCATGACCTGACCCTGGCCGGTCGCTTCGCTGACCGCCTGATCCTGATGAACCGTTCCCGGATCGTGGATTCGGGCCCGGCGGGCCAGGTGCTCACCGACGCCAATCTGAAGCATGCGTATTCGGTCAACGCCCTGCGGCGGGACGAGGGATCAGAGCAGTTCGTGGTGCCCTGGCGGCGGCTGTGACGCGTCCCCGGGGGGGCACCTCCGGTTCTGGCTGCTCAATGTTTCCATCCACCTGCCGATAAAAGCGGGGAGGGACCCTCCTTGCGCTGCCTGGGTGCGCGCGAGGAACGGGCTGACAAAGCAGACTACCCGACGAGTGACACCATGCTGGAATCCATTGCCGCTACCGCGCCACCAGTGACACCGGGCGAAGCCCCGGACCTGGTTACAGAGTTCAACCGCAAGCTGGATGCGGGTGAAATCGAATTGCCGTTTCTGCCCGCCACGGCATTCAAGGTCTTCAATCTCGCCAACAGTCCGGATGCCGACGCCCGGGAAATCGCCGAACTGGTGGAGAAGGACCAGAAAATTGCTTCTGACGTGCTGCGGGTGGCCAACTCAGCGGCCTTCAGCGGCCAGGCCGAAATCGTCACCCTGCGCCAGGCCATCACGCGCCTGGGCCTCAAGGTGCTGAGTGAAATCGTGCTGGGTACTGCACTGAAAGCATCAGTGTACGAGGACAAGCACAACCTGGACCGCATGCAGTTGTACTGGCGTGAGGGTCTTGGCGCGGCGCTATGGGCGAAGGAGGTGGCCAGGATGCGCCGGGCCAACGTGGAAACCGCCTACCTGTGTGGCCTGCTGCACAACGTCGGCAAGCCGCTGTCGCTGAAGTTCCTCGCCAGTCTGAATGTGCTGCAGGATGACGAACTCGTGCAGATCGTTGACGTGGCGGCCCCGCAGATCGGCGCGCGGCTGGCGGAAAACTGGAAGTTGCCCGGGCCAGCCCGGATGTGCATCGAGTACTACAACAACTATCACGAGGCTCCGGACTACCGTGAAGACGCCTGTGGCGTGTACGCGTCCCTGATGCTGACCCGGCATATGCTGGACGAGGAGAATGTGTCGGCCGACGGACTGGTCGGCGACGAAAGCCTGCAGAGTCTCAATATTTATCCCGAAGACCTGGGTAAGCTGCTGGACAAGAAGAGCCGGGTCGCGGCAGAACTGGAGTCGTTCTCGTGAAAAGACACTCATTCGACGTGGTGGTCATCGGATCCGGCCCCGCTGGTCAGAAAGCAGCCATCCAGGCAGCCGAGGCCGGGTGCATGGTTGGGTTGGTGGAACGCGATAACCGGGCCGGTGGCGCATGCGTTCACAGCGGCACGATCCCCAGCAAAACCTTGCGCGAAAACGCGCTGCAGCTGACGCGGACCCGTCGCGTCGTCCGGGATTTCAACCTGGACCTGGAACAGCAGGAACCCATGACCCACCTGATGTCCCGCCTGCAGCAGGTGCTGAGCTCACACGATTCGTTCATTTCCGACCAGTTGGAACGCGCAGGTGTGGAGTGGATACACGGACGCGCGCGTTTCGCCGATCCCCACACCCTGCTGGTGAACAAGGTTGACGGACAGACCTGGGAGCTGCGCAGCCGATACATAGTGCTGGCCACCGGCTCCAGTCCGCGAGACCCCGACAATATTCCTATTGATCACGAGCACATCCTGGACAGTGATTCCATACTCTCCATGTGCTACCTGCCGAAGTCCCTGGTGGTCATCGGCAGCGGCGTCATTGCCAGCGAGTACGCGTCGATTTTTGCCATACTTGGGTCGCGGGTCACCATGATCGACCGCTATCCCAGACCCCTGGGGTTTCTGGACCCTGAGCTGTGCGATGCCTTTGTGCGAAATTTTGAGTCCTTTGGCGGTACCTACCTGGGCGAAAGGGACATCGCCAGCATGAAATGGAACGGGCTGGAGGTCGAGGTGGAGCTGGAGAACGGTGACACGGTGCGGGCTGAAAAGGCCATAGCCGCCGCCGGCCGCATCGCCAACCTGGAGTACCTGGAGCTGGACAAGGCTGAACTGAGCGCCAACGAGCGCGGCCTGATGGACGTGGACGAGTTCTGCCGCACCCGGCAGCCACACATCTATGCCGTGGGTGACGTGATTGGTGCCCCGGCGCTGGCATCCAGCTCCATGGAGCAGGGCCGCCGGGCCGTGCGCCACGCCCTGGGACTGCCCCTGGGCGCACCATCCCACACAATTCCCGCCGGCATTTTCACCATCCCGGAAATCGCCAGCGCCGGGCTGACCGAACTGCAGGCCCGGGAGAAGCATGGCTCGGTGATGGTGGGGTCAACCACCTTTGACGAGGTTGCCCGGGGCCAGATCGACGGCATCCAGGACGGCATGCTGAAGCTGGTCTGTGACAGCGATGGTCGAAAGGTGCTCGGCGTGCAGATCGTGGGTGAGGGCGCCACCGAGCTGATTCACATGGGTCAGATTGCCATGGTGGAGGGGCTGGACGTGGATATGTTTGTCGAGAACATTTTCAATTTTCCGACCCTGGCCGAAGCCTACCGGCTGGCGGCACTGGACATCATCAACCGGCGGCCGAAGACCGAGGCGCCGGCCAGGGCAGCCACCGCCTGAATCAGGTCATCTTCCTCAACAAATTGCGGGCAGCTCTCTTTAAAAGCGCTGCCCTTATCCCCACTACTCTGGCTGCGCCTGACAGAGCAGGGCATTCGCTGAAGGACATAACATGGCCAAAATCACCTATATCGAGCACAACGGCACCGAGCACGTGGTGGACGTTCCCAACGGCTGGAGCCTGATGGAAGGCGCCGTCCAGAACAACATCGACGGCATCGACGCGGATTGCGGCGGCTGCATGAGCTGCGCCACCTGTCATGTCTACATTGACGAGTCGTTCGTGGACAAACTGACCGCAGCCGAGGACGTCGAGGAAGACATGCTGGACTGCACGGCGTGCGAGCGTGCTGACAACAGCCGCCTGAGCTGCCAGATCACGGTGACAGATGACCTGGACGGGCTGGTGGTGCGCATGCCCGAGTTTCAGAGTTGAGTTCCAGCCTGGTCCTGTCCGGGTCGGAGCTGGCTGGATTTGCCGACCAGATCAGGGCCCGCCGGACCATCAACTTCTTTGAGCCGGACCCGGTTCCACGGGAGCTGGTGACCAATGCCGTCGAGCTGGCTCGATGGGCCCCCAACCATCGGGTCACCGAGCCCTGGCTGTTCCACCTGCTGGGAACCCGACTCATCGGCAAGGTGATCGACCTGGCCGTGGAACTCGCCCTCCGGGAAAAGGGCGAGGAAGCGGCCGCCGCGCGGCGCCAGCGCATGGAGCAGGTCCCAGGCTGGCTGGTGGTGAGCTGTCGGGTCTCCCAGGACGCGCTGCTGGATCGTGAGGACTACGCCGCGACCTGCTGTGCGGTGCAGAACCTGATGCTTTACCTGTGGCAGGCCGGGGTAGGCGTCAAGTGGACCACCGGTCCCGTCACCCGGGATCCCAGGCTGTTGGAATCCCTTGGCCTGGCGCCGGACCAGTACCGCTGCGTGGGGCTGTTCTGGTACGGCTATCCCCGCATCGTTCCCCAGCAAAAGCGAAAGGACCTGTCCCAGGTTCTGGTAGAAACCGACTAGAGGGTGACTCACCCGCCGGAGAGATCCGACAGGCTCCTCCGCCAGCATCCCAACCTCCTACACCCCGCATTCACGGTGCGCGAGTACACTGCCTGCCGGGAATGGCGCTCTGAATGACGAGTTGCCGGATGAGAGTACAATGGCCTCGGAGCTTAACGGTCCCGCGAGGCCGGGCAGGACGTCAACATGAAAACCGCGATAACAATAATCATAGTGGCGGCGCTGGCCGCTGCCGGTTACTGGCTGCTGGCCGGAGACACTGACCCGGCCGCTGGCAGCGGCAGCTGGGGCCAGCGCGGGCCTGTACTGGTGGTGGCTGAACCGGCCAGGATTGAACCCTTCGAACGGATTGTTGAGGCCATCGGGACGACCCAGGCCAACGAATCGGTCACCATCACCGCCAACCTTTCCGACACGGTCCGTCGCATCAATTTCGACGATGGCGACTTCGTTGAGGCTGGAACCGTTCTGGTTGAACTGACCAACGAAGAAGAGGAGGCCCAGCTGGCCGAGGCCCGGGCCAACCTGGACGACGCCAACCGGCAGCTGCAGCGGGTCCGGGACCTGGGCGGACGCGGCCTGGCCGCCGACTCCGAGGTGGACGTGGCGGTCAGCGCAGCCGACGCTGCCCGCGCCCGGCTGAACTCGGTTGAAGCACGACTGCAGGACCGCCTGATCAAGGCACCGTTCAGCGGTGTGCTGGGTTTTCGCGAGGTCAGCATCGGCACGCTGGTAACCCCAGGCACGGCCATTACGACCCTGGACGACCTGTCGGTGGTCAAGCTGGATTTCACCGTTCCCGAAACCCTGCTTGCCCGGCTGCGTATCGGCTTCTCCGTGAAAGCCACCAGCACCGCCTGGGACAGCAGGGTCTTTGAAGGGCAGATCAGCTCCATCAGCTCCCGCATCGATCCCGTGACCCGGGCAGTGGAAGTGCGGGCGCTGATCGACAACAGCGACGAAAGCCTGCGTCCGGGCATGCTGATGACCGTCAACGTCATCACCGACCGGCGCGACGTGCTGGCCGTATCCGAAGCGGCAGTCATTCAGCGCAGTGCGGCCAACTACGTCTTCACCATTGACGACGAGCGCCGCGCCTGGCGACGGGACGTTACTCTGGGCCAACGCACCTACGGGCGCGTTGAAATCCTGAGCGGCCTGGAGGCCGGGGAGCTGGTGGTAACCGAAGGCACCATGTCTCTGCGGGACGGTGCCAGCGTCAGGCTGCAGGGAGAAAGTCCGGCAACGGCCAGCAGCCCCGGCCAGAAAGGCACCGGCTCTATCAGCGCCGGGTCGGGCGCGCCGGCCGGCGCGGGGCGCTGAGCCATGTGGCTGTCTGACGTATCGGTCAAGCGGCCGGTATTCGCCACGGTACTGACCGTGCTGTTGTTCGCGTTCGGCATCCTTTCGTTCAAGGAGCTGCCGGTACGCGAGTACCCGGACATCGCGTCTCCCATCGTCTCGGTCTCCACCCAATACGCCGGCGCTTCGGCCGAGGTGGTGGAAAAGCGCATCACCCAGATCCTGGAAAGCGAGCTCAGCGGGATACAGGGTGTCAAGACCATCAACTCCAACAGCCGGGATGGCCGCTCCTCCATCAGCATCGAGTTTGACCTGGACCGGGACATTGACGTTGCGGCCAACGACGTCCGCGACCGCGTCTCCCGGGTGGTCCGCCGCCTGCCGGACGAAGTTGATCCGCCCACCGTGGACAAGCGGGAAACCGACGCCCGACCCATCATGTACCTGACGCTGTCCAGCGACTCCATGAACTCCATGGAGATCACCGACTATGCCGACCGTTACGTGGTGGACCGGTTCGCCACCATCCCCGGCGTGTCAAACGTGTCCAATTTCGGCAGCGGCCGGCCGTCCATGCGGCTGTGGATCGACCGCCTGGCGCTGGCGGCGCGGCAGTTGACCGTGTCGGACATCGAAGCGGCCCTGCTGCGCGAAAACATCGAGCTTCCCGCTGGCCGGGTTGAATCCCTGGATCGCGAGTTTCAGGTGCGGATGGCGCGCAACTACACGACGCCGGAAGACTTTGAGCGCCTGGTCATCAAGCGGGGTGAAGACGGTCACCTGGTACGCCTGGGTGAGGTGGCTGAAGTGGAGATCGCGCCGCGCAACCTGCGCCGCCTGTTTCGCTCCAACGGCGCAGACGGCACGGCGTTGGGAATCATCAAGCAGTCCACCGCCAACACCGTGGACGTGCTCAGTGCGGTCAACGCCGAAATGGCGCAGATCAACCAGGAGCTGCCCGAGGGTATGCGGCTGACCAAGAGCACCGACGACTCGGTGTTCATCCGGGCAGCCATCAGGTCGGTGTACTGGACCATAGGCATCACCGTGGCCCTGGTAGGCTGCGTCATCTTCCTGTTCCTGGGCAACCTGCGCGCCACCATCATCCCGGTGCTGACAATCCCCATCTGCCTGGTGGCGGCTTTCAGCCTGCTGGCAGCGTTTGGCCTGTCGGTCAACCTGATTACGCTGCTGGCCCTGGTGCTGTGTATCGGCCTGGTGGTGGACGACTCCATCGTGGTGCTGGAGAACTGCCACCGCCGGGTGGACAAGGGTGAGGCGCCGCTGCTGGCGGCCTACCGCGGCTCCCGCCAGGTGTCCTTTGCTGTCATCACCACCACGGTGGTGCTGGTGGCGGTGTTCGCGCCCATCGTCTTCCTGAAGGACAACATCGGACGCATTTTTTCTGAACTGGCCATCACCATTTCCGCCGCGGTCATATTTTCGACCTTCCTGGCGCTTTCCCTGGTGCCCATGCTGTGCTCCAAGCTGCTCAAGCCCCACGGGGACATGACCGGGATCAGTGCCTGGATCGATCGTATGTTCGAACGCCTGGCTGCCGGGTACCAGCGGCTGCTGGAGCGCAGCCTGAAAGTGGCATGGGCGTTTGTGGTGGGCATCTTTGCCGTGGGCCTTTCCGTAGTGTGGCTGCTGGAGACCATCCCCCAGGAGTACGCGCCCCAGGAAGACCAGGGATTCTTCTTCGGTTCCATCCGGGCGCCTGAGGGCACCAGCCTCAAGCGCATGTTCAGCCACATCGACGCCATCGAGGCGCCAATGCTGGAATACGTGGAGTCGGGTGACGTCCAGCGTGGCCTGGTGTCCATGCCGGGCTGGCGCAGCGGCGCCACCAACTCGGGTATCGTGGCAGTGACCATGGCCCTGGATGGGGGCGGCACCGGCGTGACCACCCGCGAAGCAATGAACGACATGCTGGCCCAGTGGCGCCAGATCCCAGACCTCAACATCTTCGCCTTCATGCGGTCCGGCATTTCCCGGGGCGGCGGCGGGCAGCCCGTGCAGTTCGTGCTGGGCGGGCCCACCTACGAAGAGCTGGCGCGCTGGCGCGACATCATACTGGAGAAGGCACGGGAGAATCCCGGGCTGGTTCGGCTGGATGCAGACCTGAAAGAGACCCAGCCCCAGCTGATGGTGCGGCTGGACAAGGATCGCGCTGCCGAGCTGGGTGTTTCAGTGCGCTCGGTGGGGCGCACCCTGCAAACCATGATGACCGAACAGGAGCTCACCACCTACGTGGTTGACGGCGAAGAGTACGACGTGATCCTGCAGGCCAAGGAATCCCAGCGGGCCACGCCGGAAGACCTGCGCAATATCTACGTGCGCTCGGACACCTCCGGCGACCTGATTCCGCTGACCAACGTCATCGCCATCGAGGGCACGGCCGGCTCAGCCCAGCTCAACCGTTACAACCGCATGCGCGCGGTGACCCTGAGCGCCAGCCTGGCGCCGGGTTACTCGCTGAGCGAGGCACTGGACTACCTGGAAGGCCTGGTGCGCTCGGAACTGCCGGTGGGAGCCAAGGTGGATTACAAGGGCGAGTCCCTGGAATACAAGGAGGCCTCGGGCGCGATCTACTTCTCCCTGGGAATGGCTCTGCTGGTGGTGTTCCTGGTGCTGGCCGCCCAGTTTGAAAGTTTCAGACAGCCCATCGTGATCATGATCACCGTGCCGCTGGCGGTTGCAGGTGGCCTGCTGGGCCTGCTGGTGACCGGGCTTACTTTCAACATCTACAGCCAGATCGGCATCATCATGCTGGTGGGTATTGCGGCCAAGAATGGCATTCTCATCGTGGAGTTCATCAACCAGCTGCGCGACGCGGGCAGACCCTTCGAGCAAGCCATCGTGGAGGCGTCCCGCATCCGCTTCCGGCCGGTGCTGATGACCACGGTATCCACCACCATGGGGTCCATCCCGCTGATGCTGGCGGCCGGCCCGGGCGCCGAGAGCCGAACCGTGCTGGGCGTCGTGGTGTTCTTCGGCATAGGCATCGCTACGGTGTTTACGCTGTTCATCGTGCCGTCTTTCTACAAGCTCATGGCGCGTGGCTCCCAGTCGCCGGACGTGGTGGCCAAGGAACTGGAGGCCATGCGGGCCGCCAACCCCAACGTGGTGATCGACAAGCCCAGGGCCTGACTCAACCTGAATCAGCCGAGCTTCAGTCGGGCGGCGTCGTGTGGCGGCGCTGTGAATGGCATTTTCGTGTATCGTAAGTGTCCATGAACAGCGCGCTGGTACTAAGTTCGCAGGCGTACTGCGACCGATGAGCAGCGCGCAATGCCGAATTTTCCTATTCACCTATCGACGTTCCCATTTGCTGGGGCGGGCCCTGCAAAGCCTGTTGTCGCAGACCTTTACTCGCTGGGTGTGCGAGGTTCACAACGACGACCCGACTGACCCGGAGCCCGGGCGCCTGGTGGACCAACTCGGGGATGCCCGGATCAGCATCATCGATCACCAGGTCAATCTGGGAGCCATGGCGTCTTACAATCTCGCCTTTACGGATATGTCCGAACCGTACATGGCGATGTTGCAGGACGATAACTGGTGGAATGAAGACTTCCTGGCCTCAATGATCGGGCTGTTGGAGCAGAGGCCTGAGGCAGAGGTTGCGGTCTCCAATCAGTGGTTGGCTGTGGAACAGGCGGACGGCAGCTGGCAGCACCCCGGCAAATCCGTTCACCCGGTGGAGGATCGGGTCTACGAGATTCAATGGCCGCACTGGAACGCCGTGGCCGGTGCGCGGTATGCCGATGGGGCAACGGTGATGCGATCGGACAGGCTGGCGGCAATGGTGGTGCCCGATGAGGCGCCCTTTGACCTGGTGGAAGCGATCAGGGAGAGAACGTTTCGATTCCCCATCCTGTTTGCAGCCGACCCCAAGGCGCATTTCGCAGTGACCCGGGAGACTGCCCGGGGCCGAACCCACGGTTTGTACGGTGCCTGCCAGGCGTGGCTGGCCACTGCATTCTTTCGCGACGTGGGGATGGACAGCTCGACCGTGGGCCAATGGGTTGCCAGGAAATCACAGGCGCCGGTTCCCCCCTGGACCCTATTGATTCTGTGTGGCCTGGCTGGTCCGGATTCGCGGTGGCTGTGGCGCTGGATCCCGCTTGGCGGCTGGTTGCGATTCCTGGCCGGCGCCCTCAAGCGACCCGCACAATTCTGGCAGACCATTTGGGCCTTGCGGAAAGATCATGTGGTCCGTCAGTTCATTGATCGGGTGACCGGCGACCAGGCTGGCAATCTGAAAAAGCCCGGAAGGTTCAACGACGAGGAGGTTCTGTGCTTGGACTGAGCCGTTCCCGACTGCTGGAGAAACTTCGCGATCGACGATGGAAGAAGCTGCGGCCCGGGTGGACTCTGACGTCGGGGATCAAGGTCCGTATTTGTAGTGAGGGTGAGTGGATCGTTTTCAGCGACCTGTTTGTGGATGGTGAGTATGACCCGGCATTTGCTGCCCTGTTCGCCCGCCGGAAAGAAGGCGACAACCCGCCGGTGGTGCTGGACCTGGGCGCCAATGTCGGCTACTTCGTATTTCGGCTGTTTCACCTGTGGCGGACCCGTTATGGGGAATCGTCAGACCTGCCTCGGGTTCACGCGTTCGAGGCCAGCGATTCCCTGGTCCACGAACTGGAATCCCGTATCAGCGACCAGGGGTTCCCGATGCCGGTCGCCGTTTTCAACGGACTGGTAGGACAGCGTCAGGGCAATGCCTCCTTTGCAGAAGACACATTCCATATTGCCAACAGGGTTGATGATCGCGGCCGGCGCCAGGTGCCGTACCTCGACGTAGAGGAAAATCTGCCGGCGGACCAGGCCATCGACCTGCTGAAGTGTGATATCGAGGGGAGTGAGTTCGACTTCATCAGCAGCTATCCCGACCTTCTGGATCGCACCCAATTACTGCTCATTGAACTCCACGACAGCCTTTGTGACGTCCCGAAGTGCCGCGCACTGCTGGCGCAGCGGGGATTCGGTGAGGCCACCGTCCTTCGAAAATTCCGTGACTTTTCCGTAGAACTTTTCGCCAGGCCCTGAGGGTCGCGTGGCGGGCGGGAGTGTTAAAAACTGTTGTAAAAATGAAGCGCTTACGCGTTTTCGCGTTACCGTGGTGGCTGGATTAGACAACGGTTTTCCGGACCATGGTCCAGTCAAAACAAAAAAAGGCGATTATTGTAACCGGCGGCTATGGCGCTCTCGGCTCCCGAATCGTGCGCAACCTTGTGCAGCAGGTGCAGGCGCGTGTGGTGGTGGCGGGCCGTGACTATTCCCAGGCCAGGGAAATGGCGGACGAGGTTGGCTCAAGGGTCAGCCACCGCCGCATCGATGTGGACAACCCGGACAGCATTGCCGACGGCCTGGACAACGCGGGCCTGATCATCAACTGTGCGCCCCAGACCGGCGAGCCACAATTGGCCGCCGCGGCGGCCCGGGGCGCCATCCCCTACCTGGACGTGACCTCCGACTATCGCTGCATTTCCCAGATGCTGGCCCTGGACGATGAGGCCAGAGAAGGTCGCACCAGGATGTTGCTCGGCTGCGGTCTGGTGCCGGGATTGGCCAACCTGATGGCCCGGAGCGCCGTAGAAGGCGTAACCGAAGCCAACAGCATTACCACCCATCTGTGGTGGCAGACCGGACCTGAATTCAGCCCATCGTGGATGGAGCAGTTAACCGACCTTGGCCGAAAGTTCCCCGTCATGAAAGGCGAATACGACCGTAGCGTGTCCAACTTCAGCGAATCCCGTCGGGTGAGCTATCCCGCCCCGGCCCGTGATCAGCGGGAGTATCATTTCTGCCTGCCGGATCAGTTCTTTTACCCCGATACACTGGGCGTTGCCGAGGCATCCTCGTGGCTCAGTCTCGGGTCCGGAAAACTGACCCGATTGCTGAACGGGCTGTCGCGATCGAAGGTCACCGGATTGATGGGGCGCAAGGCAATTGAGGGTTTGACTCGCCGCGCCGTTGACCAGATCCCCGAGGGCCGGAAAGACCGATGGATTGTGATGGTGGATGTCGCCGCCGAAAGCGGGGTCCGGCGGGTGATCGCAGAAGGAACGGATCTGGCTGAAAGTGCCGCAATGGTGGCCACGGAGATGGCCAGGCGACTTCTCCGCGCCTGCCCGGCTCCGGGTGTCTGGATGCCCGAAGAAGTGATGACCCTGGACGCCTTGTTCCGGCCGTTGATGCAGCGGGGAATCAAGGTTCACGCCATGGACCTTGAATCACCACAAGCCGCGTGAACTGATCGCCGCACTCCGTACAGCGCGTTGGCTGTGCCTGGCACAAAATCTCTGTAAGACGCCTTGACGGCGAATCCGAAAATATGCAAAGTATACTTTGCATTATGAAAAGAGATCCTGTCATGACAAAAAGTCTGGTTCGGAAGCTGTCCCCCATGGTTTTGCTGATGGTGCCGTTTCTATATCTCATTTTTGCTGCGCCATTTGGCGAGCCGGCGCAGACCATCCTCGAGGTCAGCTATCTGTGCGTGATTTTCGGCATCGTAGTCTGGGAATCCAGGCGCAACGCCGACGAGGTTGAGATTGCGGCAGCGAGATTCATCACGGCAATCGGTGCTTATGCCGGGATTGCCTGCACCGTAGGGTTCCTGATTGTGATGACCCGCTCCACCGCTGTTGCCGATTTCATCGCCAGCCTGGCGGAGTCCCCGGCGAATGACCTGCCGCCAGCGGCTGTTGGCTTTGGCCTCGGTGCCATGACGGTCATCACGCTCATGTTTCTGTGCGCAATCATTGCCTATGCGGCGTGGTCCTGGCGGGCAGCGCGGCCCCAGGCCTGAGTCCGGTAGCGCTGCAAAATGAAGAATCGATTACGTGTACTTCGCGCCGAGCGGCGGTGGTCCCAGGCCGAACTCGGCGCGCGAATCGGTGTGTCGAGAAACTCGGTCAATGCCATCGAAAATGGCCGGCATGACCCCTCATTGCCGCTGGCGTTTCGCATAGCGAAGGAGTTTGGCCTTCCAGTCGACGAGGTGTTTGAGGACGAGAGTTAGCCAACTGTGCACCCGTTCGGTCGATTCTGTCTTCACCGTCTCCCGCCGGGGTCCGGCACTCGGCCGGGCCCTTTCACGGGCTGCGAGCCAGCCGTTCGTAGGCACCACGAATCACGGAGGGTCCGTGGCGTCGCTCCAGCCGGCGCACCACGAAGTGACCCCGGGCCATTTCCTGGAAGTGCTGAATGAATATCCCGTTGATCAGGGCGCCCGAGATGGCGCCGGCAACCGGGACCAGCTGGAAAGCCACCTTGTCCGAGATAGCCACACCAAACCGTGCCGCTACCCCGCGTACCAGTTGGATGGCGGCCGGCAGGCTGCGCTGCACCATGCCGCTGCGCGCCAGCTGACTGGAAACCGCGGAAAAATGGTAGGCCAGCGCCATCCGTGCGCTGTAGTAGCCCGTTTCCGCGGCGTCGTCCTCGGGGCGACGGCCACCCAGGGCAAACACCTGGACGCAGGCCAGGCGCGCATCGGACGTGGAGAGATCCTCACCCTCGCCGGCTGCCACGTCGGCGATGGCGCGCAGCATGACGACCGTCGTGGTCGGCAGTTCCAGCAGTGTTCCCGGCAGACCGAAGAATCCCCCGACCGCACCGGTTCCCATGCCAAGCAGGCGGTGAAAGTCGGGCCGGCTCCTGCTCCGGTCCGGCCCGTCTGGCATGGTTGAGACAGCCACACCCAGCGCCTGGCTGATGGCGCCCTGAGCCGACTGATGGATTCGCTGATACCAGGGTTCGGGCAACAGCTTCAGTCCCTGCTCAAACGGGAGACCAACCAGGCTGGTCAGCCGGGCCGCCAGGCCGGGATGTTCCAGGCGCTGCACGGCCGCTCGCAGATCGGAAAGATCCCTGGAATCAGGCCACTGCGAGGCAGCCTGCTTTCCGCCGCTTGCCGGCGCTGACCGGGAACTTACTTTACGAGGCGCCTTGCGAGACGCTTTCTTCGGTGCCTTTTTGGCCGCTTTCTTTGTCACTTTCCTGTCATTGGTCATGATGTGACTCAATCATTCCTGCTCTGCCAAGTCTCTCAGCTGACGCCGGACTATGCCATCACTTTGGGGTTAACGATCTGCAGCATGCCGGCCCATGTCCCCGCAGTACCGGCCGCCGACCGGAAATTTGTTGAAGGAAAGCACATCAACTATTGAAAAGATGGATGACTACCAAGCTTAATTTTCAGAGGATAAAATTTAAACTACTGAAAAATATGTATTTTTTTCTAGGGCTTTCGTATGAAATGAAAATTTCATATAATAATTAGATGAAATAATAGGAGTCATTTGGAATGCCCAGAGCTGGTACTGCCGAACCGATGCTGCACAATCGAATTCTCGCCCACGCCGCTGATCTGACCACCCAGCAGCGGGTCATCGGTGAGTTTGTGCTGGAGCACCTGGGAGAAATACCGTTCCTTTCGGTGCCCCAGCTCGCTGAGCGGACCGGCACCTCCGACGCGACGGTGGTCCGGTTCTGCCAGCGTATCGGGTTCAGCGGCTACAGCGATCTCAAGATGGCCCTGGTTGACGGCCTGCGCGAGGGAGCGGTGGATGCCACCGGGGAGACAACGGCAGTCAATGATGACGATGTGCTGGCGGCGGTGGCCCGCCTGGAGCGTCACAACATCGACCGGACCCTGGACGGTATTGAGTCATCCGCGTTCCGGTCGGCCGCTGCCACGCTCTTCAAGGCCGACCATGTGTTCACCTTCGGCATGGGGATCTCGGCTTACCTGGCTGACTTCGCTACCTATCTCTTTACTGAGCACGGTCTGCGGGCCAGCAGCCTGCCCACCCGCTACACGTCTCCGCTGGAACAGCTGGTGGTCCTGCGCCCGGCCGACCTGGTCGTCGTATTTTCATTCCCGCCCTATTCCAAACCAACGCTGGAACTGCTCATCGAGGCCCGCCAGCGAGGAATACCGACACTGGCGATCACCAACAGCGCCATAGCCCCCGCCGTGGAACTGGCTGACCAGTCGCTGGCCGTTTCCAGCCACGGAATGATGCTGACCAACGCCACGTCCTCGGTGAACGTGCTGTTGAACGCCCTGGTCGTGGAGATTGCGTCCCGGCACCGCGGTGAGACGGTGGAAGCGATCTCCGGACTGAATCGCATATTTCGAGACCGCAGCGATGCGGTGGATGACATCGGCTGAGCTTAGCGGGCGAAACCGCGAAACCTGATAAATCACAGGACTGAAACCATGAAAGCTAACAAATCCATGTTCCAGCGCCGTGCGCTGACCCAGGCCATGTTGCTCGCGCTTGCCGCCGTCCCGGTGTGTGCGCTGGCACAGGACACGCCCCCGGCCGGCGAGCAGCCGACGACTATTGAAGAGGTCCTGGTGACCGGTACCCGGATTCAAGGTGTTGACCTGGAAGGTGCGGTCCAGGCAGTTCAGCTCGACCGCGACGACATCCTTGAGTCCGGCGCTGACTCCCTTGGCGACCTGATGCGCGATCTGACAATCACCGGTGGCGGTTCCGGCACCTTCAGCACCTCTACTGCTGGTCCGCTTTCCAGCGATACCCCGGTTGGCGCGGCAGGCGTGTCGCTGCGGGGCCTGGGGACCAGTTCAACGCTGACCCTGATCAACGGACGCCGCGCAACCATCAGTTCTTTTGCCCGCGGCCAGGAATCCTTCATCGACGTCAACTCGATTCCGCTGTCCGCGGTGGAACGGGTCGAAGTGCTGCCCAACGGCGCCTCGGCCATCTATGGCGCGGACGCGGTGGCTGGCGTCGTCAACTACGTGCTGCGGGATGATTTCCAGGGCGCGGAGATCTCCGCCTCGTACGCCAACTCCACCGAGAGCACTGACGAGGGGCGCTCCAACGTCAATATCGTCGCCGGCTTCGGGGAGGGCGCTCACCGCGGCCTGGTGATCCTGGACTGGTTCGACCGAAATGCGCTATACGATCGTGACCGCGCCATCAGCCGTGATTCCGTGCGCCCGAGCCAGCAGGGTTTCTATCCCAGCTTCAATGACCTGTTCCTCCAGTTTTTTGACCAGACCGAGGAGCCCGGCGACGGCGGTTGTCCTGCGGACCAATTCGGCTTCGGCAACTTTGGTGAGTTCTGCGAGGTCAACACCAACCGCTTTGTCTCCACCGTTGATGACTTTGAGAGCGTCGGCGGAATGGTGAACTATGAATTCGACATCAGCGACCGGACTACCTGGTTCAACGAGGTCCTGTTCCAGACCACTGAGTCCAGTGGCACCGGTTCGCCGGCCAACTTCTCCCGCGCACCGGTGGACCCGGAAAACCCGTTCTTTCCCCAATCCCTGATCAACGACATCGTCGAGGAAGGGCAGGTCGATGCCTTTTCAGAGTTTTTCGGCTTCCCGATCTTCGCCTGGGGCAAGATTCCCGAGCCGCGTGCGGTGGAGGTTGAGTCCGATACCTACCGTATCGTCTCCGGCCTTGAGACCGATCTCGATAACGGCTGGAGCATCGAGGGCGCCGTGACCTACGGCAAGAGCGAGTCCGAGCAACAGGGCGTCAGCGGCCTGGTAATCGCCGAAGCATTTTACAACGCCAACCTCGGTAATCTCTGCAGCGACGGCTCCACGGTGGAACGTTGGGATGTGAACCTGATTCGCCCCAGTGCGTCGTTTGTTGGCGAGACCTGTGAGGACCGTGGCCTGACCACGCTGTGGTACAACCCCTTCAACGGCCAGGAATCACAGTCGCCCGGCATTGATGAGGCGCTTCGCACCCGGGCCCGGCGTGATGGCGAATCCCAGATGTGGTCCTTCGACGTCTCCGCCACCGGTGAGCTTTTCACCTTCCGTGACCATGCTGTCAGTGGTGCATTTGGCTTTGAGTACCGCAATGAAGAGGTCCGCGATGTGCCTGCCGGCGTTGCCGTGGCGACGACATTCAATCCCGAGCCCATTCTGGGTTTCAGCTCCACCTCCGCTGACGCCGATCGCAACATCTGGGCGGCCTACGGTGAGATTTACGTGCCCTTCAGTGACGACTTCGACATGCAGTTCGCACTGCGCTACGACGACTTCGAGGGCTTCGACGGTGACGTCAATCCCAAGGTTGCGTTCCGCTGGTCTGCCACCGACAATCTGATTTTCCGAGGTAACTACTCCACCTCCTTCCGCGCGCCATCGCTGGCGCAGGTGGGTGCAGGTACCCTGCTGTCGAGCTACCGGGTCGACTGTGAAGCCGTGCCGGCCGCCTGTGACGGTGATGCAGGCGCCGACGGTGAGGCGCTGCTGTCGGAAGACGTGTCTAACCCAGATCTGGGAGCCGAAGAGGCGGACACCTGGGGACTGGGTGCGCTTTGGCGGCCGACTCCGGACATAGAGCTGAACCTCGACTACTGGGCCATCGACTACGAAAACATCATCGGCGTGGACGAGGATGACTTCCTGCGCCGAGCCCTGGCCGGTGAATTCCCGGTGGTCGGCGAAGGCGAACTGCCCACTGGCCAGCCAGGTGTTGAAGTGGCCGGTGGATTCGTGATCGACGCCCATTTCCAGCTGACCAATCTCGGTTTCGAGGACGTCAGCGGCGTAGACCTGGCTTACACCCACTACTTCGACCTGGACGGCGGCCACGAACTCAGCCTGTTGGCCGACGTCACCTGGCTGCTGGACTTCGAGCGCCAGGCTTCTCCGGTGTCACCCGTCATCGACGAGGTCGGCGAGTTTCGTTACCCCGAGTTCCTGACCAACGTTCGGCTCCGCTGGCGTAAGGATGACTGGCGGGCGAGCCTCGGCATGCGCTACACCGACAGCTACCTGGACGACCCAAGCTCCAGAACCCTGGCAGCGGTGGGTTTGCCGTCGGATGCAGTGGTGAAGGTGGATTCCTGGACAGTGTTTGACCTGAACCTGAGCTACGACGTCACCGAGAACAGCTTCGTGCAGTTGAATGTCCGCAACCTGACGGACGAAGAGCCACCGCTGGTGCTGGGTAGCTCGGCCAACGTGGATCACATCAATCATGACTCCATGGGCCGTTACCTCACCCTGAGATACACCTACGGGTTCTGATGGTTCGCGCTGTCGACGCTTTGCCTGCGGCCGTGACGGACAAACCTGGTCTGTCACGGCTGGGCATGGGCCTTGCGGGCCTGGCGCTGCTGGCACTGGCATCGGCCATCAACGCGGCGCCGGGGACCCTGGTCATCGTCGGGGGTGGGCTCCAGCCCGATAATTCTGCCGTCTACCGCGCCTTCATCGAGGCGCTGCCGGACCCTGCGACCAGCCGTATCGCCGTGCTGCCGACGGCTTCTGGCGAGCCTGCGCAGTCGGTGGCAGCCTTCATCCGGGCCCTGGGCCGCCACGGCGTGTCCGAAGATCGGGTGACCTTAGTCAAACTCGCGATAAAAGACGATCCATCAACCCGCACGGTGGACGAGTCCAAGTGGTCGGGCAACGCCCGCAGCCCCACCGAGATCGACAAGATCGAGTCCGCGGGCGGAATCTGGATGACCGGCGGCGACCAGCGCCGCCTGACCATGCTGCTCTCCCCTGAAAGCGGGTCAGAAACGCCGATGCTGAAAGCTGTGCGGGACCGGCTGGCCGCCGGCGCAGTGGTCGGCGGTACCAGCGCAGGTGCAGCAGTGATGAGCGACCCGATGATCACCGGAGGCGATCCACTGAGCTCGCTGACTCGGAAGGCGGGCCAACCGGACGACACCACGCTGACCCTGGGGCCCGGCCTGGGATTCTTTCCTGTTGGCCTGGTCGACCAACACTTCGGTGAGCGGGCCCGTCTGGGCCGCCTGGCCGTGGCTATCGCCAGCAGGCCCAACGAAACGCGCCTCGGCTTCGGCATTGACGAGGACACCGCCCTGGTCGTTTATCTGGCTGCGGGTCAGTTCAATGTTGCGGGCCGCGGCAACGTCACCCTGCTTGACGGGCGCAAAGCCGGTTTCTCCACCGTGAATGGCCAGTTCGCCGCCCTCGACCTCGACCTCAGTGTGCTCTCGCCCGGGGATAGCTACCGGCTTGCCGACGGAACCATCGTCATCGACCCCAGCCGCAAGCCAACCATCGGCAACGAGTACTACGACGATCCCCCCGCCAGCGGCAGCGGCATGGCGGTGCCCCAGCCGCGGCTGAGTCGCCTGCTGGGCAGTTCGCTTCTGGATAACAGCGCTGCTACCAGCCTGACCCGGGCCTCCTTCCGGGACGACGGCCGGGCGGTTGTCTACCGTTTTGAACAGACCCAGGATTCGGCCGGTTACTGGGGGCGTGACGCCAGCGACCGCAGCCGTTACAGCATCCGCAGCGTCAGGTTCTCCATCCTGCCAGCAACGGCGACTCTCCAGATCATCAAAAAACGGTGAACAGCAGGCCGTGTCGTCTGGGCCGAGAGGGTCTGGCCGCTGAAATCAAAATCTGATCGCCGGGGTCGTCCTCCGTCGGATTCTATACGCTGGTAGCTTTTGGCATACTCGCCGTTCTCCCGAAATCAACGCAGCCGAGGCCAGGCCCATGATTCAGACCCGCCCAGTGGACTACCGCGACGGTGACACCGTGTTGAAAGGCTGGATGGCCTGGGATGACGAACTGCCGGGTGCACGTCCCGGTGTTCTGGTGGCCCATGCCTGGAGTGGCCAGACCGACTTCGAGCGCGGCAAGGCGACCCGGCTGGCAGAGCTGGGCTACGTGGGGTTCGCCCTTGACAATTATGGCGATGGAAAGAACGGGTCGACCCGGGAGGAGAACGCGGCGCTGCTGCAGCCGTTCCTGGACGACCGGGGTGCGCTGCAGCGGCGCATGAAGCTGGCCCTGGACTGCCTGTTGGAACAGCCGGAGGTAAACCAGGCCGCCGCCATTGGCTTCTGCTTTGGGGGGCTCTCGGTATTGGACCTGGCCCGCAGTGGCGCGAGCCTGGCCGGGGTCGTGTCGTTTCACGGCCTGCTGGGCGCGCCGGATAACACCGAGGGAACGCCCATCACCACCCCGATCCTGGTGCTGCACGGCTGGGATGACCCCATGGCCACACCGGACCAGGTCGTGGCCCTGGCTGAGGAGCTTTCGGGGGCCGGAGCCGACTGGCAGCTGGTGGGTTATGGCGGCACCGTGCACGCCTTTGCCAACCCCAACGCCAACGACCCGGAATATGGCACCGTGTACAGCAAGGCGGCCGACCGCCGTTCCTGGCAAGCCATGGAAAACTTTTTGCGGGACATCTTTGCCTGATGCGGTTGGTCAGCTACACCCGCAACGGTCAGCCAGGATTCGGCATGCTGCGCGACGGCGGCGTGATACAGGCGCAGACGCGTACCGAATTCAACAGCCTGGGCCATGCGCTCCGGGCCGGCGGTCTCCGCGAACTCGCTGCCCTGGCGGAAAACGAGCCTGACTTCAGCCTGGACCAGGTCACGCTGGAGCCGCCGGTGGTGCATCCCGGAAAAATCCTCTGCGTGGGTATCAATTACAAAGCCCATATTGCCGAAACCGGTCGGGAGCCGCCGCGCCATCCCTGGATCTTTGTCCGATTCCCGGACTCCGTTGTCGGCCATGGTCAGCCGATGCTGCGGCCGTCGGTATCGGACAAGTACGATTTTGAAGGAGAGCTTGCAGTCATCATCGGCCGGCGCGCCCACCGGGTGGAACGGACCCGGGCCATGGACTTCGTCGCCGGCTTCAGTTGTTTCAACGACGGCAGCGTGCGCAACTACCAGCGACACTCACCCTTGTTTACAGCGGGCAAGAATTTCCATCGCAGTGGAGCGTTTGGACCCTGGCTGGTGACGGCCGACGAGGCCCCGTCGCCAGCAGAGATGAAACTGGAGACCCGCCTCAATGGCGAGGTCATGCAGTCGGCGCCGGTGTCCGACCTGTGTTTTGATATTCCTTACCTGATCGAGTACTGCAGCACATTCGCGGTGCTGGAGCCGGGAGACGTGATCGTCACCGGCACGCCCGGGGGCGTCGGGTTTGCCCGCACACCCCCGCTTTGGATGCAGCCCGGAGACCGCATCGAAGTCGACATCAGCGGGGTGGGGTGCCTGTCCAACCCGGTTGAACAGGAGGCGCTGGCGTAACCAGGATCCGGACGCGGATCAGCGCAAACCCGTCTCACAGACTCAGGGTCTGTAGCTGAGACCCAGGGTCAGGGTGCCCTTGTCGAAATCTTCTTCGCAACAGTCTGGAAAGCCGGCGTCTCCCAGAGTCTCGTAATCCAGGCTCACTTCAAAAGCATCGGTCACCCGGAAGCCGACGCCCAGGCCCAGGGTCAATTCGGTGTCGCTGAACCGGGTGAAGGTCTGGCGGCTGGATTGAACCGGAAGACCTTCCGGAAAGCGGATATCCACAATTCGAACGTCGTGTTCTGACGACCAGGCAAACGCACCGAGCCGACCGGAGACAAAAAAGCGATCCGCGAATGGGTACCGTACCCGCAGTGCCATGGTGTACCCGTCCAGGGTCTCGCTGTGAGTGACAAACTGTTGAAAGCCGGGAAAGGAACTGACGAATCCCCAGCGATTTTCGCCCAGGTCTGCGTATCCGGCCTCCAGGCTGACGTACTCATTGAATTCATATCCGGCGAGCAGACGGAACGCGTTGCCGCGGTCGTCGGCAAATGTCTCGTCATTGGGATTGAGGCCCTCGTTCTCGATCCCGTGATCGGAAACACCAAGCGCCGCGGTAACGTAAAACCCGGGCCGCTCTTCCGCATCGGCCCTGGTCACTGCCAGCATCGAAAGATGTGCAGCCAAAAGGCAGACAAAGACAGGCAGATTTTTCATGTAGGCGCTCCAGACAGGACGGTATGCCGGTTGAGACACTGGCGTCCGCCATAGGTTCAGACGCCACTCCACCGGGGAATGAACCCGTGAATGAAAAGCTGCAGTGCTGGCGGTTTCGCGGCCGCGTGTCCCTGGCGCATGCGGACCATCCATGCCGCCACCTGGCGCTGTTCGTTTTGGGTGTACCATTGACCCGAGACGCCATTCTGGACAGCGTGGTCAGAACAATTACCGGAATAGACGTGACGAATACGCCCTTGATCCTCGAAGTAGAACACGGGGTCGCCGTTCTTCGCCTGAACCGGCCGGAGCGGCGCAACGCCCTGGACCTGGAAATGCGCCAGCAGCTGGCGGCGTGTTTCGAGCAGGTCAACCAGGATAGTTCGGTGCGGGCCGCGGTGCTCACCGGCGGTGACCAGGTGTTTGCCGCCGGCGCGGACCTCAAGTTGATGGTCCAGCAAAGTGCAGCTTCCCTGGCAGAGCTGAACCTGCCCCAGTACTACCAGCCGCTGCTGGATTGCCCGGTTCCGGTGGTGGCGGCTGTCAACGGCTTCGCCCTGGGGGCGGGCTGTGAAGTGGCGATGATGTGCGACCTGATCGTGGCGGATGAAACGGCCCGTTTCGGCCAGCCCGAGTGCAATGTGGGCATCATGCCGGGCGCTGGCGGCACCCAGCGCCTGCTGCGGGCGGTGGGGCGCCCGGTGGCCAGCCTCATGACCCTGACCGGGAGTATGATTGACGCAGATCGCGCTTATCAGCTGGGGCTGGTGAGTGAGCTGACCGGGCCCGGCCAGGCCGTCGGCAGGGCGCTGGAACTGGCGCAGAAAATGACCGGGTTGCCGCCCCTGGCGCTGAATGCCATCAAGCGGTCGCTGCGTGCCGGCGCCGAGTTGCCGCTGGCCGATGCCCTGGCAGAAGAACACCGCCTCTACCTTTCCCTCTTCGATACCCAGGATCAGGTGGAAGGCATGAGCGCATTCCTGGAGAAACGAAAACCAAAGTTCGAAGGACGATGAAAGACAAAGCAACCATAGGCGTCGTCGGCGCCGGCGTCATGGGCCGGGGCATCGTGCAGCTGTTTGCCCAGGCTGGGCACCGGGTGCTGCTCACCGACAATCGCAGCGGAGCGGCGGAAGCCGCCGAAGCATTCGTGGAAAAAATGATTCGCCGCCAGGTGGACAAGGAAAAGATCACCATTGGCGAAGCGGAAGACGCTCTCAATCGGGTTGAGCCGGTGGATGACATCGAGTCCCTGGCGCCTTGCGACGTGATTATCGAAGCCGTGGTGGAAAACCTGGAAATCAAGCAGGCGCTGTTCAGGGACATCGAGTACCTGGTGGGTGAAGACGTGATACTGGCCAGCAATACGTCGTCACTGCTGGTGTCCGCCATAGCCTCGGGCTGCCGGCACCCCGGGCGGGTAGCGGGCCTGCATTTTTTCAACCCCGTGCCGCTGATGAAGGTTGTGGAAGTCATCCCGGCGGTCCGCACCGAGCCCGAGGTGGTGGAGCGGCTGCGGTCCATGGTGAGCCAATCCGGCCACCGGGCCGTGGTGGCACAGGACCAGCCCGGCTTCCTGATCAACCATGCCGGCCGCGGGCTGAATACCGAAGGCCTGAAGATCCTGGAGGAGCGGGTCGCGACCGTAGAGGACATTGATCGGATCCTGCGTGACGCGGTCGGATTTCGCATGGGCCCCTTCGAATTGATGGACCTGACGGGGCTGGACGTGTCGGGCAAGGTCATGGAGTCGGTGTTCGAGCAGTTTCACCAGGATCCCCGCTACCGGCCGTCCTCCCTGGTGGCGCCGAGGGTGGCCGCCGGGTTGTTCGGTCGCAAAACCAAACGAGGGTTTTACCGCTACGAGGATGGTCAGCCTTTGTCGGCGCCGGAGCATCAGCCGGGGCCGCCACAGCCAGCGGATTTCTGGGTCGCGCCGTCGCCGGAACAGGGGCGCCGGCAGGTCATCGAGCTGCTGGAAAACGCCGGGGGCAGAT
>JAAUYH010027915.1_pt1 | contig 33453 bp, 16 predicted proteins | sample 7278061 | NCBI WGS metagenome assembly JAAUYH01 (sample SAMN14350203, study PRJNA611818) | marine sediment metagenome | isolation source: surface marine sediment (0.6m) | place: French Polynesia: Moorea | collected 2018-08 | reverse complement strand
TTTCTAAGAAATTCGTGTTAGCTTATATATATCGTCTAAAGCATACAAACTTTCATCTCAACTTAAGTGTCATAGTCGCAAATAGATTTTATTCTATCACATTTGATGCACCTATTCTCATATTTGCTTTGCATATTAAAGTAGACATAACAATATTCCTATTCAACCAAAGGATTATACACTGATACAAATAGAAAGGAGGCAACGAGCAGTTAAATTTATTCAGTACATGCGAAATCCACGAACTATCAAAGACATTTCAATCAGTGAGAACATTGGATAGTGAATATTACTCTCGATAGATTTATGGTTACTTTGTATGACTGTAAATTATTTTAATGGCGTTTATATATGACTTTGACACTAACCAAAGTAAATTATCTAATTCATAGAATCTGAGAGCCAGCAGTCTACAATGTAACTTAATACGTATATATTCAGCTGAATGAACATCAAAAAATGGATCAATCGAATATACCAAAAATAGTTGATACAAATAAATAATCTCCGTGAAGTAGAATGCGTTTAATTGTGATCCAAATTTTGTGCACCTTAGTTCTTCGATTTGAATTATACATTTTTCCTTGGTTTTTAGGTTCTGTTATATAACTTTCTGATTTGCAAACTTATGACAGCAATCAATATTCTCTCCTGGTTTCCTATTTACATCTTTTTACTTGTCTATGTATCTATATTTAATTTTTCGTTCCCACTCTGATGCTTAAATTATATACTTGTGACTATCTTTCCTTCTTTCTCTCGAATCGAGCATCTTCTCTGTCTATTATTCGACAAATTCATCGAGGAAAAGCAGATTTCTCGTACATCCTCCGCATCCAATAATTTTCTCAATGCTTGCTGTCTCTCAAATAGACAATTCCTGCTTAGTATTTTTTCTCTTCTCAATTTTATCTTACAATATTTCATATCCGACAAGGCACTGATGTTCGGGTACGTACTCATGATGATTGTAGAGATGATTGGCTAATCAACGAAATAATCGAAAAGCTAATAAAATTTGAGCTCATAATTGCGCATTATTGAAATTTCCTTTTTCTCGAAGAATTCCAGGAGCAAATCTAGAACTTCTCCGATAAACGTGTCCACTCTACTCAGTAATACTTCAATTTCGAATATTAAATATTTTCTTTCTGCTTTTTATAAAAGAAACGATGAATGCAGTGAAACGGATATTTTACTATTCAGTTTAACATTGATGAATTGATAGGCACGCCGAATATAATCGAACCTCACACTTTCCAATAGTTACTTCGAAAATAGAGGATCTCTGGAGGTAATAAACTGCATCGCGCTTCCGATTGACTGAAAATATGTGATTCGCTCCCTGGTGTCCACATATTCTACAAATCATTACAAGATGGGAATAAATATGTAACATAGTACCTGAATCGTCCACGCATAACTAAAATTTTAAACCGACTTGCTCGCTTAATACTAGTATTTTTAATTTTGACTTGAACAATAATCATTTCTGCTAATCAAAGTACGCAGATTGATCAATTTCGACAGTGCCACAACATCAGGGCCATTACATTTTACAGGTAATGTACTGTATTGCACTCTATCATTTCTACTGAACCACTACAGAAAACTACACCAGAAATAGGACAGTTCAGCATTGTAATTGTGAACCTCTTCTGTCCACAACAACTAATAGGCATGCATGATTGAATAGTTTGGCAAGTGCATTGCGATAATTGATTTATGATGTTGATAGCTGAATAGCAAGGTGAGAAATCAAGGATTGAAGATGTTTATTCGAAATTACGAACACGTTTTGTAAAAAGCAAAAAAGGATTGTTCTTTGAAAGAGATCGAAAAAGAGGTAATGGGACGTTTTCAAAAAAATACTAGACAGAAAGAACGGAACGGGAACGTAAAGCCGACGAAGAGAAAAGGATAATAAAAATAGACGGATTATAGTGGGATGGGCAAGATCGAAAATGTAAGCGAGACGAAAAGTGGAAGCAAAGTGGAAGGCAGTGCATTGGGGCCACGTGGAGCGAGAGTGAGGGACAAGGGTTTCCAAAAAGCGAAGATAAGTAAAAAGCGTGACGAGGTAGATAGTGAGATAGGTGTTGCTGTGTGCGTATGAGTGTGGTAGGAAGCGTGACCAAAGGGACACTAGGGCGGTCCACGACTCAGTGGAACGAGGGTTACGGATAGAAAGGAGGGCGTGCACCATAAGCGTGCAGGATAAGCGGGCGTGTGATTCGTGGACGAGCAGCAGTAGCAACAGGGGCGAAGTATGGCGTGACATAGAGCGTAGTGGTTGGTGATGGCGACGAAGAAAATGTTGAGGCATGGTTAAGTAGGTGCGGTGAGCGAAGGAAAGGGAGGAACGATGTGATGGAATTCATGTACAACCAAGTTGGACATGATGAGATGAGAAGGGCTAGTACTGTACAGTACTGTACCGGTGCTGTACAGGACTGTGCCGAATGCGTGTAACAAACGGAGAGTAGACGGGTTGGAGCCGTTTAATCCACAGAGAATTACAGGGCACAAGGTCGGTGGAGGATCGCGCGTGCGCCCCCATGCACATGCGAGTGATCTAGTCCCACAATTAGGTGTAGTATGAGTTATAACGACATGCACTTATTTTTAACGACAAAAAAGCCAAACATCTCCTCCATCTTGCGTTGCATGTCTTGCTCACTTCGCACTTGCTCTTCTACATCATTGTGGTCAAGACGGGTGTGCAGTGGTGCGTACTGTGAGCAACAGGGAATCGTGTCATTCTTCCCTCGTATAAGTCCTGTACTGTACTGTACAGACAGTAGTGGTACTGCACCGTGCATTTAGAGTACAGTAACAATACAGTACTGTACAGTATTTTATAAAATCAACAGGCATGCGTGTTTGTTTGTTTCAATGAAAGATCGTGAATCGAAACGAAATGGGAGAGTGTGAGTTTTCGCGGGCGCGCGTGCTGACCCAAACGGAACACATATCATCATTCATCATCAGCACTGTAGGAGAGTGATGCCAGGGTGTCTGGGTGCTGCCACCAAGCTGAATGCCAGGAGGGTGTGCGAGTGATACTGCAGTGTGGCAATGTACTGTACTGTACAGTAGCGAGGGTACTGTAGGGTCGTGGGAGGTTTGAAGACAACTGGGGTGGAGGCGTTTGTTTGCGTAGTGTTTACCACCGCCACGAGTAGCAGCGGCACATGCACAGGGGAAAGTGGTATTCGCAGTGTGGGTGGGTAACTCAAAACCAAAGTGCAACCCATGGATCAGTACAACGTTCACAGAGCGGTGGCAGCGCAGTGCACATAGATACGATAGTTGGTAGGCAGCGACAGACGACTCGTCTTCTATGGCAGCCATATTGAGTCGGTAGTTGAGTGTGTGGGCAGCGCGGGTGGCGAAGAAGGTAGGTAAAACTGTAACAGTTGTGGGCAGTTGAGTTCGGTTCGATCAGTTGTTAGATGAAAATCATGAGTGTCATAGGAGCGCGATCATGGGAGGCATCAGTAGCAATTATGGGCAGACAGAGACTAGTGAAAAAGCGGAAGAACATCAACATGAAGAGACTCGCTACGCATCGTACGTGAAGAAAGAGTGCATTCATCGCCATCATGCATTCATCCACACACCCATGCACGCACACACAAACGCACGCACACACGCACACACAAACACACACGCACACACACTTTCATGGGGTGGTAATGGAAAGAGACAAATGCCGAGACTCGCTCAAACGGGCAATTGGTAAAGAGCGCTGGCCAAATTACCTTAGTAGTGCACCGTAGCTGCCGAGCACTACGATGGATCAATCGAAGAGTGAAGATGCTTCTTGGCGCACGACTCACTTGAAAGAAACGTGAGCCGTGCCATAGCTGCGTCCGTACGTACGTAAATGTTCGTAATCATTCTAATCAATCCCAATGTACAGTACAGTACAGTACAGTACTATGTACAGTATCTGTGTGTGTGATTGAGTCAGTCACAAACGATTGCGCCTCATTGCCGTCTTCCGCCGCCTGTGTATATGTGCGCAGCCGACCATAATAATAATGATGAACATGACGATGACGATCTATCTGTGCTCGCACGCTTTGTCTCGTGGCCGTTACCCGCGGAACCCCGCGATAGATGATCGATCTTGAAACCACGACCCAAACCGAAGGCCAACCCACGTGTGTCCATCATGTTTCACTCGTGTGTGTGTGTGTCTGTGTGTGTTGTGTGCCGTGTGCCTCTTAACTGATCTACCACCATCGCACACCATCAGTAATCTGCAGCACCAGCCACACCAGGAGCACACTGACTGAATCCAACTCGCACACGTCCCAATAAAAAACGACGCACAGTAGCCGTCCTACCAAATTCTCGCCGGAATGATACGCACCCCTTCTCAATCGCCCATGGTGGCGTGCGTACAACTGCAACAGCATCGACAACACTACGGAAAGCTTCACTGTCGAGCACGCGCACTAGCACCACCACACCGTATCCTCCGAATCCGAGCAGCGTCCCAACCCCCAATTAAATAAACCCTTTCTCATTGGCCAACCTGCTCCTTTGGTTCCGTGCACACATCAGGAGGCATCCTCTCAAATTCTTCACTTCATCTTCTACTGCTTTCTTTGAGTCTTTGTCAACCCCGCCAGGGAACCGGAGGCTTGTGAACCACCCGAGGGAACCTCAGCAGTTGCTACTACGGTGCGCTTCCGACACTTCTACACTTTTCACTTCTCCATGTATTTTCCTTCCGTCCGTCTGTCTCCATTGCGGCTCCATTTCTTCAACATCCCAGCTGTGGTCGTCGTCCATGACTCTCCGATCTATAACGCCATCTCATGCTTCCGATAATAGTAGTAACGGGGAAGAGAGGACATCGACGACTCGCACAGAGATACACATACACACACAACACACACGTGCACTCTCACTAATTCTCACATCTCTCTACGCACCAAAAACACGCAACGCAACGTTGAAGAGGCGAACGGCGCTTAATTCTTTACAACGCGAAGCTAACGAGCGCCCACTCTCTTCCCCATACGTACATCCGTTTGGTTCTTGGCTTAACTCCGTCCATGCGATTCAATTCTATTCCATTCCTCACGCTTTCCTATTCCCCTTATTTTATGCGAGCGTGCGTTTGGCATGTGTACAAGCAAATGTCTGTGTACGAGTAGTGCCATCGTTGTGTGAGAATCTGTCTGTTCTTCTCGAGAACTCAGCTTTCATCTCACAATCCTCATTTCAGCGCCAACTTGTGTACGGCGAGCGAATGCTTCGCGAGATTACTTCTTTCTCCAAACGCCTGATTACAAATACGACATACATGCGGCTTTCTCTTCTGATGCACCACAAATACATGTCTCAACTTATTACCACGATGGCCGAACGATAGACCACAATGTTCGCAACGGAACGGTTTGATCCGTTGATGCACCGTTCGGATGTGTTTCGTTAAATCCGATTTCTGTCCAAACCGCGACTCACACAATGTACACTGATACGGCCGTTCCTTAAGATGTACAGTTCGGACGTGTTTGTCCTTGTGATCCTTCTTTTGGAACGCATAACTACAGATTTCGCATACGAACGGCCGTTCTCCCATATGAATACTTCGTTCATGTTTTTGCATGTTGTCTCGTCGCCCAAATGATGCTTGACAATATTTGCACTTGAATGGTCGTTCCGGTGTTGCTTCCGCCACCGTAGCGCCTCCTTGCGCTGACGAGCCTCGCAGATTTATCGGCACTTGTGCTCCTGCCCCTAGTGTCATACCTGCTTGTCCCGGTAGCATCGTGTTCGGATCTCGCGCTCCTGCCACCTGACCCCTTCTGATAGTCGGCACGCGGTAGGGATCATGATTCAGCGTTGGTGCCGGTGCGATTCCTGGCTGCTCCAATGCGCTTGGAAACAGATTCGGCGGCAGGTTAGCCCCTTGTGGTAACAACATCGGCTGCTGCTTGGGTTGCTGCTGGTTCACATGACTGAATCCGCGTAATCTCTCAATAAGCGATCCATCGATATCAGCCGTACTGCCACCAACTGCGTCGGATACCACTGTAGATGGGACTGCTTCGGATTGACTGGCCGCAGCAGCTGTAAGCGCCGAAGAGGCCACACTCCCCATGGCTAAACGGGGCGCCTTCTTAATCGTAGGTACCGGTTTGTCCTTCCCCGATTTTCGGACAGCATTCGATGCAATCGTCGCTTCACTCGGCCTTCGTGAAACACCAAGAGCAGGCGCAGCCTTCGGGTATACGGCTTGTTGTTGTTGTTGTTGTGGTGGTGGTGGTGGTTGTGGTTGTTGTTGTTGCTGCTGCTGTTGAAGCGCCGGGGCAGAAGTTCGCGGGACAAGTGGTTTGTAAATAGCTCCACTACTGTTTTGTCCTGCTAGGAGAGCGCTATTATCTGCGGGCTGTGAATCGGAGGGATTCGCTCCTGGAACCGAGAAATTGGCTAACGCGGGGATGTTCGCCTGCGAGGCAACGGGATATCGCTGCATATCAAACTGTTGGACATTGGGCGGGAAACCAACCATGCCAGCTGCGTTTCTCGGGTCATGGGAACGAATGTGATGGCCTTGAGCCGCAAAATCGTCGGGAACGCCGGTCAGTTGTTGTGCATGCTGTTGCAACATGTAGCCAGATGGAGGATGCTGTTGAGGCATTTGTTGGTGTGCGTACCGATTTACCGAATCGTTTTGGGGTAAGTACGGTGCGTTGTGATGCAACAAGGAACGCGGCTGTTGTTGAGGGGCTTGAGAGTGTGGAATATTCGGAATGCGGTCGGTGGTTTGTTGATGTATTTGGGGGTAAGCAGCGGCGGTCACGGCTTGTTGATGTGAGAACAGCTGGTTGGGCTGTGTGTGATAAATTGGCGACTTGGAGTGCGGTTGAAGTGCTTGGGAGCGATTCAAATGCTTTTGATTCTGTTGTAGCGCATGAAACGGAAACTGAGATTGATTCTGATCTGGATGCTGCATCAGAAATAAGTCGCCAGACTGGCGCGCCGTCGCATCCGGTGCATATTGTTGCGGTGCCAAAGTGCTACCTTGTTGAGGTGCAGAATTAGAATAGTCTGGCTGTGGATGTTGTGGATGTTGGCCTACGACGGCGGCGGCTGCAAAAGGCTGACCCTGAATATCGGGCGCAGATGTGGGGGCGTACGGATTGTTTGGCGCAGAAACAGGAATGGTTGATTGCGCGGGTCGATTCGTACCATCGGCTTGAAGTTGTTGTAACTGATGCAAATGAGCGTTATACAACGAATGATGTTCGGAGGCGGGTAGGCCAGAGTTGAGGTCGGGGGCAGACGCGCTTCTTGGTGCAGTGTGAGGTGCAGCACCGGTAGCGGCTGCGGCCGCGGCAGCAGCAGCGTCCATTTCAAGAACTAATTGAGGGTTGGAGGTGGAGTCGCGAGTCGATGCAAGCATTACCAGCGCGATGCGCGTCGGTCCAGCGAGTCGTCTCCGTTGAGCCTCGGCGGCAGTTTCAGTTTCGTTGAGATGGGAAGATGATACGGTAGTGGTTGCGTAGTGGTGCGTACCGTAGTCGTATCGATGGTCGTTTCGTGCAGATTCGGGGGTTGGATACGGATTGGTTGGGGCGCGTGCTCGTCAGTGACACAGTATAGAAAGAGAGATGAGGTATGGAGGTGAGGGTTGGGCCCGGTGTCCGAGCAGTGCACACCGGGAAACAGGTCAAGGCAAATGGGTAGTACTCTGGAGTTTGTTTGACAGGATACTACACGAAGTGATGAAGCAAGGAGAAGAACAATGGGCGGAAGAGAGATGCGGATGGCGCGCAGCTCAGCCGTGGCGAAGAAGCACGGCACGCGCGCCGTGAATAGAAATGAAAGCGCGCGCAGCGTAGCGTAGTACACGCTGTAGAGTTGTTTCGCTTTGAAGATTTCAACAACCACGACGCAGAGAACCACGACCCGTTGGTACAGTGTGCGTGGGGTGTGTTCTGCACTAACAAATTTTGGCCAGCATGTGTGAAATCGCGTTATATTTGAGTTGTGTTCCTTATGGTTTATTGGTAAAGCGCGGATGTCATTTTGTAGGCCTACCTATTTTTTTCTAATTTTCTTTAGGTTTCTATTTTTTGTCACCTTGTCACGCTTATATTTCATGTCACTTCTTGGCTCCGAGGCTCTCTCTCTCTCTCTCACTCACTTGCCTCTCAAAGTGGAGTAGGCAATCCAAAATCCACCGCCTGCAAACCAACAGCAGCAAGGAAATCTACCAACTGTGGGTATCGCTTCCTGGTTGGATGGTTGGTTACTTGATTCCAATTATTCACAAGAATCAGAGAGAGTGTGTGTGAGTGAGAGTGAGTGAGAGAGTGATGAGTGAAAAGGAATGTTGTTGTGCTTGTCATCGTATCCAACTATCATGCTGGTACAGGACTGAGTATTGTAGTGTGTTGCCTCAGAATAATGGTGGCTAGTATGAGTTTAAACATGAATAGAAGATACAAGATACCCGCCGGAAGCCGGAAAAAAGGGAATGTAGCTTTTCCGAAATGTTAATTCATCGAATAATTTAGAAAGGGAAAGTGTAATTAAAGCTTGCAAATAAAAGGAGAAATCAGTGCTACAGTAATCCCAACTTCGTTCACTCTCTGGAGTTTGCCAAATTAGTCAAAATTGGTTTCGAAATAATGGTAGTGACTCAAATATATTGCAAATTTGAAGTTTCAATGTCTAGAAATTATCAATGCCGCAGAAAATAATATAGTAAAGTCTTCTCGTTGTTCTTGGATAACTAAATGAAAAAGCTTACATGAGCAAATGGGAATTCCCTATTCTATTTAATCCGGCGCCTCACAATATACTGCATTTTCCGTGGTATCGAGTGCATATTATCTTCTCATAAATGACCCTACGTGAACCATTACTGCTTTTTCGAGGGGGTCAATTACGAAAAATGTCACTTTCCACACAAAGAATATCCCAAGGTTGGTTAAAAATTCCTTGGAAATAAGAAATGAACATTATTCAGAATTCTTTTTCTGTACTTGTTCAATTGTAGTCATATCCATTTGTATTTATATGTAATCTTTGTGAAAGAAACTCATTAGAAATTAATAAGTCGATATTTGTGTGATCCACAGCGTGCTTCCACAAAAATATAACAAATAGTTCAACATTACGCCATTTCCAGTTTATCTCATGAGTTTTCTTCGATGAGCTCTAGCAAATGAGGCACTGTTAATACAGAATGAAAATTCTACATTAAGAAACGATTAAATGATGGAAATCAAATTTTTAGATACAACCACATAAATCTATTACAGTTATAAGCTCAATCTCTAGCCATTTCAGGCCAAAGGAAGAACTAAAGAATCACAAATGAGAACATTTTTTTAAAGTTTTATTTTCAATAAAAGATCCAAAATAATACTAAGTTCAACTCGCTTGATACTATTACATGGTATCCAGTAAAATATATCACAGCCTTTGTTCAGAGTCATTAAATTGAGGTTAGAATTAATGAGGGATTCTATCGCGAAAAATTTTAAGCCTTGATTCTCTTACTGTCGAGAATCTGATTTCAGGTCTACGGTATAGAACTCATCGAAGAATCTAGGGATAATACTCTCATTTGGAACCAGCATCAACGGTCTGATCTGACAGAAGATCACTTAGTTTACAAGTAGAAACGAATAGAATCTTGTACGAGTGCAGTCTAGTGTCTTTTCAGCTCATTTCTGCAAAATAATTGGAAAATTGGGTTTGAGATAACAATTCTATTCTAATTTTTCTGCCTCGATCTCCTATTGTTTGAATTCAACATTCATCCGAACAATTCGGTAGACCTAACGCTACTACCCAAAAAATTGTGAAAAATAGACGTAAACTTAGAGCTTTTTTTAACTTGTTATGAATCAATGGGCAAAAAAATTATTTAGAATAAGATTCCCTGATCCCAGAAAATGATAGTACGCATATATCTGACCTAACGCACACCGGCATTTATAAAAAATGTTCTATTTTCGGAAGATCTACTTCTGCTGTGAAGTAATTGATTTTTCTTCCTACACGCATTCGATGCGCCTAATTGATATTTATAATTGCTTTTACTAACTAATCTGGTAGCTTTGACATCTAAACAGCAAATGGCAGCTTCAATTTGCTTTAAAACACTTTGATTGCTACTTCTATGTTATTCGTAAACTTTTACCCCCCAGAGATCGGAAATACTCGCATATAAGTGGTAAGGGAAGATAGAAATAAAAAATCTCAAAAAGATATATAAAGTATATATCGTTGTAAGATGTGTAGGCGCAACTTGAAAAGTACTGGCTCTGGAACGAACTTTGTCAAAAATTGTTTTGCCGCCAATTTATGAATCTAGAACAATCATACGCGCTACTATCGGCTTGATTCATAGTACATTTTCTTAAGATAGACGATGAAGCAAAATGGATAAATAATCAACAAACGTAAATTGAACAACCAGAAATAGCTTTTGCTCAGTGAAAGCTGTATACAGCCTTGTTCTATGTATCCGATTATCAATTATTCCATTTCATTCACTAGAACGCGAAATTTAGGACCAAACGCGAAAAATTTTCCGTGCGTAGGCGTACAAAATCAAATTTATCTTTTAGCTCGATTCTATTCCTTTGAATATAAGAATTTGGCATTATTCAGTTACAGAAGCTTGTGCGCTTGGAACTAAATCTAAATCATCGCAAGTAGAGCAGCCGAAGAATACACTTGAAAGATCGCAGTGACTTGGGAGGGTATTTTCACCTGTGCTGTTCGAGCTGCCATGCGTGCGGTTAGTACGAGTGAGACATTTCTACCTTTTAGATTTTCAGGAAGGAATTTGGCAATTTCACTACCAGTTACTCCAGTGAATACCAGAAAGCGGGCTAGCTGTTTTACCAATGATTCTTCTACTCAAAGAGAAGGGAGGAGTACTGAAGCGATTTTCAATTTCAAGACTGCATTCAATTCATGTAAGTAAAAAGTGAGTCTTGGGAGATGAATCTGAAGAGGTGCATGATCCAAAAGCTGAAGCAAAAATCACTTTCCACACATTTTATACGACGCAAACAATTACTGGTGCACCCAAGGTTTTTGTTTCACTTGCTTTCATGATTTTGATCCTTCAAAAGCATGTCAGTAGCGTTTTCTAGGATACAACCGAACCATTATTAGCAAATATATTCCAATACAATCTGTTCGTATTCGTACGTCCATCCTTCTCTTGAACTATTTTTGTACTATCTGGTCATTTCTTTAGATGATTCGCTTATGTTCATTCTGATCATAAGCAGATTTATCAGCAAAAATTTTGCAGATCGTTTGAGTGGCGATATGAACAAATAATTGCATTGCCGAAAATATTAGTTAGAAGTGACAAGAGTTTTACAAAAATACGGTGAATCAGAATCCTGCCAGTTCCGCGCGAGTTAGTATCGCAAACAAAATATTGTAGTAAGAGAAATGGTAACCGAGCTTACTTCTCCTGAATTAACGCTAGGATCGAAGTGCAACGACCTAAAAACGATTATTGCACAGTTAGCAATGGTTGGACATTAGGCCCTTCTTCAAAAATGTAAACCATTGCAATTAGAAATTCCTACTTATCGAACATTACAAAATATATTAGATTTTCCATGGATATTAATCAAACGTGATAGTGCTCAGGACTGGTCCCTTGTTCCCCTACGATGCCAAACTAGGTTGCTCAGTCGCTTTAATCTCGTCGCTTCTCTTCTTGCTTCTATCCTCTTATTCAAGGGTGGCTGTTCAATATTTTCGATTCCGGCAAGTGCTTGGAGAAAACTGTAGTTTCTAAATTAGATGGAGCCTTCTGCATTCGTAGCATTGGAGCCATTGGAGAGTCTGTTCTCATTAAAGATACAGTGGCAAACAGATTCTCAGCTAATATGAACAGCCATTTGATTTTGTAGTACGGAAACAAGAATAGTTCTTAGTTATAGTAATAGGAAGAGTATGGTAAGGTTGATTCTTTCTCTCTCGTGCTATTCATTTTTGACATCACTAGATCTTCTCTTCGGTCGATGAAAACCTCTTTTTCAGTAAAATAATCGATGGGCGGCTCCCTGAAACTTTGCGGCGAGCTTGCATAAAACACAAGCGAATTACAAGCTGGAATTCAGAGCTTAGCAAGGAAGGAAATGAATCACTAGAAGTGTCGAATTTCGGGACTGGCGGAATACGTGAACGTTTTTATCTTTTGATAGTAGCTAAGGGACAAGTATCATTTGTATGAACTATGCATGCGAAGTATTTGAAAGAATCGGAGAGAAGATCTTTCATTCTAAATTAGTGAAAACAGCCATCCTATACCTTGTTAACTATTACTACCTATAAACAGCATTATTTGGCGACTGTACCCATCACTTTCTTTCATCACCATTCTCTCGGAGATTGTAAAATGAAACCACTAGTACCCAATTTAGATGGTGTTCAAAAAAAGGTAATCTACAAAAACCGGAGATTTTTGAGATTTAAGACTAGGCATTGAGCTTAGCTATCAAAATATCATAGCTATATTGACTAAACAAGTGCGGGATATTTTGATTTTCAATTTGAACGGTACCAGTGAACTAAACATTGGTTTCGTCAATGCAACCTCTTTGTCCAACATATTGTTTCAGGAAACGTAAAATGACTTTCTAAGCCACGAGACTGATGCTAGATTACTTTAGTTGAACTATTTCAACAATATGAATAGAATCGTTCCCAGGCATGAATTTAAAAAATCTAATATGTTCCCGGAAATATGTTTGTTATGTGTACAAAACGAAAAAATTTGAAATTCTTAAACAGCCGATTATTCAGAAATAAAAAGTAAATATGCTCTATAACAAAATCAAACATATTTCACTAGCAAATACAATGCGCTATTGTACGATAAAAGATTCAATCAAAATGGGCATAGAAGATATTGAGAACAGAAACAGCGATATGTTGACCTACATCCAAGGGACAGAAAGCAAGCTGTAAAATTGGAGCAAAAATCAGATTATTATTGCGCAAGTATACATTGACTAACAATACTCTTAGTCTAACTTTTGATTATGTTCAGATATATAACATGGAACAATCACAATGATAAAGAACTTTATGGAATCGTTCTTACTTGGCCAATGATGAGAGCTCGAATAGATAGACACTGATCTCAAGTTCTAATATTTGGTTACCATTATTTCTCATAAATAATTTTCTTAGAGAAAGACTCTTTTATACAAAGAAGTAATTTCTATGAAATCCTATTCTACATTCAAATAAGTCATAATACACATATGGTACTGGCACATTAATTTGAAAGAGATTAAGAATGTTTTGATGAACCAAGAATCCAAAAGAAATCATTTGGTAACAGTATATAGATGAAAATATCGACGGAAAGGGTAAATTTTTTAGAAAGGCTGCTTCCTATTTTTTTTCTCAATTGCAATTTTAATTTCTTGGTATAGATGAAAATCTGATTCTATAACTTATTACATTCTGTTGCACAAAAACCAGGTGCAGTTCCACAGTTCTTAAGGAACAAAAGAGATTTCAAAATTTCCACAACGCACCGGCTTCTAAGTAGAATTTCATTTGGACAGAGTTTTTCGTGGATTTTGCAATTCTCTAGCACTTGCGAACAAAGTCGGACGGAAATTTCGGGAAAACAGGGGAAAGTGAACTGATACGAAAATGATTCAATTGATTCAAAAACACTGGCGAAAAATTTGAAACATTTAATTTCCAAGCGAACGCCTAAGAAACATTTGCTGGCCGTTTGGCTCTTTATTCTACTAAATCCTTCATTAGCGAACAAGTCAAATATGAATAAATGGAACAGTCCGGCTGATATTAGTCCTCATCGTTTGTGAAGTCAACAGCGGTAGAACAAGTGGTAGCATATACAAACGGATATGTATACTTATTCTGCTTTTACGGATGGATAGCGAAAAATGTTTGGTACCAAATTTAATACCGGACAATTCACGGCGGTAAATTTGTTAGAAATTAATGGTTGCAGACGAACGTTATCCGTCGCAATGAAACACTACTTCTAGGTTCCGCTCTGCTCTCGAGCAAAAGTAATTCGATACATTTGGATTTTGACATCTGTCAGTTCTGGAATCAAGAGCTATTATTTGTAGAACATTTCTTCCTAGCGATTGTGTAAAAGTAACATATTACGGTAAAAAATACGCAAGCAAAAAGGTTAGTCAAATTAATTCGTTAATCAATTTAGTCAGGCCCACTAGCAGGTAAGAGAAAAAGACCAATGCTGGAAGAGCTGTAGTGCGTGTTAAATGTAAGCGCAGTTTCATACCTACTACTTTAGTGCTCGATTCATTGCTCTGAGCTACTTTATAGACGTTTCTTGCAATAATGTACTGTGGTAGCATTTTCATGACGCGGCCGTTCGTATTAGAGCATCCTCAAATGATCATGATGCGAGATAAAGCCACTAGAATGTCAATGAACTTATTTCTCACGATGCCACTGGATGAGGCGATGCTGAATTGAAGGAACGAGTTCTTAAACATATGATCCCTCGGATTTGCCACAAAACACCACTTCCGTTTAGAAGAAGCCTAGGGTGATAACTATGCCCTAAATTTTTCAAGAACCGCTTGGAGAGTCAGCAAGTTCTAGGCACATTGAATACTGTGCTAATTACCAATGAAGAGGGCTTGAAGCCGGTGGTGAGACAGGAAAGATAAATCTTAATGTTTCAGAAGTACACGTGGACAATAAATGATCCTACCAGTACTTTCAAGAAAGAAAAGAGAGCACAATGAAAAAATATAACGAAACGGAGGCAACGAATGAAGAAAAGGATCGTTAGACAATTGATTAAACAAAATATCTATTACCTAGGTCTTCCATCTACCCTTTGTATTGATTTTCGAAGTCTATTCGAGAAAACTTTGTAGTTCCGGGTTCTAATTACATTCTTTCTGCTTCTAACCAACACCTTTCATTTCTGAATTCCCGATACAATCGGTCTCACTCTTTCAGGGCCTCTCAGCATTTAATTAATAGGAAAGAATTTTAGATACACCAATTTTTTCATTTCCTTTGCTTCATTGCATGCAAAAACATCGTCAAATATTTGGCCCACTCCGATTCATTCAAAAACTTCTATCGATTCCGCTTTACTTGTCCTCTGTCTGGTGAAAGATCGTGGATGTCAAAGTAGATTGCATTTTCTTCTAGAAGAATATCCCGTGATTCAAGGGAAGTTAATGATAAGTGGTTCTTTTAACTGGGACCAAGATCTAATCGTTCGTTTGCAAGTGCGGTTTTCAACAGAAAGTCTCTACTCATCGTTGCGTAAACCTAGTGGATAACGCTCATCGACATCATTTAGATGAACTCATCTGTTTACCGGCATCATATTTGATGCATAAGCTTCGGTAGCTTAATCTACAGGAAAATGTTTGTTCTACAGGAATAAATTGAATATTTTGATGACTGCATAGGGTTAAGCAGCAGTTGAATCGTTTTCTATTGTTGTAAATAAATTATTTCGTCAGCATATTAGGTACAAATTGTCTATGCATCTTACATTCAAATGTATTAAATGAGCTTACGAAGCGATGTAATCCAAGTCGATAAATTTAACTCTAGATAAAATTGGGATTACACATGATGTTTGCCAGTTGCCCGGGCTATCGATTCTATCTGAGATTCCGGACATGATAATGCAGATTCAAGAATAATATGCACTGCTTGAAAATTGATTCAGAAAGTGTCAGATCCCATACCGTGTTCCCTGTAAATGGATCAAATAAAGTTAGGATTTCCAAGCTAGTAAAAACTTTCATAATTCCCTGAACAGAACTAAAACCGGCTTTGATTGTACTGAACATTTAAAGAAAAGCCGTATGGCTGCAAAATAGCTTGCCAATGTGAACCTGAAATAAAGGAAAGTGGCGAACGTAAATCGACATATGTGACTAGTGTGTAGCGAAAATCTCAAATCCCCGCAGAATTAAAGTCAAAAGGTGTTAATGACGGGAGACCTAGGGAGAACATGAGGGCTTTCGATAATTCCAAACTGGACCAGAGCCCTAAGCATTGCTCCGCTATGCGAATCGAAAAGCAAAATGTTCCCCGTTTATTTATGATTGCTTGAATTTTTAAAAACGAAGACATTATTTTAACGGCTAAAATGTCATTCCAATGTCGAAGCCATCGGCCACGCTATTTTTCTAGTACGGCAAGTTAACATCCTTCACGCCATGGATCGAGCCAATTACGGAAGGCGTTTAGTGGAGAGCTGTCCCCGGGGCTTCGAATAAATTACCAGGCTGATGATATGACGCCGATAAGTTCTCCCATTTTCATCCTTTACTATTGGCGTTCGAATTGTTAGCTAGGAAAAAAAGCAGGCTTTGAGCACTTTTATTACGCAACAATGTATCGATTCAATATCGGAGAGAAGGTTTAAAGCTCAAATTGAGTTTGATTAAGACTTCTTCTGAAATGCTGATAGTCTAACCGGTAATCGCTTGGCATTCGCATCAAAAAATTGCTCCAATATAGCACGGAGAGCAGTAGAATAAGTTTTAGAAAGATAACTAGAAGAAAGCTCTCTGTTAATATTAATCTATCGCTTGATTTGATCTACAATATTTGTTCTAAAGTGCTACAATTTCGGAATTCTATGATACTCTCATGACATCTGATACCTAATAAATAGAATTCGCGACTCATTTCTTTACGGTAATATATTTTGACTTTGCGTAATTTGCGATTCTGGAGTTGAAAATCGAATGAATATTTTTTTCATGCACTGCTTGCACTTTGCTGTATTACATGGCGCTACTGCAAAAACATGCACAGCACAAATTTTCGATGTCCCAATGATTGATTTGAACAAAAACGAGAAAATTATGATTCTACTGCATTATAATTTAGTTACCACATCGGTTTCATTTATCTCTCCTTGAAATTAACCGCTTGATTTCTGTGTCAAAATATTTCATACAACTTCATTTTCAAAGTAAAATATCTCTACAAATATACTTCTTTTGGTACAGATACATTTACATTGATTGCAATGGTGAATGGTTGTTGTTTTCATATTACATGGTACGTTCTCAGAGGTTAGGCTACTTCTGTCTAGTGGTTAAATTTGTACCAATGAAAATCCATCGTGTGTGAATGCGAAAGGTTCGGAGACTATCCACACGCGTCGAAGCTCCAACTTCAAGAAATTTCCTTTCATTCTGGTATTTTGGAAACCAAATGCGCTTGATTTCGAACTTTTTAGAAGCCGTATATTTTCAAATATTGCATTGATTTTCGATTCACGGACTAAATTCGCCATAACTCACTCATATGAATGGCTTTGAAATAAACGCCGAACAAAATCAATATGCCTTTCAAATCGAAATAGAATGCGTCGAACAACAATCAAAACCAGCAAGCTGAGAATATTGCAAAGAGACCCAGTGTAATTGAATTTTTTGGCAGTTATCTCTACTAGAACACTTCTATATCATCAGATTTGAGTCGCGTATTTAATCGACAATTTTCTATTCATAGTGCTATATCTTCAATTAATCTTCATCGCATATAGTTAAAATAATTCTTTACACGAGTTTTCGATGTAGTCAAGCTCAGAAGATAAAGACGAAAATTTAACTATGTCACTAGTTGCGTCTGGAGTCTACTGTCGCTTTTAATTTCTTTAAATTGCTTTCAGTAAGATAGATCTAATCGATAAAAATAGTTAATCTCCACCTTCTTATCCGTGTATGTAACAAAATCAGACTTTCTCCGCTCAAAAGCGAGATTAAGATTTCGAAATACGATATTTCAGGTAACAACATTCATTCGAAACCTTTTTTCGTTGAAGATGATCGTATAATGAAAAAAATCTTCCCTGCATTTGTGAAGCTCATCATAATCTAGAACTTCATAAATCTATAATTTTTTATTTGAGTTAGTCCAGAGGTTTTACATGTCTTATATGACGAACAAGTACAGCTTCGTTCACTTCAAATCAATTTTCGCTTCCTCGTTATATAAAAATAATTTTACTTGAAGAGAGAATCTAAGAATTTTAAAAAATTCTTTTGTATACATTCCGATCGGATGAGAATTAATCGAAAAATCCATTCGCATTTCTTCGTTAAGCCTCCAATTGCTTACTATTCTCTGTAAGTTTGCAAATGATTGCAAAATTGCCGGAATTTCGATTTTCGCATTCGTACTAAAATGCGTTGATCCATTTAAATTGCGCAGTTGCAGTCATATGGGCCAATTGATGCGTTTGAATGATTTCTTTCAGTGATGTGTCTAGTCAAACACTCCGAAATAATTCTTCAGATTCGACGTCATTAAACTAATCACCATTTTCTCCTAACTTTTGATTGGCTTTGCTTCAGAAGATTCAAAAATAGCATTCCGTGTCTTGATATTTCAGACAACTACGGTCTAGTTTGAGCTTTTCCGTGGCAGTATGCTGTATTAAACGGGCCTCTGATTTCAATGATGTCTAACTGAAAAATTCTAAGATATTCAGAACTGTATTGCACTCAAAAAATGATTTCTTGCTTCGTTTCGCAGACAATTTATTGAAAAGAATCGAAAGTTATGAATGTGTACTAAATAATTGCACCAAAAATTGAAACAGTGAAGTATCTTTCTTGAGATGATTGGCAAAGAAAAACCAAAAGGGATGGTTTTCTGTTCTGCATGTGGGAAATGATTGAGTCGCTTAGTTGTGGTATACGGGATTATGTAGTACGGAAAAATCACAAAAGAGGGTAACAAACACTTACTAGGTGCTGTATAATTTAACTTAATGGTGTACCTGTGGATTTGATTACCACACTGTTCAAGCAATTTCTTGTGCACAGTCGTTATCTTTGTTCAAAACACACCACAAAAATTCAGGTGCAATTGTTCAATATTTTGTACAGTATATTGAGACATAAATAAAGCTTTTGTTCATTGCTGCCTTCTTTCGAATTTCGTTTTCTGGGTAAACGAATTTTCTTGCTTTGTCAGCAAATCTAACTATTTCGGATGAAGATTCAGTTGTTAATGCTTACATAGAAATCGATCAAGTTCCACTGGTCATCTCAGATTCATTTCATACTTCCTTTCTTAATCCTTAAAGGCAATGAACGAATAATGAAGTTATTTGTATATCATGCTATACTCTATGTTTTCCGACCCTTTGCAACTGCAAATAATGCACTGTGAGAGTAATCAATTAATGGTTATCAAAAACTACGCTGTTAATATTCAAAAAGCAAAAATTTTGGATGCTGTCGTTCTGATCATGGAAAATTTAGAGAACGAACACTAATGGTCGAATAACTTAAAGTGCACTAGCCAAGTAATTTAAAACACGGGCTTTAGGAAACCGACAGCGATGGAATTTACTTCACGATTCTAAATTTGATCCAATGCATGATTATCACCCGGAATTAAAAACCTTTACCATAATTCTTGTCAAGTGCACTGTCGATTTTAATTTTCCATTTAGTAAGATAATTTTCGTTTTTAGATCGTCTACTAATATCATACTAATTCTTTTCACTTTTTTATCTGATTCTGTGGTATGGTACTAAGCGTTGCGAGTCTATAGACGCCTCTAAGTAGAAGAACAGTATGCATACCTGTATTGTTTCGTGGGTTTTCATCTTCGGTTCTTGTTTTGAAACAGCCATGCGATGATGAAAAGCCCACAACGCTACTGAGGATATTAACAGATGAGATATCCGAACAAGAACTGTAAATTAAGTATGCCTTCAGCAAATTGCAAAAAATTGGGAAATTGAAAATTCATATTGTCCACATAACACCGCGATACAACCAAATCGTAGCGCAATTTGGGGGTCTATTCCTACTTTTTAGTCTGTATTTTATTTATTTATTTTTAGTCTGTAGTATTTTTAGTCCTACACTAGATTTAGAACAACCACCTACTTGCGGGTCGTATTTAGTGCTAGTTTCCGTTGTCGCTAAAACCAACCACCGTGGTTCACATTTCTGGTGTACCGTTTCCTTTTTGAACGTGTCCGATTGAGTACTGTGCTGCACCGCGGTGGTTACCTCCTATTTGATCGCAGATCCTATCCCTCGCCTAGGTTTATTTTAACCGCCTGCCCCTTTGCGGCCTGGTGTGTGTGTGTCATCTGCCTGAGGTCCGTTTGCGCCATACAAATGACTTATTGTAAGTGGTGTATCTCCTTGATCTGAAAAATAATCCTAGAATATTATTGGGTTCAGGGTTTTCTTCTGGGAGGCGACAGCGGGTAAAAGAACATGTTTATTAAAGGTGAAGGTTTTATTGCCCAACGTGCATTACCATTATTTACGGAATCAAATTGATTGTTCGCGAAATTCGGCAGCCTAAAACAGTTTCCTAATTCCTGGATTATATTTGTGATAGAGCAATGCTTTGCTCGCATTTGTCAAACATATTTCTAGATTTATTCCTAATCTTCTTCCCACTTTGAACAGGACTATGGATAGCGCAAAAAATATGAACAGTTTATTTGTTACGAACTTAAAAACGAGATACAGCCATCTACCGCATGTTCGTTGAAAATGTCTCTTGTCTGCCGTCAACGAATACAGAAAGTCGATATGCATCGCAATGTCCCAAGTGTGAGGAATTTAAGAATATACAGCACATCCACAATTAGCTAGAGACCCTACCAGTAAGGCTCTATTTGCTACTGCTTCTATGAATCTAGCTGTACCACAGATGCGAATGAAGCCGGAAGGCTGGATCGCTGTATCGAATTATAACTCCAAAGTATCAGAACTAAACGCGTTACTGTTCTAGAAGTCTGCTTTTCATATGTGTTGCGAATATATTTATTGCGCTGAATCAACTTTATTCCGAGTCGAAATCAATCACTTACTTTTCGCGGACCTCTTTTTAATTTTTTTCTCTGCTATTGAAAATAGCATATAATGGCTCGTCCTTCTCATCTTTGTACATTTCCATTTGGAGAAACCAACTTCTTTGAACAAATTTTTGATACCCATATTTCCGCTTTGTTGATTTGTTCTTCTTCAACCAGACAATTTCGTTGTAATGAATATATTAGGATGCGGTCCTTGATCTTCTTCGCCTACAGTTTTGTATTCTGCAATTTCATACACCATGCGAAACCAAGGGCTTGCCATTAGCCACAAGTGATCGAACTCCCATGTTTTCTTCATTTCAATCACTGTTTTGCGTAGGTCAAGTATTTCAGAAAGCAGGCGAAGTCCATGTTTCAAATGCCTCAACAGTTCCCAGAGATCAGTAGCTCACCATAATTCGAGCAACAATGAGCCTGCTTTTATATGCGATTCCAGTACTACGTTGAATAAGTAAAAATATCTGGATTTTACGGTACAGTCTTTTTGGCGAAATCCCATAATATATATATATATATATATATATATCAATCGTTCGAAATCGGTCGTGATAATTAAAGTACGCACCGTTCAGAGTGTAGCGATTTAACAGAAACCCTTTTTGGCTGGAGTTTTTGTAGCTTCGAAACCTTCTACTTGTGCCCATCGTATACTACAGTATAAGCATTCCTTATGAATGGATTCCATACGCTGGAAGAAGTGAAATAAATATATGGATCTCATTGCATCTTTCAATTTCGAATTTGACAGGATCGATGCGGAACGTATGTGTCGGAATTATCAATTTAGTACTTACTGTTCAATAACTAATTCTGCTCTAATGTAATTGATTAGCAATAACATTGGCAAATACTACATACTTAACCGTCGTCGGTCTTAGAAAAAAACATGCATGAATATGACAAAAACTGAAAAACTACACCAGCCGGGCTCGTAGTCGCGAAGGCGATAGCCGGAGTTCGTAATATTCCAGCAGCAATCTAACTCTCATACTCCTACTCTGCTGACTATCACCGCCGCGGCGAACATTAAACCTAGCGCCGCGGCGCGTAGGCAAATCTTAAAAGTTTCCTAATCGCAGCAAGAAGAGGAATTGGGGTCATGTCGTGATTAGAAGGAGTGCTCAACCAAAATTACGATAGTATGTAATCGAAAAAAATCGATAATATTTTAGCATGATGCGATCTCGTGTGGAATCATTCTATAACGCGGTTTTAGTCATGAAAATATGCTTTTACAAGTAAAATAAATTAAAGCTCATTGAAGGGCATTTCTACTAAACACAACCAGAAAGGAGATTCAACCTCATGAAAAAGGCAAAGATCCTGAGGAACTCCCGAAACTCTCTGGCTACTCGAAATATCACTGAGAACTGTCGTGTTTGGAGGGGGTTGTCCTATCAAATAAGAAGATTCAGAGTATCTCTACTTAGAGTTGATATTTTTTCAACTGTTCGGTGCAGTTGTACTTAATGTGTCTGGATTCAAATTTGTGCTTCAAACCATACGCAAATACAGATAATTTAATTCCTTAGTATTCTTCTATTGTACTTCGTTACTAAATTTCTGGAATTATTGTGTGAAGAAATGAGTTAATTCTCACGCCAGACATCCAAATATTATCCGTGTATATTTCTCAAACTGGTTTCTCTCAAAAGAATTAGAGTCATATCTCAAGATTTGCCCCATCAAACTAGATAATTCAGTACTTCGAGTACCACGAATTCATACTTCGAGTCTTACGATGAGTTAGGCCGAAGGTAATGAACGAAGTTGAAATATACGCTATCTATCTCAATATATACAATTAGCGGCTACGCGAGAAAAGCAGATCAATGGCATATTTACTAGTTTTTGTGATCCCCACAACGCTACCGACCCACGCAAAGGAACCCTCAGGATAGAAGCATAGCATGAACTCATTACTTGCTGCTCGGCCGGAAATGTTGAATTTGATGTCTTGACAGCGATTATCTACTATGATAAGACAAAATGTTCAAAATACCACTGATTTCTTTGTATTTACTGTTTCTGATGTACTGTTCTGCGAAGAGCATTTTATAAAAGAGTGGGTCTGCCCCTGCTAAGTAATGGCTTGTGATAGGAAAAACAAGCTGCTAATCGCAAATAGTTTTCTAGTGCCAGTCTAGATTGTTGAACACAAGCGATACACGAAAGCGCCATATCGCGATAATCACAGTGCAAGAGACATTGGTTTATTTCTGTATCTGGTAATTAGCAGTGTTATATTCTTGTTTAAGCTACAGTCGATTATTCAGAATACAGAAATCAAATGTCGGCTTGCGAAAGGAGATTCAAGAAAAATTCTTAGTGGAATTCTCGTTACTGAGAATTTAGAAACATTTGGTAAGCCCAATTTCCCGAGAGCTTTCCGAGAGGCGAAGAGGAAGGAGATTCACTGGTTGCCTAGTTGACAAACTTTGACTGTCACCAACTGAAACGTGCTGCCAAAAGATAATAATCGTACAGGAAAAATATTTGCGAATGCTCGGAATATATACAATAAAATTTCATGCATCGTTCAGAAAATTCTTCATTTTCTAAAAATTCTACAAAATAATCTTCTTCTGTTCTGCCGTTCTTAAATTTGGAGTAAGGCTACTCGGCTTCGAGCAAGCGTAATTTCAAGCGAAGTATGATCTCACTTGCGTAGTTTACGTCAAGCCAATGTCGGAAGACTTGCGTCTATTCGGTTTCGATCAACGAAGCATGCTCGTCACAAACTCACGATGAATCCAATGACCTGTGAATCTCCACCATTCATTAAGACTCCATCAGGAAACACAATTTACTGCTTGGAAGCTAAGTTGATGAACAATTATTCGCTGAATTCGGAGATGGCTTAATGATTTTGGGGTGGTGAGCGGTGCTTCCGACAATGTTTGATTTCAGGATGTACTTATTGTTGGCGATACGATGGGCGACCAAGAATATATCACGTAATTTCTGAGCTGCGATAGATGATCTCATTCGATAAGCATGGACCCCGGGTTAGAAACGTTTGGAGACCAACGGAAATACTTGACGACTTTCATCATCTATCAACATCCTGCTCATGGACCTTGCGATGTGGGGAAGATAGCCAACAAAGTTCATAAGGCAGAGCGAGATAAATGCTCACATACCACCTAGAGGCTAAATGGTCGAAGCGTCCACCACAATGTCCTAGTACAGCCTATAATATTCCACAAGACATTCATATAAGTACTTTTGAATGTGCTCAGTAGGACCAAAAAGTATTTGAAGACTTTCAATTAGCCCAAGAAGCACACCTTCCGTGCATTTATTAATGAGTCTCCGAGATGGAAAAGAAGGCAGAAGCCAAATGCAGACCAAATAACTCGAAGTACACTTAGTTTGAAAGCTGTTTCGTTTCTACAATTGTTTCAGATGATCTCCATATGCTTCTGTAACGTTTAAACCAACAGTACATTAAGTAATGCTGCCCTAGATTCGTGACTTAACTCATATTTTCCGAAAGATAGTGTCGTTATCCCGAGTGGGTTCACCCTCCTGGTTACCGTCATGGCCCCAAGTACTAGCGTTGTTGTAATCAGGGATCACGTGAAGAAGAAGATAGATGCTACAACCGCCAATGCGATATTGAGTAGGTTGAATAAATGTAGTGGTTATGCTAATTGAACGTGCTCCTGCTACCGCCCCTGCCTCCTGACATCCGGATGGTGTAGCAATATTGAGCTTGTGTTCCAATTCGTCTTGTTCCCCCTTTTTACTTTCATTCGACGAACATTATAAATGTATCATTGGTTAATGTAATTGATTAACAATTACATGGATCTATTATAGATTAACTAATTCCTAAACTATAAGTTTCTATAATTTAATTTCGACATTCGCAGTATCCGAAATTCATGATACGTGCTGTCGTCGATATTGGTTGCTGTATGTACGGTACATTTGATGCGTTCTGTATTCAAAACAGAATTCCGTACCCGAGTTGAAGTTACGGAACGGCCTTGCGTGTGGACACTTTCTTTTGGAAGCAGTCGAAATTCTCACGTTGCTGTTCGGCATGGCCGATTTCTGGTACCAAAACCAATACTACCTTGTGCCGATAGTTTGTGATTAGCACGCCAATACATTTTTGAGTGTATACGCAAATGTGTTTGAGTTCATGCTCAATGTAAATAGTACGCGCAGAAATGCTTTTCACAATCGAAATTGTGAGTTCGTCGCCGTAGGTGACGTCTCAACCCAGGCGTCCCCTCTCGTTCGCCAATATGTTTGACCGCCGTCTACCACCTGGATGAAGCCGTATTGTGCGCAACTAGCGCTCGCGAAATCCACATATCGATGGGGCAACCTTGCGCCCGCCGGCGCCGATACGCCATGAGTTGCCACTGCCGACACAACCACATCGCGTGGAAGTGTTGCTTGACGACATCACGGTGGAAAATGTCCGATTCTTAACGACGGTTTCACTATTACGCCCAAGAGCGCGTCATGTTTATGCTACACAGACCCGTTTGAACCGCGTGCTCGAGAATGATCCCGTCGAAAAATTCAGTTGAGAGTCGCCTGAGGGCAATGGTAATGGACTTTCGAGGGAGCGAATATTGGAAGATAACATTCGCACGCACGTTAATGAGATAATGCGACTGGAACGTATTATTGCACGCAATGCAGATGCACGGTCCCGACTGTCGCAAGCCAACCGTTCGAGATGCAACCTTAATCAAATTTTTTGTTCGAAAACCCAAGGGGTAATTAATGAACTTGGACTTTGCGCCCGGCAGAGAGCAGAGTAGCTAGCAATTGAACATGAATGCGGAAATACGCTAGGAAGTTCAAGCGCAAAAGCGCGTCATTCTTCTGGTGCCAATGCGCATGATTTACAATCTCCACAGGTTCTATTCCGAATGCAATATCGCGAGGATAACAGTCGAATCGAATATGAAGCGCGTGCCGAAGAGATGGGGGTGCGAAAGTCAACACCACATGAGAAATGAATGGAAAGCCGGACAAAATCGTACTATCAAGTGATTTCAAGTCCGTTAAGAATCGTTACAGAGAAATTCAATAGCATAAGACCGTGAGGCAGGCTGCAGGTTGACGCAAAAAGCAGCCAAATAAGGATTTAAGGGCATAAACTTATGCTTTTGAGCATAAGAATGCGACTCCTGATCCGCCTTCTGACTACCATGACCCACTTCCTGTTGCATAGATAGCTGTTTTTCTTGCGTGCCATCCTTCAATGTTGGGTTTAGTCGATAAGTAAATTACAAGTTGATTTGTTTTCACTTTTCATTATGCTTTTCCTTCTTATTCAACTTATACCGATAGATTCGCCAGCTTAAAGGCATATACCATTGTTGGGTTATGCACCGCTTTATTTTACAGGCATTACATATCCACTAAGTCAATGCGTTCATCAACTCTCGCGCCAATGCGCTTATTTCGCAGTATCCATTGTTCGCATTTGACGATGTGTTTACCGGTGTTCAGCAAATTCAACAGTTCTCCCACCATTTTTAGTTTCGTCAGACCGTTAGCCAGATCAGATGCGGAGCGATCGAATCCGATGTTGAATATTTCTCGCAATCGATACGCTTGGCGAGCTTCACGTACATTCAGCATGATTCATTTCTCGCCTGTGCGTGTACCCTTACTGATAATTTCGAAGAGTGACTTTGAGTCAGTCACCAAGTGCATTGGTATAGCGTGAATGAGAGCTTGCTCGAGGTAAAATCGTAGCACAAATGCGGCGTCAAACAAATCAGCAACTCGATTACTTCAGCGAATAGCACCGACTTGGTTACTCGGCGATATTTGTAACTTTTGAACGCAATTGGTATAGCATTATCGTTGTCGTCAATGAGTAGAATGATTCGCCCAAGTTGAGAGGTGAGGGCACGATTATTCGCAAATGACGCGTCTGAATATCCAAAGATTCGAACACTTTGGTGGTCAAGCCTTGGAAATTTTAGATGTGCTACATTATAGTGAGCATATTAGATGGCCGTGTTCAATCTTTTAAAACATGCATTGTAGTTGGTATCAAACATCTGCTGCGAGATGTGCGCAAGCTGCAATATTTCGAATAGCAAGTCGGGCATTGTTTTCGCCAACCATGCTATCTTCATCGTCAGCGTAGGATCCATTGGGACCCACAACTCGCCATTACGATATAAAAACATAGTGATGGGTCTACCTTTGTGGGCACTAGATCAAGTTCTTGGACAAGATGCTTGTCTAGACTCTGATGCCACAAATCAACAAACATTATCCCCAATGCGAGAAGAAGCCGATCCGAGGATACTTGCAACGTTTGTGCGCCGTGAACAAGGAAGATTTTTTTAGGTCACGGTGTCCAGCAATTACATATCGGGCCTTGTACTTTACGTCTTGATCCGCGTTTGATTTAATTGCCGGTACAAAACGAGCCGAACACTCATTGGCGCCGTCAGGTAGTTCTTCCTTGAGAGTAACCTCGAACGTTCCCCTTCGCAGTAAGTCTCGGACCTCGTTCTTGATGCGGTTCGCATTTTTGGTGACTCGGCACGAGAGTCATTCTTGTCAACTACTTCGGTAGTGTGCATATTCTAAGTTGGCGAACGAGATAAGAAACGTTCGAACGTTCTTCGGAGAGAACTCATATAATTGATGGAATGATAGCTGGTTCCATGAATGGTTTGACATGAGTGACGTTGTAGCGCCCAAGCCCAGAGTCAGTATTCTTATGTACGAAAATGGTCTTGAATTCTTATCAAAACTGAACACAATGTATGTCCCCACCCATGCGCCAATGCGATTTTCAACAAGGTTCTTCCTCCAAATCAGAAATTTGGCGCCAGGCTGGTAGCTATGGTCGGAGGCCGCTGGCGTGTTGTGATTCAGGGCTCGTTTCACCTTTAGCTCGGCTATTTGTTTTGTCATATGCCACCTCGCCTCTTGCGCAACTTCCGCGAGGGCAGGACGACGGATAACGGGTCCCTTAAATGGTTGAAAGTTAGTAAATTCGCCGAAAACAAGCGCGGAGGGGACACCACCTCCGGGTCAGAGGTTGTCATTCATTGCCTTCGTCGCCAAAGCGAGTACCAATTGCCGTTGCATGGATGTTTGGTCCAACTTGAGCTTCCTATATATGTCGCGAAGCGGTTTGTGGTATCGCTATCCAATCCCCAAACTTTCTGAGATTGAATTCCACTTTTCGGAAGTTCAACGCCGTGCGGGGCCGACAATTCAGCAAACAATTTGCGAAACTGGGATCTTTCGTCAACCATCATGTAATGCGGCAGTCCAGTGTATACGCTCGACCAACACATCACTATGGCGTCCCAAACAGCATCAGTGGATATTTTGGGTAGAAACCGCGCTGCCGAGAACCTTGTTGCTTCATCAACTATGAGGAGCACTGGTCATTCATCCAAGTACATGATGTCAATACATGCTTTTGGGTCGAATCTTACATCTTCATGTTCCATGGTGACGGGAAAGCGCAAAAGCGCGTTGCGGATTCTCTGACACGGATCGCATCTAGCTACTATCTCATCCAGTTGCTTGAGCGTCGCGGGCGTAACTGCTTCAGTGCCAACCCTTTTCAGCAGGTTATATAGCTTATCGGCCGAAGCATGTGCGTATTGCCTGTGTAATTTCAAGAGCTGCGCAGACTTGTATAATCAATGTGCCGGAAAACTCATCGGCGCGTATAGGTGGTTGTCGAATCGGCGAAGATGAATGAACCAGGTCTCACGGTACTTCAGGGTGCCCGTGCTTTCGACAAAACACCACGATGAATGAGACGGTTCGTGACATTGCATGCATAAAGTTGTTCCTAGTCCAGTACGTCGAGCCCAAGGAGGACCGGAACATCGAGTGGCACAATGTCCATCGGCACTGGTATAGAGCGCATTGGCGCTGGATCAGCTTACGCGATCTCAATTATTAGGTTGTATTCTTGGCAACACAAAATACTGAGTCGCACAATCCATTCCAAGGAACCCAAGCTTCACGTACTGTACAAAACGAGACGATAGCTCAAATTCGAATCTTACCATACTGTAGCGTGTATAGTGATGCATCTCTTGGTCTTTCAACAGAAATAATCCTTTCCTATCCTCAAATCCTGCTAGAAGAGTCAGTATCTCTTCCCGAAAAAACGATTCATTCTGTCCTCTCTACTCTAATTCTTTTGTGACTCTGCAGTTTGCAGAAGTTAACTGTATTCCTGCTCTCCACCTCGCACGGGAAAAATTTCTTGTCGGACTCGAAGAGTATTGCGAATCAATCACAGTTCCGTCATTCAGGCCTTCGCCACGGATATGAATCGAATTACTCTGTTGGCTACTATCACAAATAAAATTCTAAAACGGGTGCTGAAAATCGTTTCCCACACCCATAATTACATTCTTCGAGTATTCGTTCGTGTGTTAACCAAAAAATTCAACTAAAACGGATTCATGAGAGCGACTAATTAGTTCAGTACATAATATGCAATGTATATGTTCAGAATACTCTTCCTTTGTCTACTTCACCTCACTTTAATAGCAACGGAACTGGAATTACGGAAAAGACGTCTAATGTGCTCTCTTAAACATATGTCAAATTCAACATTCTCTCGACCAATACGCTGAAACGCTATCGCTTGCCTTTGAATTCAGGTCTTTGACACTATAGAAGCACGGATTGCTATAGAAGGCAGCTCCATCGAGAATCAATGACTGGTTTTCACAACGACGCATATCCTAAAAATATTTCTACAAAAAATTAATTTCAAATAAATTTTAAGATTCCTGCAATATTTTTGCTTCACCTTGAAATGTAATGCACGACAAACTTAGCGCCATTGAGTTTCTACCTCCGTAATTCGTACTGCCAAACACGAAATATACCTGGAATTCACTAACTTTCGAAAGCGAATAATGAGCAATTCCCAACCAAGTTTATCGCCAATTGTCTTCGCCAAGTAGTATTCTTTACATCTTTGATAGTTTGGAAAGAATGTTATTCAAGTTCTGTAACGAGCACGTCGACGAACATCTGATGAATATCAGGACAATACTTCTCTGATGCACCCGCATCTTCCATCTGTGACCATCTTGCTGCAATTGTGAGATTATTGGACTTTTAGCGACTTCATTTTTGAAGCAGGAGGAACGATGTGTTCCGTTCTCAAGGCAACGCAAGATTCATTCTGTGTCGCTGAAGCATTTCATGCATGGTTCTAGAAAACCTTTTTGAAGAAGTCGAATAAGCTCGATTCTGCTGTTGTGAAGCAATCAATGCCTATCGATTCGCTAGCCCCCAGATTTAAGCTTACGGAAGGAATTGCGAAACCACCAACTTCCGGTACAAATAAAGAGCATAAACGCATTGAAGTCCGTGCAACTCGATTTCTTTTCAATTGTGTTCAAGCCTTCAATTTCTCTTTCAGGGTCCCATCAGCAAATCTGAAACTCTCTATCAAAGATAATTGTAGTTTTTTTGAGGCTCGGTATTACATAAATGCGCGTTCTGTGGGCCGGGGCTGTATTTTCCGACTCTTTATGGCGCTTTGCGAAATCTGATTATACTCGCATTTTATGGAACTTGCTTATTAATGGTCATAACGTTGCAAAATTCGGGTATAAGCGCTCATGCGAAAATTGTGTTGAGGCCTTACCCATAAGATTATAAATCATATTGCTGATAGCAATACTTAGACGGTTCATATTGTATTAAATTAATTTAGAAATACAGTAAAAATTAAAGGTAGTTATATGTAGTATTATGCGAAGTATGATATACAGAAACACCTCTTTGAAATGAAGTGAGAAACATGACAGATATACCTCTTACGGTGAGCTAGCTACAGCCATTCATTCGGATACCATGAATGGGATTTCAAACCTGAAACAGGGTAAAGTACTTTAATAGGTATGTAGAACAATAAGTCTTAGAAATGAAAAAGTTCACTTTACAAAGATGCATTCGAAAAAAATTTCCCATCTTACTCTAGATCAAAAGTAAGACTTTTAAAAAAATTGATAACAACTCAACACAAGAAAGAAACTCTAGTTATAAATTCATCGCTAACTAAGCTACCCAAATTTCGGAATGAACCCGGTGATGGATAATTCAACAATTCATCGAAATATTCGAAATTGAATCAAAAGAATAAGCAAGAAAGCTGAAATTGAAATAAATAGAGAAAACACGAGATAAATGGACTTTTACAATGCATAAGAAAACGAATCGCAGTAAAAAACCGTGACTCAAAAAAACCTCCAGTATGTTGTAAATTATTACTTGAATTTTACGAATTCGAAGAAAAATCTTTGAAATTTCAGTAATGCGCATCTTTCTATTAGAGGCCAACAAATACAGAATCTGTTTATTTCTTTTATTTATTATTGTAAATACAACAAAGCCTAACTGCTTCGGAGGTAAAACCGGAATTGATCTTGGTTTTGATTGTTTTGTGATGCTAAAACTTGGATGTATTTGCCTTTTATCTGGTGATTGACTTTTTCGTTTCAATTTGTGTATATCGGTAGCAAAAGTGAGAAAAGTAGCACTTTCGCTCGGCAATGCTTCTTTTCATAATAATCGCGATAGCTTACCTGATCTGCGCAATGTTAAAGTCGTATTTCTATCGCCAAATAATACTGTTGTTATGCAACCAATGGATATTGGTGTCATCAGAGCATTAAACGTCAGTGCAGACATTTTCAAATGCGAAGATCATTGGAATTTATTGATTATGATATCGGAAACAAATACAAAATTGATCAACTAATGGCAAAGAAATGGGTTCAGAATATCTATCCGAATATGGAGGCCAGTAAAATCTTAAACTCTCGGCATAATTATATTTTAATTTTCGAAAGTCACACATCAATTACAAATTTGCTCTCAAATCAGAGTTATGGATAAATATATTTCATTTAAATATATTGGAATAATTCAAGTGAGTAATTTATTCGAAAGAGAACATGAGTAAGAATAATTTATTCTTTGCCCATACCAGTGGCTAGTTATTTATTCATGCAAACCGGAAGTTATTCAATGAATAATTCTACTTGTTTCAGCCAAATTGAGGTGTCCCGACTAAAAATTTTGAAACTTCTTGCAGAATCTCGGACCTATGTGGAGTGATGCAAACTGCTCACACACGGTCACAGCTGCCATGGATGGAAATTCTCGACAAATCTTTAATAAATCAAAGCCTGCCTCAGCCTGCTAACCAGCAGTTCCTGTAAAAGCCGTTCGTTTGCCCAAATTTCCATTCTCGCTAGTATTTTAAAGTATTCTTGTTTATTCTGTCACCTAGACCAGGAGGAATTATTTATTCTCGCTTCGCCCATAGTCGAGTGGTTTATTCCGAGGAATACACGAACATAATATTCTAGAAGAACAAGTTATTCCCTACCTCTGTCTCAAATGAGTCCAATGAACAAGAATTAATCGAGGTGAAGGAAGTATTGCAACGTCTAGTGCCAATCCAATTACATTCGAAAATCAATGATAATTTAGAACCCGCTTCAGCTCCTTAGGAATACTGTACTGTACATTATAATTCTACCACGTTTTAATGTGTCTGTTATTGTCAGCAAACTTACGACTGTGATTTAAAATGTTTTGCTTTTCTTTTCTAATCGTTAGAGTTCGATGTCGAATCTTGTTTTCTGCTTGGAAGCAACGAATCGTGAAATGGAATCTAGGGTACAATACCGATCTAATAAATTTACTGCACTGGTACTGTACTTGTATCGTACACTCACCTAAATTTTTAGAAGCATCACATGTCGTCATTCGCATGATTAACTACGCTGTTTTCCCGTGCTATTACAACTTAAATCTATGTCTATACTGTTCGATACTCTCGTCTCATCATGCCTCCGTATACTGCAGTTGTGACTACAGTCATTGACTACTTTTAAACTCTTCCGACTTCCCGACCAATAAGGACTCCACTCCATCTTCACCATTTGTAATGAACGCGGTAGCGTATTCTATTTGATTCTCCGCTCTACATCACTTGGATTCTACTCACAATTCTCAATATTCTACCCATCCGATTGTAAAAACTAAAACCAATACTGCGAACAAGTTGTTATTGTTAGTTATTCCCACTAATTCTTGGTGTGGACATGGATACTGGGAACGCACTATTATATATTATTTCAGGTTTGTTAGCCGAGCGTTCATTCAAGGTCTGGCCGCTGCCATTCTACATCTAACCAACGGTTTCAAGAAATCAAGTTGTTACAGTAAATTATGTGACTCAGGATCGGGGAGTTCCAACTATGTTTTGTCTCGCCATTACTTCTTGTATTATCACTATCATTGGTCGCATTAGTCGCTATCGATTTCCTACTGGTGGCTGGCCACCATCTCCGCAACTGGAAGAAGAGGCCAAGTATATTGGTCGCCAAGTCGATAATTATCCTTTACTGGACCTTTCCACCAACCTGATAAACTCCGCGCCATATTATTAGGACCACTGACTTCCAGACCGTTTGGACCGCTCTGCGGCATTTCTACAACGTCCCACAACAGTGGAGCCCGCACCACCGAAACAGGGAAGAACGAAGGCACGACGAGA
>JAAUYH010036697.1_pt1 | contig 33458 bp, 21 predicted proteins | sample 7278061 | NCBI WGS metagenome assembly JAAUYH01 (sample SAMN14350203, study PRJNA611818) | marine sediment metagenome | isolation source: surface marine sediment (0.6m) | place: French Polynesia: Moorea | collected 2018-08 | reverse complement strand
TGATATTCTATACTCATGTATGCACAGCTGGGTATAAAGGCCGCATGAATTTTCATTCTCTGATACGAAAAGATATCGCTTCAGCTCCTGTGATCCTCCTCTATTTTATTCATGATTTCTTCTTCTGAATCTTGATTTTTCTTACTCGGTGACGAGTACAAAACAAATCTGCGTTGCAAATTCACGAATAATCCTCTTGACAGATTTTCAGATATGTTGCTCCTTATTAGTACACAAGTGGATTATATAGAACTTGGGAATAGTAGCGACAAGAAAGAAGAGAAGGATTTGATTAGAAATTAAAGTGCATTTCTTGTCTGATGGATGGCATATTGGCAGAATGTTGTTTCACAGTCCTGTATTTATTTACAATATACGTCAAATTCTGATTTTAGTGTGCTTTCCATAAAGTTCACGGTTCATTGATTATAACCCATTTCAGAATTGCCAGCTTTGTCGAAAAACCCTATCATCGAATGCGATTGCAAATTAGTTCTCTTCTAAAAACCCGACTTGATAAAGACAATTTTGAGGAAAGTGTCTTCAGTACTATTTTATACTTCCCATCAAATTTCCTTCCGCTTGACAATTCGTCGACAGTCGTAACATTATTGATTCTTTTCTATAGTTCGAAAAATATTAATAGGGATGAGTGATCTTGTGGTGATGGAAAGGTGAAGTAGGATATGAGTCGAACTAGATTGCTTGAAAAATTACGCGTCAGCATCCTCTCTAATCACAAAACGTCTAAGAAAGGCATTCAATAGTTTACGGTTTTGAAGAAAAGTGTTTCAAATGTAAATCTAAGTTGATTTTTCTACTTGGATTTGAACGACAAATGTTCTGCAGATTAGCTCATTCCTCAAAGCAAATATTTAGATATCAAGATCTTCAACAAGAATGATTTTTCCCATAACGGTAAGATTTAGACGAAGATCCTTCCATAAATTTATTTTGTATTGATTGGCCAGAAAATTTCTGATCTCAAATCTAGAATGCAATCACGCATAGAGTAAAGTAATTACAATAAAAATGAATGAAAAGTTTGCTTAATTATTGTGTCTTGTTGTCCCCATTTGGAAACTTGCATCGCTACTAGAGCGCATTTTTATAGATATCCGTCAGATCTTTCGGTTTCAAATATATGGCAGAAATCCCCGATTTCTGAAATGCTTATGGACTGGAATGATGACTTATAAATGAATTCGAATCACGCCGAGTTAAAAAAAATATTTTCTCAACTGCCTGTCCCAGAATAAATAGAATACTCTATTATGCTCCCTGGAACCAATATAATACATTGAGTAAAATCAATTACTTAAATCTAACATAGTTTTGAAACGGGTCTAAACGAGTTTTTATGTTTTAGAAAAACCGCCTTTAGCAAATATGAGCTTACGTTGGAAATTCCCACGCGCATTTTTCTAGTTCTCTCTTGTGATTTGAAGGCTTGCTGTACAAACAGCCCATATAATAAATCAAGCTTTTCCCATCTATCGGCTGGGAGGTTTTTGATCAAACTGCATACCAGTTTCAGCCAATTTTCCGAATCTTCATTATCTTGCTCGATAATGATCGCTGACAGGTCGTGTCGAACCGTCAGGAAAAATCAACAGATTATTTCTTCGCACTTACCTCCTGTCATGTTTTCGTTCTCAAAATAGTTAGCTGTGATTGTCTCACCTTTCAGGGCCGTACATCATATTTCCATTCATGACCATTTTTGATGTATATCGTTCAGTTCTTTGAGGAGATTCGAATCCCATTTCGGACAATTATTCTTGCTGATTGATCGGACAAATGAATCTAACACTCAGTTCTGAATATTCTGAATCATTCTTCAATTCTAACAATTTGAAGCGAATGAAATTAGATATTTTTTGTGATTCTAACTGAGAGATGTACTTGAACATAGTTCGTGGTTTCTAAGGGAAAATCTTCTACGGTCGGTCCAAAAAAATCAAATTTGTGCCTTTTCGAAGCCTGTTTCGGTTGCTGTGATGCAGAGTTTATCCTTTGACGCTCTCTTTTTTCATCCTTGAATCCATCGATGATTTAGGTGCTAACATTCCTCTTCTCTTCTTACGAGGTTCTATCGATTCGTGAACATCGAGTGGATTACTATTTTTGAAGAGAAATAAAGTTTCTATTGTTTCCATCTTCAAATATCCCCTGAAAACCTGTTTCCTGACATCTGTTTAAGATCTGAATCACACACTTTGCTCTTTCCGGATCAGAATATTCATTTAATGGCAATAGGCGGTGCAATTTTGCTTAGGAGTTCTATTTTTTGTTTTGATATCAAGGTTGAAAACCAAAATATAGGAGAGATAAGAACTTAATTAAACAAGCTGCGATATAAAACATGATGCAGTTTCGCACAGCGAAAGTTACATCGTCCCTTAGTTCGATCGACAGACACCTGACATATCATCAGTTCAAAAACGCGTTTTGTTTCGAACAAAGTATAAAGCTGTAGTTTGTACTTCTGAAGACATTGCCAGAAATCATGATTTCTTGGAGCAATGAGAATATTGATTAACCAAACTGGAAAAGTTGTTATTTAATTCATTGAATGTTTAGAAATTAATCACTAATGTTTACATAATTGACTTGAAGCTAATCAATCAATCTTTAAGTGCAATCAATGCTGGCCAGCGTTTTTTTACAATGATTTATACGAATCCAGCACCTTTGCTAGTTCAAGGCTTCACTTTTGTAAAAAGCCCATGTTCTCAAAATTCTGGAAAAGCCGCAACAAATTCTAGATTTGATTATAGAAGTCTGAACTGTAATGGCCAGTCCTATTACTGATCTATCCTGAAGTGTTGACTACTAGAGACAGCAGTAAGGTAACCAAGAAGTTTTTGACAAATACATCAGAGTAAAACGACGAGCTGTAGAGATTTGAAATGTCGGCTCAAAATGGCAAATGTATTTGATCGGCCATGACTTTAAAGGAGCGAAAATCGCAATGCACCGGGTTTCAGAAGACATTTAGTGTTTACGGTTATTGGCGTGCGAAGTCAGTTGAACGGAGAATGCTAACCACAACTAAGCCTGCTCAATTAAAGACCAGTCATTATAGGGCCAGGATCTTTAGCTGCAATTGAAGAAGAGAAACAGAATGAATATTTTCGGAACTGCAAAGCTTATTCGGAGTTGACAGAAGTACAGTATATGATTTCACAGGTCTGGGCTTAGGAGGCGCAAGCGTACGTACAGTACCTAAAATTAGAGAGCAAGGAAGAAGATTGAATGAAATTGCTGTAATATGACAAAGAAGAAAGAAAAGTGAAGCGGAAATGGAAAAGAAACGTAATTGAGGTTAAATGTAAGGAAGGAGTAAACGGAAAAATATTGAGGGGATGGTGGGACAAAGAACGATTGGGTGTTTTGCAAACGAGGTTCGTAGCCACCACAGAGTGACACGATGCAGCAAAAAGAGAAGGTCTCATGCAGTGGAATACAGGGGTTGACAGAGTATTCGTGGCTGGGCTCAGCGTTGGATTGGACGGTGTAGTGACGTTGTCGTGACGGAGTGGATCTACACAAAATCGCAACAGTCCAGGTCACAGTTGACCTAGAATCGTGCATGGCAGGGCCCAAACGAAGAGCAACAGCAACAGCAGCGTAATAGCCACGTTTGACGGAAACGACGAAGTGCGCGCGAGCATCCTCGCTCGCTCGCCTGCGAACTACAGTCTACAGTACACAGTGAAAGTAGTGTAGGGTGTTGGTGCATTGAAGCAAATCGTTCGAACGTGTCTCTTCTCTTCATGTGCACGAGATTGCGAGCCGATCTCGCTCGCTATTGAAACTTGCACTAGACCAAGTAAATTTATAGGAGCGAACACGCAACAAGAACACAGGGCACGTATTGCACAGTACTAGAGTATGAAGAAACTATGTAACTGAAGGTGGTTGCACCTACAGTATTTCTCTCTCTCTCGTGAATCTGCTACAGTACCAACAAGCAACCAATCCATTGCACGCACACGCACACACACACACACACACATCACAAGTGAACGAGATCGTGAATGCAGAATTGAAGGGGAGATAGAAGGAGGAAGGAGAAAGCGAAGCGGAATTCGTACATAGGTCGCACAGGAAAATAGTGGGGAAAATAGACAACCAACAAAAAGCAAGTCGATTCGTAGGCGTGATGACGGTTAGTGGAGAGAATACTGCTCCACATGACAGTCTGCAATACAGTAAATTTACTGTACTGTACATAATTGGCATCAATGATTGCACCCAGGTTTAGTGCTTGCTAAATGCCAGCACATTCGTTGACAAAGGTGCGTGTCCATCTTTGGGGGTGCCGAATATTAATCCCTTTTTTTGTTTCGTTCCATTGTGCATCTCTTCCATGCCACACCCACACTGACTGCACTAGGGTGGGTGCGCACGCACGCACTCATGCATGCACGCACACACGCACGCACGCACATTTCTTTCCAAGTGTCCGCCGCCACCCACCCGCTTCCGTCGTCGTCATTTTCGTCATCGTACTTGTCGTCACCGTCGTCGTCGTCGTCGCCGTCGCCGTCGCCACCGCAGTTGTCTTTCATCATCGAACACTCCCACATAAATACCTGATCATGTTGCGCATGTTGTCGAAATATTCTCATCTACTCTTTCTTACTTCTATCTCATCAACACATACCGTACTGTACACACACAGAGGAGACACGCACACATCAGTTGCTATGCATTATGCAGGCAAAAGCTAAAAATGGGTAGGCAAGTGATCAAGCAAGCACTATTAGAGTAATAGGATAGGTATGAAGTAGGTCAAGTACAGTACGGTACAGTGTACAATTAGTGTAGAAGAGGAAAGGGGATAGAGTGAGAGACAGAAACAAGTGAGCAGAGGTGGACTGCCGAATAGACGACAATACTTGTCATTAAGTGGTTCGATGGTAGAATAGCCACGTTGGTTCCACGCGGATGCATTCAACGAATGGGATTCATTTGTGCATCTGTATCAAGTGCCGCTTAGACTTCGACAACCAACACAATGAATTCACCTGCCTATACGCTCGTTCTATGTACTGTATGGGCGCTATCAAATCACATCACATTTCGTATTCCTCCTTTTGATTACTGTGCACGCTTCACGCTTCTTCGGTGTACAGTAAATTTAACTGCTCGTTATTTCGGCTCACCATCTTCAACTTATTTTTTTTCATTTGTTTTCATTCTACTTTCTCTGTATTTCATTCACAAACACCCTAAAGACACGCTCTCTCACTCCCTCCCACTCATTCATGGATTCACACACACACACACACACACTCTCACTCTCTCTCTCATGTCGCGAATCGAAATAATTTCGTTTGAAAGCGCGCTGCGTGCAAGTGCGGTGGTAGGTTGTAAACGATCGTGAACGAGTGTGCCTAAAAATTTTGTGGTGAAAAGTTATGACAAATAAAGAGACACGCACGCGGCGTGACAGTGTGACAATCACTGCCGTGATTCTCTTGTCACACCCTTTATGTGCTTGCAATTTTGTGCCCATAACCAACCCATAAGTCCGCCCGACACTCTTTGGAATTGTTAAGCCGCCCACAAGCAATCTCTCGCCTACCTATCCATCCATCGTACACAGCACTCGCCACGACCGAACTATGGCGTCTCCTAATTCCAAGCTCGCCCTCTCGTTTCTCGTCGCCGCCACAACTTGCGCATCCGAACAACAACAACAACAACGTCAATTGGCCGATGTTCCGGTTCCCAGCTTACCATCTACCGCCGATCCCCAAAACAAACTTCAACGACGAGGACAACAAACTTCTGGCATTGATTCGCTTGCTATGGTAGCTGCTGCCGCCTCTTATGCATCATCACCTGCAACACCAACCACCGCAGTACCAGCTAAAGGACCATCGACTTCATGGTCATCGCGCTCAACCGGTCTATCTGCAGAGCTAGCAAATGCCGCCGACCTTCACATTCTCGCGATGGGAGGTTCAGGTCCACATGTATGCCCAGAATGCAGTAGTGGATTTGCACAAAAGCTACGCCTTCTTCATCATTTGCACAAAGTGCACGGGGTGGCAGAATATGGCAACAAGAAAATCATAGCATGCGACCGATGCGATAGTGCCTTCCTTCGCAACACAGATCTGAAGAAACATCTAGCTTGTGTTCATGAGAAGCGTCGTCCGCACGCCTGCACTTACAAAGATTGTCAATCACGATTCTTCTTTGCCAAGGACTTGAAGAAGCATATATCTACGGTGCACGAACGGAACAAACCTTATGCATGTCCGAAGTGTGGACAAAAATTCGGTAAGCGTGAACACATGACCTCACATGTACGTCGAGTACACGAAAAACTGAAGCCATTCCGATGTCGTGTTTGCAAGGTGCCGCTAGCGTCCAAATACAATTTACAAGGGCATCTGAAAACTTACTCGCACAAACAACGTGTTGCGGCGATGGGGACTGCAGGGATCCAAAATTTGCCGTCACCCACGCCCAAGGTTGCAAGCACCCCAGTCACCACAACTACAACTACCACCACTACCAGTACTACTAATACCGCTACTACGAGTGAATCATCGACAAAGCAGGATTGATGGAAACTAGTGAAGAAACAAGTACACCACACTGTTACAGCCTCCAACCAAGTGAGACGAGAAAATAAGACACACCGAAGCCAGATAGTCAGACGACCGAGACACGAAACGTGGATCGCTCCCGATTAGAAGCCGGCCGGATTCGGACGTACGCCGAAAAGACGGAGGATCCTCAAACATGACCAACATCGAGCTGAATGAGTGTAAGAAAAAAGAGCAAAGCTACGTACGTAGGTTAAATGAAACATGCAATGGCCACAGCGATGGCAAGAAAATTAAAGTACAAACATAAACGAAACAATGAAGGAGCAAGTACAGGATAATAGAGGGACAGTACTAAACGGTAGAGTGTGTGTATGACATGGACACTAATAGGTGACGCTGTGGTGGCAGGTCTAACACTCGCGGCTCCAAAGGTCACTCGCGGCTCCAAGGGAAGGCAGAAGCGTGAGTGAGTTGGAGGTGGAGACGGAGGCGAGATGAAAGTGAGGGAAAGAGGGAGGAGCGAGCGAGTGAGTAAGTGAGCGAGTGGGAGAGAGAGAGAGAATCTGTGTGTGTGTGTGCGTGTGAGTGACACCGTGTGGGTACGATTCGGGAATGATAGTCGAAGAGAGGGTCGCCAAACAGAAGGTCAACGGCATTGCTGTATGGATCGCAGAGTGGTGGTGGACACTCGCTGAGCGAGTGCAGGACACGTACTAGTCCAACAACCAATAAAAAGCGAATTCCACGTCAGCCTACTTAACTTGTAAACACATACTTGCCGTTTTCCCAGCACTTCCACCTACACCTCATTGCCTCATCCAGGACGGATTGTGAGCACGCACACACACCCGCATCCCGCATCTGCACATTTTCATAGGGTGGCTGTGCTGACTGCGTGTGATCGTGTGTGTACAGTGGTTGGTGTGTTGGGGTGTTGGGGTGCGGTGGAGTGGTGTGTGGGGTTGGATAGGTAGGGAGGGAAGGGGATAGGTTAGCGGGTGTGCAGTAGAGAAAGCGTGTACGAGATGGACGGGAAAAGGGTGTCAAGGCCAGATACGCAAGACTGTTGTCGATTGACACAACAGGTTTCTAGAAGAGTGTGATTCTTTAGCTAAATTGTGTTGTAATCTCGAATGTATCGCCACCACTGCCTGCCCCACAACACTAAATTCGACAGTGCACACGAGCTCACTCACGCGCTTGCATGCGTATTGTGCAGTACAGTCTACAGTATGAATCGCTACGAAAACGCCTACAACGAGATTGCACCGCACCGTACAGTCCAGCATTGCCGCAGCAGCGTCATCGCAATGCATCGCAAGTGACGGTGACAGAAATCGGGTTGAAGGTGGGCAGGGTACAAATGTAGCGTTTGCAATCTTTCGAGTTTTTTTGACATTCGCTATTCTTTCTCTCCACAACACACGACAGGGTACCGTACACTGTACCGGTACTGTACACCATCCCAACATCGAATGAACAACAAGTGAATCATTGTGTATTGCACACAATCACGTCTACGTTCCCAATCGATCGTTCGAACAATGAACAGTACTGCACTGTAGTACTGTACTGAACGTGTGTGTGCGGGTATGTGAATCAAATCCATGCCGCTATGAATTCCAATTCCATGATCAGCACAAACACACCGCCACCACCACCATCATTATCACTACAGTACTACTGTACATACTACTGCACCGCTATCAGTACCACACCACCAGTCCACACAAGCGCAGAGCGGAAACGCGTGACATCGAAAAATATGCTGTGCAGGACAGTTTCGGTACAGTAAACAGTGAGAGGTGAATTAGAATAATGTACGACGATAAACGCAACGCGTAATATCGCGGCACTTTCCAGAAGTCTTCTCTGTCACTCTCACTTCAGCTTCCTTCTGTGCACACACACACCACACCTACAACCGGTCCGCATTCTTACCTCGATTTACTTGACTGACTGACACTAAACCAACCAATTGAGCTTGTCTATATCTTGCCCTACTTAACCCTCTTTTCCTACCTCTCTTACTATCTTCACTTCGTTGTCCCACTCATCGTACAGTACTCGTTATTTCTCCAGCTTGGGAAAACCGTTCTTTAACCGCTGTGCAGTAAAACTCAAACATCCTCCCCACCCCGCCGCTCCACTCAATATCTTCTTTTTTCAACCGACTTCTTTAAACTCACTTTCTGCGACGATGCCGCCATTTCTATTTATTGTTACTGTTGTTGGCTTTTTGATCTTCACTGACACTACTTGAACTTACAGTCCTTTATTTTTTACAGTACCAGTACTACAGTACACCGAGGTCTGTACGCCGACTTTCCTTCTGGAATTCCTTTTTTTTTATTTTTCGTGCGGTCCACCTCTCCTCTTCTTTCCATCACCTCCCTCAACTCGTCTCCTCCAGCTCGATTATCTAATGTACCTTCTTTCGGTTATCAACCTACCTTTTGTCTCACCAATTTCCATCTTTTACCTCACTTCTTCAATGTGAGCCTGTACTCCGACGCTCAACCCAACTACCTCCGCACCCGCACCTCACTTCCTGCTGGTTACTGCCCATTCTCAAGCACCAAACTGTACTGTACACACCAATGCCTCCTTCTTCACATTGCGCATACACCTGGATTATGTCCCAAAAGCTTTGTCATCCTCGAAATCGACAAGTTCACATGGCTTTGTAACGTACTACGGTACTGTTTGCGTGTCACTTCGCGCACCAACTCCGACTACGTTTCTTCAGCCTTTCTTGTTCTTGTCACCTGCTTTGTCGTTCACTATTCCACCAATACGAGTGCCCCATGCTTCGATAATCTCTTTTCGATTCGTCTTAGTTCTCTCTCCAGCTTGTTTTGCCGCTTGCGAACTACTTGCACCTGCTCTCGATGTACTCAGTTCGCCTGTGTTCACCGACGACCCATTTCCTGTCTGCGTATTAGACATCGCTTGGGGCGCCATACGAGGTTGCAACTGCCTGCCGGCATCAATCACTTGTGCAATTCCCAATCCTTTTTCATGATGAGACTGCGGGGGTTGTGTTTGCGGTACTGGTGGTGCCAGTGATTGTGCCATCTGGGAACTTAGACTTCCACCTCCCTTCAGTTCTCTGCTCATTTTCCGCAATCCTCTTCGCTCGTCCCTGAGTTTTTCCACCGCCCCCTGAAGGTCGGCCATTCTACGCTGCATCTTCTGGTGTGACACTATCAATTCCTCCCCCTCCGCACGATGACTATCCGCAAGCTCTTTCTGCAACTTGGCTTCCTCGGCAAACCGTTGTGCCAATTCCTTCTGTGCTTTGGCTTCCTCCGCAAATTTTCTCGCTGTGTCTTTCTGCTTCGCCACATCGATCTTATATCTCTCCAATTCCGCTGTGAGCTGTTGCAATATTGCTTTCTGTTGCGCAACTTCTTCCGCCACTTTCTTTTCTTCTTTTCGATTCTTATCAAGCGTCTTCATGACATGATCCATGAGTTTATCCTGGGCCTCCGCAGCTCGCTTCTTGATTTGAAGATTCTTCTCTTCCTCTTCTTGTGAAGCCTTCAATTCTGCTTCACGTTTTTGCAACCTGCTCGTCTCTTCCAAGAGACTTTCGTATTTGGTCGACACTCGAGTAAGTCGTTTCGCAAATTCGCTCATGGCACCAGCTTGCTCCTTCAGAAATTTGATATCATCCTGACACCCTTTCACTTCGATCTGACGCTCGTCGTGCCTCGGTCGTTTGGTTCGCTTCAAGCTTTCTATCTCTACTGCATCATTCAAACCAATTTCTCGTGATCTTCTGCGTAACTCGTTTCTGGGATGGTCATCAATGATTAACTCATTCTCGTTCTCGTCGACGTCGCCTTCATGGCCCTCATCAATGACATCGGGATCCAAATGTCGTTCCTTGCTTTGACGACTCGATAGTCTACCAATTGAACCAGATCTTGGAAGGTGACCGCCTTTATGTTTGGTTTCTGTCGACGGCCTCTTCTCCTGTGAAGCAACACCACGCAAACGCAACTTCATCGGAAGACTTCCAGACTTATTGCTAGCTGCACCATTTTCCGCCGACACTAATGGTTCAGATTCCGTTCCGTCCTTGGGAGGAGAAGCGCGAGACAATATAGAAAGTGGTGTTGTCCAAGGGGGGTGACCTTCCGGAGTCGGACCAATGATATCTTCCTCATCGACTACAAGCCGAGGACTATCTACAGTCTTCAAAGGTCCAGCAGTGCTAGGATGTACAGAACCTGCGACATTATTATCATTACCAAGCTCATTCACATTCGACATCGCGTGAGTTTTTGGTTGGCTAGGTGGGTATACTTTAGGGGGAGTTGGAGTTGGACGTTTGAGTATGGGGGCACCAGGCGCAGCCTTTCCGGAATGTACAATGGCGAGTGGCATATCCAAATCTTCCTCACTACTGGAACCAGATTCGGACGCGGCACCAAGCGCAATAATTTGAGGTGCAGCCTTGGGTCGGTTGAAATCGGTTTCATCGGAAATTGCTGCTCTTTGGAAAGGCAACCCGCAAGCACGAACGAATGTTTCCGCCTCATCACATGCCTCGGAGATGATTGTGCGTAAAGCGCTTCCAGCGCGACTTAGGTGTCGCACATCCGACGTGAACAAGTCCATGTTGGCTACATCCACGACCGCAATATTATTATCATCGTTGAAAAATTCAACAACACGAGTGTTCGGTTGTGACGGAGGAAGGTTATTTCGCTCTTCTTCTTTGAGTGTCGCCATAACATGGGAGCGTGCTCGAATCACTGCGGGCCACATTGGAAAGCCATTAACTTTCGCCCACACCACTACACCGGCTACCAACCGACGATATTTCGTTTCAAGCGTATCACCTATGTTGCCATTTTCGTTCGAATGGATGTTCGCTTGCGCTTCAACTCCATTCGATACGTCATTGACCATTTGTGCGTACAGAGAAAGTGACTTGACCGCACGGTATTTACTTACCGAAGTATACAGTCAAATATTTGAAACGGAAGCCACCCTCCCTACCCCTAGTGGAAGGTACTTCGGCATGTGGTGAGGGCTATTAACTTGTTCAAGCCAACCGCTCGACCTCGAACAAGCCGGCTGTGGATAGGGCGGCTTCAGGGTAGCGTATAAATGTTCGAGATGATGTGTTCCGAACATGCAAACAGAATTTTTAATATTCATGATGGGGCCGGTGCATGCACAGAAACTTTAGATTTCGTTGAGGAGGACCGCTGTGTTTACAGTTTATTTCCATTTGATAGCTCCATACGGTACGATCTATTTTTAATTTAGATACATCACGGATTCACAGCTCAATTTTCTAAGCCTTTCAACAACTTCGCCACACGCGGGATTAGTTCAGTCAAGCTGCGCTTGAATCCTTTGGATGTGTATGAACTTGCAGAGCTACTACCGGCACCAGATTCTGATGCTCGACAATCAGACAGCCTTTGGAGTCGATTAATAATGCGACTTGCACAGGATAAATAATGTTTGCGTTGAAACTCCTGGAAATCAGTAGGTGCACCTCCAACCCGAACAGATTGCATCAAATGTCGTAAACAAAGCAAAAGAGTACTCTCGTTGTATGTTCTAGAATTTGTCATTCCCTCAACAGTACCTACTTGTTTTTGGTACCCAGCTTCGTTATAGTAAGGCTCTTCGACAAATACCATGGCCTGCAAACTGAGAAGCACTCGTAATACATTACTGTTTCTCGCATCCCACACTTCGACATCATCTCCATCCCATGTTCCAAGAATACTCAGACACACTTTTCCGTCTTCGTATAGATTTGGATTCAGACGGCGTCCATGTGACATAAAATTCACACGCGGTGGTTCCGCTGGATAATAGCTTGGCAGCAAAATATCGAAGAAGAACATCACATCTTCATACGGGGTGTCCTTCGGTCCGATAATAGCTGCACGCAGAAGATCTTGATGTTGCTCACATGCATGTACATAAATACCTTCCGGAAGATTCTTACGCAAGCGTATCCATTCTTTTCGAACAATATTCGCAAATCCCGGCATTCGACTTTGACCCGTAACTGAGGTTGAACGACTAGCGAAATGATGTCTTTCAAGGTTTTCTGCGACTTCGAACGAATTTTCACTCATCCCTTCTTCGTTCGGGTTAAACGGTGGTGGAACAAACTCAGTTTCCATTGGTAAATAAGGTACACTGTTGTTCTGAATACTTTCAGCCTCTGCAACAGTTGCCATTGTGGTGGAGCCATCTTCTTCCTTCGCATTCGAGTCATTACTTGATTCTTTGGTTAAATCGATGCGGATGCCTTTTTCTTCGAAGTAACGTCGAATAGCACCTCCAATTTTTGTTTTTAGAGATTCCCACGACGGATGTGGCGATACTGTTTCGCTTCCAGAATTTGGCTCATTGTTACCTGATTCAGCTTCAGTAGACCCAAGTTCACCCCTCAAAGAATTCACGCAATGTGTCACAACATGAATAGCCACACTATGCACGAACTTCTGAATAATTATTGCAGAGGTGACTTCCTTTTCTGAATTCAACCGATTTGCATACTGAGCGATCGCTTCTTCAAGAACACGATCCGTATTTTCCATTTCAACTTCACGACTGAACACTAGCTTTGATATACGTGCAGAAAATTCAAAGACAACTCGAAGCTCCATGTCGACTACTGCATCAAGGTTGACGACGACACGCTCTCCGAATGCCCAGTTGTCACGCAACGCAGGATCTGTGACATTTTGTGCGCCAGTAATTCCCATTCCATTTCGGTGAAATGCAATTTCATCCATGTCTTCATCAGATTCATCAGATCCGTCAGTCTCATCTCTTTCTCCTACAACAATGACTTGATCAGGTCTGACTCGAGTTCTCTCACCTCCTAACCAATACACTTCCACACTTCCAACTCCCTTATCCACTACTTGTCCTATCCACCGCACCTCCTTGCTGGAATCATCCGGAATAGACCCTTCTTCAGTGACAAGCAGCACAGTATCTCCCAGTTGTAAGTCGTCCTGCCAACCCACCGTCAAATCGTATACACTAACCTCCTCTTCATCTGAAAAGTATTCTCGAGAGTCCGGCTTTTGCCATCGCACAACTGCAGTACGCTCTTCTAGATCAACACGCACTACAGTTCCACTTTGTTCATTCTGACGGCTGGAAGATTGTGTTTTTTCCGGTTCAGTCATAACCGAGTCGCCTTGATTTTCGCTCGGTTTCAGTTCAGTATTGGTAGTGTTCCGCGTGTCCACATTCTCTTTAGCGCGAGAAACCATCATGCCTGGCCAAAAATCGGATGCTCCTGGGTGTTCATTAACTCGAAGATTAATCGACGGAATATCATGCTCCAATTCACCATTTTGCCATAGAACTGTGGCAATGGTCCTTGTCTCTAAAATCTGTACAACTGCAGAGGTATCCGGAATTGACATAGAATCAGTTGAATCTGGATCTTCAAGTGAAGAAAGTTCTCGAGTTCGGCGTTGAGCAGCGATAAGTCGGCCAGTACCACGAGGCGGATGCCTCCTGGACGAACGAGGCCTAGAAGTCCTTTCCCAAGCCGGATGTGGTGTTGGTAATGTGGGACTTTGTTCTACCCACTGCTCTTCATCAGCAGTTCGTTTAGTAGCCAGGAGTGCCAAGTCTCCGGCACGCCACCAAAGCGAACGGTATGCATCAAGCGGACGAACCTCGTTATAGGGAACTACTTCTGGAGGAGGACAGGGAGGAGAAGTGGATTCCCCACCCTTGAAATTTTGACGAACAGCAATCCATTGCACTCCAACATTGGTGGTATTAGTATAACGGACGACACCCGAGCGCTGTCGGCGAAATTTTCCTCTAAGCCACGTCGCTTCTCGCCAAACTCGACTGGATGCCTTCACTTTCATACCTGGAAAGAAAAAGCCCTCAAAATCCGGATTTGGTGCGGAAGTCACGCGAGGATCATCTGAAACCAATCTTTCAGGGTGACCAGGAACAACCGCAATGGAACCGTCCGGAAAATCGACGTAAACTTCAAGTTGACAAAACTCAACAACGCCAAACCAGTCACGGCAAACGACGTAACTGTCAATTCGAACATCACAGAAAAAAGACGCGTCTTCAGCAGGAATTTCAAATTCATCAGCAGACTCATTTTCGCTCGTGGGGTCCCATCCCGCCATTCGACGCACAACGAGCTTCTTTTTCAGACTCTGAATGATTCCAGTTTGCACATTGGAATCGCCCTGAATCGCGCTGAGTACCAGTTGTCCAGGAGCAAATACACGGTCTAAAACCTTCAAATCATTAATTGGTACCACAACATCCTCACCGTTGTCAATTCGAGTAACAAGAGCAGAACCAATCGGAACTTCTGGGTCCTCATCGTCGTCGTCATCTTCTTCCTCGTCTTCCTCTTCCTCATCATTTTCATCGTCGTCGTCGTCCTTGTCCTCATCCTGATTTTGGCCACGGAATCTATTGAGGACTTCACTCAAATTGACGTCATCAGTTTCGTCAGCAGTTGATTGTTCGTCTTCATGGTCTGAAAACACTATTACTGATGATACTCGATTTTCGATGTTTGAATTCTGTTCCGTCTCTTGAGTTGTATTTTCGCCTTGAGGCATATGGTGGCGGCGGTGCCGACCGTGACGGCCATGGTGCATGGGGTGACTGCCGTCAGAATCATCATCATCATCCTCATCCTCCACACTGCTTTCATCAGTTTCTTCTTCAGATGAAGACTCGCCACCAATGTGTTCGACATTAGCCAAAACATCCATAGAAACAATTTTAACAAGGTCGGTTTCGTCTAAATAGAACGGCGGTGCAGGCTTGGTATTCGCATCATTCGCTGTCACTGTCATCTCAGAACCCAGTTTATTTTGATTTTGCTCCATGACATAGGCTCGCCCCTGAAAAGTCGAGGTATGGGTGCGCAGTTGCGAAGTCGCTTTGTCTAGGGCGCTTATGGCAGAGGCTTTTTGTCGAAGAAAGCATGGGGCTGCGAAAGGTTACAGGACAGCATCATTTTTTATCAAAAATGGTTTACTGTAATTTAGAAACCAGGTCTAATAAATTTGTGCATGCGATGTTTGTCTACCCACGACGTGAACCCCAACCTTAGAGCAGACCACTGTACTGTACCATGGCTGTCATTCCTGGCGCTCGACCATGGCTCTCGGAATACTTACTCCAGCAATTGTCAAGTCCAGCGAAACCCCCGAATATGTCCGGCTGCTATGCACAAGTTTTGGAGGTGAACACTGCTGAGCGTGTGCTCATCATTTTTGACGGCGAAACTACGGTTGAAGCAATTCTCACCGAAAGCGCTGCGGAGGAGCTGAACCGAAATGAAAACGGAATTGGCGTTGGAAAACTGCACGGTCGAACGCTTGCACTCATGGATACAGTCCTTCTCCCGATTCTGAATGTTGTGCCACCATCCGTTACACTCATTCTACAGAAAGTGCGTGTCTTTTCCGATCGCTTGGCTCAAAGGCCGTTTCGCACTCCTCCAACTGTAGTCAGTAATCCGAATGTGAGCCGTGCCTTGCGTACCGCCCATCTCAACCTTCTTATGAAGAAAATTCCTCAAACTCCAACACTTGATGAACCTATTATAGAACTGGCTACTTCTAGACAGTCCTGGGGTCCACCCCCAACAGCTCATGCTGATGCTGTTTCTATACCTACTCCCATTGTTTCGCCCCCACAAGGCTCGAAGCCTCGATTGCGCATATCAGGTTCATTCAGTACTGTCGCTGTGAAAGGCACTATCCTGTCAAACAAAAAAGAATCGTCGAAAAAACAGAAAGAAGTGCAAAAAAGCAACGAGCAGAATTCTACCGAAAGCAGTCCCTGCAAGAAAAGTCAAGAAACCAATAATTCACCAAAACCTAATGCGAAATGTCGTGCAAATCCTCCAGTCGCAGAAGAAGGAACGTCTACAGAGGAAATTGATTCAGAACAGCACAAACAGTCATTCCCTGAAATTCGTCAAAGTTTAATCGAACAAGGTTCTCTACGTGCACAATCCCCACCTCCACTTGGTGAAGAAGAAGAAAATGGCAACAGTGACCATGATAACTGCTCTTCCGATAATGACGAGGAGAGTCAAAAAACTGTAGCTGAAAGGGCTCGAAAAAGAGTCCCAAATACGTTGGAAGTGGTGGACTTGCCGATGACACAGTTTTATGATGATGATGATGACGATGATGATGACGAGGAGGAGGAAGAGAAGATGGAAGTGGAAAAGGAGTTGGACAATGAATCTGAAAAGGCAGTGGATGGGAAAGCTGGGACTCTTAACGTTGAAAGTAAGGTTCCACATTCATTACCGCATCAAAACTCGAAACCTAAAGAAGGGAACGGGAAAACAGGTGAAGTAAAAGTGGGTATCGATGAGGCAAACATAGTGGAGGAAATCGAAGTGGAAAATGTGATAGAGGAGGAAGAAGAAGAACCACTTCCCACATTATCTCCGGACCCTAATGTGAATCCTGCAGGAGCCGCTGGCGTCACAACTTCAAAAGGTAATGTTGATAATGATACAAATTGCGAAATGAAGAAGCCATCTGCAGAGAGGTTGGAAGTAGATATTCCTGCTAGTCAGAACGAAGTTGAAGAGGAAGACATGGAAATCGATCCGCAAGTCGAAAAGGGTGATGTTGCGAACAAACCAACAGTAGTCGAAAGTGTACAAGAGAGTGCAGAGACTCAGGCACCGAACAGTTCGGAAGTTGAAAAGCAAGGAACAGAAACAGACAAACTGTTAATTAACAACCAGGCATTGTTAGCTCAAGTAGCGGACAGAGTCGACTCGTCGATGAAACTATTGAACAAGTTCTTTGAAGAGGCAAGCGAAAGCGATTATTGGAACATAACCTCAGCGTCACTATAATTTCGCGAGTCGAACCAAAACAATTACTGCTTACTCCATCACCGTTCACCATTCACCATCTACAGTATTTGTATTTGTCTCTGTAATATGTAAAACTGTACCTACCGTATTGTACTGTACCTACTGCACGATACAATCGATTACTGGTATGCAGACCTGCAGAAAGTGATCGTTTGCTTGCTACAGCATACAGTACATCTGTTCTTGAATGTACGTGATAGCTTGAAACGCCAGACGTGGGAGGACACTTGGCAAAGCATCACGATTTGACCTACCTGGATTCAGAAACAGGGATTCAGCGAAAAATCGGATGCAATATCATACTTGGAATCTCGTCATTTGTGGCTGACCATCTATGAGCTCCCGATTCCGAAATATTCTCCCGACCTACAGTTACTTCAGAGGTCAACATCTTCTGATCCAGTCATCTCTCCGGAACCACCCACGTAAAGCCTGTCACCTTCGGCACGATCAACCGTCAATCCTGCTTGGCCCGCTTCACGATGGCGTTCGTTTCACCGACTTACCTGCCGAAGTCCGGTCGCACTACAGCTCTGTCTACTAGTTTTCTCAGCTCGCGTTCCTTTGCACCAAGTTCTCCTCGCAATGCATCCGTTCGTATGGTTGCCATCGAGAGCACTGAAGTGTTGAAGCAAACTGGTGATGAGTTCGTGGACAAGTGTATCAACGCCATCCGATTCCTTGCCATTGATGGTGTAGAGAAGGCCAAGTCTGGACATCCTGGAATGCCAATGGGAATGGCACCGTCTTCTTATGTTTTGTTCAACAAATACATGAAGTTCAACCCCAAGAACCCTGACTTTGTGAATCGTGACCGTTTCGTTCTATCCGCAGGTCATGGATCGATGCTGATTTACGCGATTTTGTATTTGTTTGGTTACGATTCGGTTTCGCTTGATGATATCAAGCAATTCCGTCAATTCCAATCGGTCACTCCTGGACATCCCGAAAACTTCGAGACCAAGGGTGTCGAAGTAACGACTGGACCTCTTGGACAGGGTATTTGCAATGCAGTCGGTCTGGCCATGGCCGAAGCTCATGTCGCTGCTACTTACAACAAGCCAGATATCAAACTAATTGACAACTACACGTATTGTATTATGGGTGATGGATGTCATATGGAGGGTGTTTCTGGCGAGGCATGCTCCCTGGCTGGTCATTTGGGACTCGGAAAACTCATTGCTCTGTATGACGACAATCATATTTCCATTGATGGGCACACTGATATTTCTTTCACTGAGGACGTGGGTGCCCGTTTCGAGGCCTATGGATGGCAAGTGCTCACCGTTTCGGACGGTAACACGGATTTGGCCTCGATTGATAAGGCTATCGAACAAGCCAAGGCTTGCGCTGACAAGCCGACTCTCATTCGTGTGAAGACCATCATTGGCTATGGATCTCCGAACAAATCGGATTCTCATGATTGCCATGGTGCCGCTCTGGGAGCTGATGAAGTTGAGGCTTGCCGCGAAAGCTTGGAATGGTCCTATGCGCCATTCGAGGTACCTCAGGACGTTTTGGACTTCTACCGCAAGAAGATTCCGGAAGGTGCCCAGGTTGAGGCTGAATGGAACGCCAAATTTGCTGAATACAAGTCCAAGTACCCGGAACTTGGCGCGCAGTTCGAATCGGCCGTGCTGAAGAAGGAGTTGCCAGCAAATATTGATGACTTGCTCACAGCTACCGCGAATAGTGTGTCAAAGCCATTGGCTACTCGTAAGATTTCGGAGATGATGCTCAATACCATCGCACCAGCTGTCCCAGGATTCGTCGGAGGATCTGCAGATCTTGCTGGATCGAATCTTACGATCATGAAGGGATATGGAAACTTCCTGAAGGAAACTCCGGAAGGACGCAATCTTCGCTTCGGTGTGCGTGAACATGGTATGGGTGCTATTGTGAATGGTATTCAACTGGCGGGATATGGACTCATTCCGTATTGTGCTACGTTCTTTGTGTTTACGGATTACATGCGTGGAGCAATGCGACTGGCATCACTAAGCAAATGTGGTATCGTGAATGTGATGACTCACGATTCGGTGTTCTTGGGAGAAGATGGACCTACTCATCAACCTATTGAGCATTTGGCATCGTTCCGTGCCATGCCGAATCATCACATGTTCCGACCGTCCGACCCAATTGAGACCGCAGCTGCGTACTCGAGTGCACTGAAAAACAGAGAAACGCCAACCACAATCGCACTTACCCGACAGAATACTACGATTCTGGAAGGAGGTTCGCTTGAAGGTGCGAAGAAGGGTATGTATGTGTTGAGTGACAATTCAACTGGAACCCCGGATGCAATCCTTATTGGTACAGGTTCAGAAACGCAGCTTGTCGTCGAAGCGGCAGAAACACTACGCAAGGAAGGTAAGACTGTGCGTGTTGTCAGTGCACCATGCGTGGACCTGTTTGAAGAACAGGATGCAGCGTATCAGGAGAGCATTCTCCCGGTTGCCTTCCCCAAGTCAAAGATCCTCGTTTGCGAGGCAGCAACTAGCTATGGATGGCACAAGTACGCAGGCAACTTTGTGTGCATTGACCGATTCGGTATTTCGGCGCCAGGTGGACAGGATATGAGGGAATTCTTCGGAATGACTGCGGAGAATGTGGCGGCGAAGGCGAGAGCTATGATGTAAGTAGTTGAATCGGTATAAGAACGTCTAGCTGCGTTTGGGATGAGTGATTTGAATACACGTATAGTTTTTTCTTCGTATCTTCCTCCATTCTATCTATGCACTGTCGGCACCACCTTATCATTGTGTGACTCAATGTTGCGCGCACCATTTTCAGGCGTTTTCTACCAGCACTCGTAAAGCATGAAGGTGCTGAGCAGAAAAGAGATAGCTGATATTGTGTAAAGATAAAGTGGATATGAACTTGAAAGGCACATTCTGTGCTGTGTAGAACTACGGTCCATGTCAGTAACTCCATGCTTGCTGCAGGATAATTCACTTCATTTTGAGTATGAGGTCGACTCAGAACCAACTGTCGGTACGGTTTTCGATGAACAGCAATGTCAATGTATTTGTTGATCGCAATCAACCCGATCCAATCATTGTACTACTACCTCTGCGAATAAGCGAATATTCCGCACATTTCGAATTCTCACGCACACGATAGAAAGAAGGAAAACCGATTAAGTACAACATTCGATCCTCATTCACTACATAATTCTACTCGTAGGCAATTAGCATAGAATGTGTGTTTCGGGCGGCGACCAGCCGAAGCCGATCCCCTTATAAACGTTTTTGATTTTATTCATCTTTTCTGATTTTTTTGGTAGAAAATGACGACGATGCTGGTCAATAAAGTTTCGGTCGTACTACACAGGTGACAGGAACTTGCCGCCTCGTTCCTGATAATGCTTGCGTTATTCGTAGATATGTGCGGTCAACGACCGACATCAATGGTCGATTGTCATTCTCAATTTTGTTTTTTTCGGATCTGGTACGTCTTTCATGTGTAAACGAGTTATTCACATGTCCCATTTGACCGATAGGAGCGTACTGGCAAATAAACAAAGGAAGCTCTCCGTTACGTTCGAAAAGTGCGCGGAGTTTGGTACAGTTAGGATTAGTCAGTCTTTGCAACGGCACGGATACCGAAAAACCAATCCAGGTAAGTCGAAGTATTCATGCTATTGAATCACGAGCAGCCTACGTCTGCTCAGTTAACCCCATGAGATGGTGTTTACCAAGCGACACAGTGAACAATGTATCACCATTTTCATCCCATGCACAGATCAAGTGATTGTCAGTGAAATAATGTCGATCTGTACATCACAAAATCCACAACAATGGTGACACAACCCATCAGTTATTCGCAATATAGAGATTTCTCCACATTGGGAGGAATCGGAGCGATCTCGGTCCCTAGCTCTTGTTCGACTCTGTATAAGTTGAATCGGTCTTCATAAGTAATGAGACTGATAGCAAGTCCTCGATGACCAAACCTGCCCGATCGCCCAACGCGGTGCAGGTACGTCTCTGAGCTTTTTGGGAAATCAAAGTTAATCACCACGTTGACAGCTTGAATATCGATTCCTCTAGTGAATAGGTCGGATGACACAAGATTGCGGCATGCTCCTGAGCGGAAATCATGGAACACACGGTTTCGTTGCGCTTGGGGCATTTTGGCATGAATATAGAAGCAAGAGTATCCGAGTTGCGTAATTTTTTGAGCAAGTAGTTCGACTCGGTTCACAGAGTTGCAGAAGATAATGCTTTGATTAATTTGAAGCTTGGAGAATAACGTGTTAAGGCAGTGTACTTTCTTTGACTCTTCGACAAAGGCATAGAATTGGGTGATACCGCGCAATGTCAATTCGTCCATAAGGTTGATTTCGTACGGTTTCTTTAACCACCGGTCACGGAAACCACGAACAGCAACGGGGAAGGTGGCAGAAAACAAGGAGATTTGGCGGTCACTTGGAAGATGGCGACCAATTAGTTTTTCAACAACCACAGTGAATTCCGGCGACAACAGTTTGTCGGCTTCATCCATTACGAGCATTTTGCAGTTTTGTAGATTACATACTTTCTTATCTGCGAGGTCCATAACGCGACCAGGAGTACCGACAAGCACATGAACGGGTTGGTAAAAGCGCATAATATCGTCTTTCAGGGATGTTCCACCGGTAGTAACCATGACTTCGAGTCCACGAATATGACGAGCGAGTTTCTTACAGACTTGGGCGGTTTGGAGCGCAAGCTCCCGCGTCGGAACAAGGATAAGGGCGGAAGCGGTGTTTTGTTTCAGGTCGACACGCTCCAACAATGGGATTAGGAAGGCACCGGTTTTACCGGTTCCATTTTTGGCGCGAGCGAGAATGTCGCGATTGGCTAGTGCGACAGGAATCGCAGCCTCTTGTATGGGTGACGGTTTTTCGAAGCCCATTTCGAAAATGCCCATGAGTAATTCGCGTTTCAGGTAGTAGTCTTCGAATTCGTTACCTTTTGTAGCTGTGACATCTTCGGTGCGATGTCTTGTATCCTTAGGTGGTGCTTTGACTTGGTTTCGCCAATGACCTTGTGGGTGAGAATTGGTGGCATCGTTACTGTTGTTGGGGGTGGCGGCAGCAGCAGCGGCGCCACTGCCGTTGGCCTTACTTCCGTTCATTGGTGATGAGAAGGATAGAACTGACAGAGAATGTGGCCGATACGCGGCGGGTCACCACCTCAAAGAAGCAAGAAGCAGAGAGAAAGTGGTAAAGTGGAAGTGAGGAGCGGCTGCCTCACTAGCGCACAGTAGCTCCGGCAGATCGACCCTCGAGGTCGGAGCGAAACAAATGAGCAGATATGCAGGAAATGAAAGCAGGGAAAGAGATGAGATCCGTTTCCGACGTTGTCCGTGCTAAGCGCGTTGAGCAGTGAGGTCGATAGAAAGTGGTAGAGCGTGCTAATAGTAGGAATGAAGCGCCGACGATTATCACCTGGAAACATTCAGAATTTCGATTGGCTTCAATTCGTCTTACAGTATTACACGTGTAAATGTCTGGAGATACAACGATAGTGCAGTGCTTTAAAGCGTGGAAGTATAGTTCAGATATTCGTTAGATAGGGAATAAACGACTAGTTTGTGGAAAATGTACTTTGGCCCTAAGTTCTTCTACCCTAAAGGGCCTGTTACGCGGACCACTTTGCATTAACAATTTTTGTTTATATACATACGGACATTTTTTATTGTTAATACAGTACTAGTTGTAGCACTAATCAGTGTATGACCTAGCACATCCAGTACAGACTCTAACAGCTTCACAAGCTACTACACTGAGTACTGTAACATACTGTACCACGAAGTACAGTGCTCCAGATTTGCCTCAACCCGTTTAATACCTCAATCGCATAGCAAACGTGGCGGTGTACTTGATTATTTCGCACGAAAAGGTTGGTCGGTTTTTTGTAGTTATTCGCCATGGTTTGCCGCATTACATTAGAGCTTTGAACTCAAAAGCTGAGTATTTGCGCAAATACCAATTATTTGTGGAATCACACAATCTTTTAGGATATGAAAGCCGTGTTTCCGTAACGACGGTCAACATTCAATTTTACGAAACTCAATTCTAATGGACAAGTCAAAATACTAGGAAACGTACTAAATTCGCATGATCATGGACGACAACTCAATTACTGTTTCACCTCACAGCCGACCGAAGACTAACATTAATATCACTCATCTTCACTCCTTTCCGTCGTGTCTGCTCCTTGATAGCTAACTTCCTGACGACGTTTTCTTTTCATGCGATACGCCGACTGTTGATCTAACCGCTTCCTCTTCTCTTTTCTAAGAGAATTCATTGGATTTTTAAATGGAGTTAGCGTTTTGGATTTTCTAATGTATCAAATTACGCATGTTAAGATCAGAGTAAGCATGAAGCAGCATAGAAATCGCGATTTTTATTCATTCCGTCCACCCCAAATACAGTTTAAACGAGAAATCAAGTACAGAGACGTTTATATTGCAGGTGCCAACAAAAGATAGAGCTACAGTGCTCAATTGACGAGACAATCGTATTAGTCAAATTCTGGCAATGTTCAGTAAATTCTGACCGTGGTGCATGGCACTCTATTGGTACAGTGCTCTGAAATGGAAAGATATTACATCCTCCAGAACACTTTCTCGAAACAGAACTTGATGATAGCTGAGAGGAAATTATGTCACCGGATGTGTTCCTTGCAAGCCACTTGAAAGTGTAAATACTTCAGTTACATTCGAGAATACACACACACACACACACACGTCAGAACACGGCCTCGAAAGTTGGCAAAACGCTGTGACATGCATCACTTACATCTTTGCAACACGCAGGTGACCCGCTCGATTTCCTTTCCAACATCACGGCATGTAGTGGGCGGTTCTGTCACAACAACAAGCGCCGCCGTGGCAAGTCGTTGGATCCGTACATTCGCACCAAGAGATAGTTCCACTGTCGCGCTAGGACCTCGTGTCGATGGCAATGACAGAACATCATCCGCAACATGAACAAGACCCTGTAGATCGGCGACAAGTTCTGCGTCTCGAGGGTGGTCTGCTGCGAAAACCGTAGTATTTTTTCGTACCAACACTGCTGAACGCACACCCACAACGCGTTCGAGATGTTGCAAAAGTGGGCGCGTAGCACCGTCAATCGCAACACGAATGTGCGAGCCAAAACTCTTGAACATCGATTCGACACCGGCCGCCCGCGCCAATGCGACTGTTGAAAGTTGATGTGAGTACTCTGCACGGAACACGCGCAACACTTCCATTCCTATCACACGTCCATATAGCTCGCCCTGCTCTGCGTTAGATGTCTAGAGACCAAACTGAGTTTTCGAGTAGAGAGGTGTACGTACATCGTCGACATCGTGGAAACAGAGGCAGCGTAAAACTTGCGCCGCCCCTTCCGCATGTGCTGCCGTGTCTTCCACTACTGAAATGGCAAATTGTTCGAGTTCGAGATAAGACACTGGTAAACCGACATGTTTTGTTGATAGTTTGATTACAGCGGTGAGGAGACCGGCGACAAGATTAGGTGCCTGGTTCAATGCCTTGGTAAGCGACTTTCGAAACAACACGATGCTGCCGCGGCCGGAAATAATCAGCAGATTGTGCAGCATCGCACGCCTAGTCGCAATGTTTTTCACAGGGGATGGCAATAGGGATGGGGCTAAATTGCCATTATTGCAAATGTGATACAAATATCACGCGTCGATCTCAATATTGATATGAAATAGTTTCACGTTCAAATTCGTTTACAAAGCAGTTGCAGCTGCCAATTCAGGCTCACAACCAACGCCCGCGACTTGAAAAGCATGCGACACCCCAAGAACAATCTCCTCGCCGAGATAGGGTCCTACTACTTGTAAACCAACAGGTAATCCCTCAACTTCGCCACATGGCACACTACAAGCCGGCAATCCCGCGAGCGACGCCGGCACATTCAGTCTATCATCAGCATACATTTTTGTTTGGTCCACTGTTTTTTCGCCGATTCGGAATGCGGTAGTAGGCGCCACCGGTTTCACCAAAACTTGCACGCCGCCTTCAAAAATGCTTGCAAATTCACGCCTCACACTTTCTCGTACACGCTGCGCCTTTTCATAGTATGCATCATAGTAGCCGCTACTTAATGCATATGTTCCAAGCATGATGCGTCGTTTCACTTCATCTCCAAGTCCCTCTCCCCGTGACGATGTGTAAACCTCACGGGCTGTCTCTACGCCAGTTGCTCTGGCACCGTATCGTATGCCATCATACCTTGCTAGATTAGCCGATGCCTCACTCGTGGCCAGCACATAATACGCCGCTGTCGCTGCTTGCATTGACCGTAGCGACACTGTACGAGTCTTCGCACCGAGCTCTCGTAGTGTCTCCACTGCTTTTTTCATCGCAGCCGCTACACCATCATCAACAAAATCGAATGCATCTTCCACCACACCGACGACTACACCATCAAGTCGTTTTCTCAATGCACCAACATAGTCACACACCGGCGCATCAGCGCTTGTCGCATCCATCCCATCACCACCTGCAATAATCTGCAGAACCTCCGCCGCTTCGCGTACACTCTTCGTCAACGGCCCAATAGTATCAAGCGACGACGCGTACGCAATAAGACCACTGCGCGACACTCTTCCATACGAAGGTTTAAATCCAACACATCCACAATAACTCGCCGGTAATCTAATACTTCCTCCAGTATCACTTCCAAGTGCAACCGGAACCATATCAGCAACAACCGCCGCTGCACTCCCACCACTAGATCCACCAGGAACACGCTCAGTATTCACGGGGTTCTTGGTTACAAAGAACGCCGAATTCTCAGTCGAACTGCCCATTCCAAACTCATCCATATTGGTCTTGCCCACAATCACGGCGCCAGCTTCTACCAATCGGCGCACAACGGTCGCGGAATAAGACGAAACAAAGCCATCCAGTATTCGGCTACCAGCGGTGGTGACACTTCCACGCACACAAATGTTGTCCTTCACTGCAATCGGCACCCCAGCCAAAGCACCAGCGGATTCCCCGCGCCCCACAGCAGCATCGATTTCGCGCGCACGTCTCAACGCCCCCTCGCCATCCACAGAAATGAAGGCGCGATATGTATCATCCTGTGCGGCGATTTTCTCGAGCGATGCGGTTACCTCAGCTTCAGCCGTTGTTTCGCGTGCCAGCACTCGCTTCGCTACGTTTGAGAGACTACATCTCGGAGTGTTCAGCCGACTAGAGCAGGTTCGATGGCGTAAAGGTAATGGAATACGCAAAAATCCCATCGTCATCTTGGATCAACGTCAACGCGAGATCTATTGGATGTTGTCACTCACGCTTCAGAAACGGAGATTTCATTTTTAATTGTGATGACCAAATATTTCTGAGGTGGATACACGTGCTTTTGCCTTTTTGGTTTATTACTACTTTGGTTAAGTATAGATGCATTACGGAGTTTTATACGCGGTACAAGTAGTTATTTCGCCGAAACGCTTTAAGAAATTTGGTAACGTGAGCACTTGTCCAGGATTCTTTCGGTACACATCAAGGAGTTCACGCTCGAATCGTTCAAAGTTTCCAACAACACCACATTCGCAAGAAATATTGTAAAGTGTAAGATATACATTTTGAATTGTTGTCTGCGGTCCGGGTTTGGGTAAATTGAAACAAGAGCCACCGGCGGTGAATCGATACCAGCCATGGTAAAAGGCGTACTCTTGTGTAGTCGGTGTGTTAAGACCGCGCTGCTGCTCAAAGTAGCCGAACTTTCTAGCGTTCGCATCGAATACTGGTTGAGAGCCATCGAAATTGTGGCGGACGAAGGTGAACAACATAGGCCTGGTGTCGATTGAATATTCGATCTGATAACCTTTGGGAACAAGAACGTTTGTGGTTGTCACGCGAATGTTGGACACAGGTGCGTCGATAATCACTCTGAATTGGGCTGGTACGGGACCCAAGAAGCGTGCATGATCAGACATTGTTTGGAATAGTCGGAAATAGGAGATGCACAATCGAGACCGAAGTGTAGTGGTGCAGAAATCTACAATCTCTCCCGGCTTCACATCATGTCGTATCGGTGTTCTGTCTTGTGTTTGGGTACGTTGTCCATATTTCGTGACTTGCAAGGTCCCACGATATTGTGATTCGTGAAGGTAGTTAGGAGCAACGAAAAAGGTTCACAGAAGGATTGTTCACGTTGTACAGCGATTCATCGATAATAGTCGAAATTGAATACGCCCCATTAAGGTCTGTCGTTCCTTCCCCAATCTTCACGTTCCTGCCTTTGTACCTGTGGTAAAGCGTAACTTTGGAGTAGCTCACGGGCAAAAAGCATTTGAACCTTCGCTTCACAGTGATGTGCATTCAATTCGAACTCGGCAATAGAAAGAGAAGCAGAATCACTGGGACGAATGAACTGGATGCCCATTCTAATTGTACAGTACTGAGGAGGTCAGTAATAAGGTGTAGATCGATTACTCGTGAAGAAGTGGGACATTTATCGAGATGCATGAATAGTTCACCTGTGTTTTACAGTAAAGAAAGGATTTGCATCGAATATTAGCGGTCCCACAGATGCCTGTGGCTCTCAACTCCGCTTACCTAACGCTGCACGTAATTTGGAAGATTCTTTCATTGCTGCAACAGTAATTGAATTGAAGATTCGTTCATTTCGCCTACACAGCGATTGTGAATAATTTGTTTGATGACGGGTCTAGCGTAGTTGGCAGTTGCCCACACCCACGCTCTAAATTCAAAATGACATCTTCACTGTGTGGTGAGAAGCCATCCAGATCAGCCACAATTCAGTCCCTCCTTTTAATATAAGACAACGCGTTCATTTCCAGTTTGTTTTATTCCTTACCTTTGCCATACACCGATCTACAATACGATCTGTTGGATCCGGAAGTAAACTTCGATATGGTTTACGCCAATGAAGTAATTCACAAACGTCAGACTTTTTCATTGGAACTGCGCAGAGAGAAATCACTGATCGCGGTCTCGGAAACACTAGGAAACAATATTTATGATTGGCTTTACAGCCCTCATTCTATCAGCGAAGTCTAGAACTTGCGTTAACTTATTCGTATAGAAATTGTTGAGGTTTTCACGCTGCACATGTTGTTTGTGCTCGGAACAGTTTTTCAAAGATTGGGAAAGTGAGGACTTGACCAGGGTTGGTTCGGAACACTTTGTAACTTTCCGCGTCGAACTGTTGAAAGCCACAAGCGCAAAACATGTTATAAATGGCAAGATATACGTTTTGCGGAATCAAGAGCGATCCAGTTGGTCGAGGATTAGGGCACCCACCGCCCGCATTGAAACGGTACCAAGCCCAATAGAATGCGTACTCTGCGGTGGTCGGCTTATTGGGGTCTCGTTGTTCAAAGTACCCAAACTTCTTCGCGTTTGCATCGAATACTCGTTGAGAACCGTCGAAGTTGTGACGGATGAACGTACGCAACATGGGCCTAGTATCCGTAGAGTATTGAAGCTGATACCCATTGGGAACAAGAACATTGGTCGTGGACACACGAATGTTCGGCACAGGGGCATCGATAATAACCTTGAACTGAGCAGGCACGGGACCAGGTGAACGAGCATGGTCAGACATTTCTTGGAAGAGTCGATAGTAGGACAAGCACAACCGCGAGCGAAGAGCGGTGGTACGATAATCGACGATCTCGCCTGGTTTTACCCCGTATCTTGTCTGCGTCCTGTCTCGAATTTGGATGGGTTCTCCATATTTTGTGAGATGCATGCTGCCGCGAAATTGTGATTCATGAAAGTAGTTGGGTGCAACGAAAAGGTTGACAGAGGGGTTGTTCAGGTCGTAGAGCGATTCATCGACAACCGTCGATATGGAGTATGCGCCATTGAGGTCGGTCGTTCCTTGACCAATTTTGACATTTGACCCTCTGTACCTGTGATAAAGAGTGACTTCCGAATAGCTCACAGGTAGAAAACATCTGAACCTTCCCTTCACAGTCACATGCATTCCATCAACACATCCCAAGAGGTACAGGAACAGAGTAAAGAGGCCAATTGCAGTTGAGGATGTCATTTTAGAGTTGTCCAGAGGCTTGTTGGATGAGCCCACTGCGAAAATGCGATCGATATTTAAACACTGTTTGGCGGGTCGTTCCACAAACATCTGTTTTACAGTGACGTGGTGCTGTGTTCAAAGTTTACTCAAGATCTTTGCGGATAAGGATCTCAGATTTCGTCATCGAACTGTAATTGGCAGTATATGCATTGTTGCTATATCTGATTCGTACATTTACTCATACTGTACAATAGTTGTGGATCCCCAGTAAACTTAGACTCAGTTTCTCAGTCCATCGGATTGAATGAATTACATTAGCAAGCAACTCATTAAGGATGACAAGGATTTTGTAAATCAAAATTGCACTGTCCTTATCTTCAGATTTCTTACTCGGCAGTTCTCATGTTCAGTGCTGAAAAGCCAGACTAAATTACTTCTTACATCGCCTAAGTTCTCAACAATGCGAATCCTAACAAGGAATTGCAACTTTCTCTTTCGTACTACTGTATTGTGCTGTACATACGTACTACTGTACTCGTCGAGAATACGTACCGTACTGTCCAATGTACCAGTTACAAGCTTGCATGAAACTTACTGCATGTACTGTAATCTACACCCCCTTGCCAAAATTATTCGGCCGACTGAAAACTCGATACGTTTACCCAGTAGGGAGTTTATGAAATTAGAGAAGCGTACAGGTAGTTTGCTGTTTTCTGTTCAACACGAAGCGCAGGACAAATTGCGGCTTAACTCAAACCGCAACCAGCAATCGGCCCTAAGATTTGTTGTTGCTCACTACAGTAAATTTATACTAAACAGGAAAGCGTGTCTAATGCTTGCTGTGACGAGGGGAGACTTAGGGGACGTTAGAGCACGTCCACCTGGGCAATCGCATAGAATTCAAGTGCAGTTGTTTTGTCATGGGACATAAACTTAGTTTGCAGTCGGTGCAGTAATCAAGACGCATCCGACACACTCGGTAGGGTGGACAGAGAATGGTTTCAGAAAACTGGTGAGTGCCGTTTGTATTCTGTAGGTTGAGCATTGCCTGTGAAGGTATGTCTCTTGACCAGTGGTGAGCAAAATACATCTTTAGTGTGCCTCGCACCATGTCGCCATCACTTTATGCCTAGCAGTGACAAAAAATGAATTGAATTGGCGGTAAAAGCAATAATTGAAACTGCTAATTTATTTTTTGGTTTCTTTCAAACAGTTATTTATAGTACAGAAATGAAACTATCTAATTACTATTGCTCGGAACAAGCAAAAATATGATTGAGCCGAACCAATTTGAGTGCATCTTTTTCAACTTGGATTATGTCACTAAATCACAAAAATTTTGCTTATGCAATGACCTTGTGTGCTCAAATCATTAGATCGCAAGGTGAAAAGGCTAATTCTGGAAAGTTTCGAGCACCAAAATGTTTCTTCATACTAACAACCGGGATTGGAATCATTGTGATGTAACAGTCAAAGTTGATTAGTGTGCCATATTTATTGCAATAGGCAATAACTGACTGCAAAAATACAGTGATCCGGTTATTAACTGAAATCAAACTCAAGTATGCAATAATTTTTTGCATCTTTGAACGGTCCTCTTAATAAAGATAAATGGATTAATGAGCGGCAAATTATAGAATTGATTTAGCACTCGAGAAATGATGCTCACAAATACACCTATTCTGAATATCTGCACTTTTCCACCCGAGCAAGAGCGACAGTACTTCGTCTCAATTGCTCCTAACATACTGTAGAAACTGTAAGATACGAAGAATATATATATAGATATAATGAGATCATTCACGTATTAAACCTCCTCTAACGATAGAAATTTCGAAAGTATATCTTTTCTTCTCGCGAAATTTAAATTAGCCATTGCAGCCGAAGTTCCATATAGAACATTGCCAGCATCATACCTCGAACAAAAAAACAGGAAGAGATGTATATTTTCTAGTTTAGCTACTCTTCAACTTGACATATGTTCACGAATCTGAACACGGTTCAGAGTAGTATCATAGAGTAATCAGCAGATCACATAGGCGGTTAGATAACTATATGACCGGTCGCTTAAGCTGCGAAAATATTCTATGTCAAGTTTGTGCAGCTAATTCAGTGTTGGATAATATTTTTCCTGTTTGCTCTAATTTCGCCTCACGATGATTTAAATAACTGAATAAAAGTAAATTAATAAATTTTCCTTTCACTCAGTCTAATCTAATTATCTAATATCTTTGCTAATTAAATCTATGTTTTGAGCAGTGTTTCTAAATAATCAACGAAACTTGATTCTTAATGTATCTCTGTATTTCCAATTGCCCTATTTTCTGCTAGGGAAGACATCGGCCGAAATTGAACGAATGACAAGTCGCTCGCATGATGCAATCCTAAACATTCCTAACAACTTGGTAAACTACAAAAAACAAGAAAGGCAAGAAATACCCCCAATATTACTCACAACTGTTTCCTGCTCAATTAAAAAAGTGAATTGAAGTCAATACAGCGTGCCAATTACGCGCTTTTGTCAATGCTAACGCTTTTTTATTAGAAAATGTAGCAGTCAATACCCTTCACAGATGTATGAAGTGGAAATCGATGTCATCAAATCTTTCGCTATAGAGCGGGGGACACAAAAATATTTTTAACTTCACAGATATAATGTTGAAGAAAGATGCATTTTTTCGCGCAATGTTATATTCACCCTCGTGCTGACTCAGCTAACCCTGTTTAATATTTTGCGGGAACGGTAAAAGGAGAAGTTTGTGATTAAACATTCAAAACTATTCTACTGCGTGTGTTCTCTAGTTAGTGCGCTAGCTCAAAGTTTATCTGAGATGGCAAGAAAGTCACGGTATAGAAAGATTTTAAGTGAAATGACAGCTTACCTTGTTTCAAGATTATGGAGGATTCTGTTCTTAAAACTAAATAAATCTTAGTTTGTCTAATTGAATGCTAAAAGCATAATTTTTGTTGTTTTTGAAAACAATAATAGCGAAACATTCACAAACCTGAAGTAGAGTACTTCCCACTTCTTTAAATATTATTTTCTAAAATTGACAGATCAGACAAAATTGCAATGCGCCTTAATCATAGTGGAATATAATTCAGCATTACTCAAAATAGGAAAGCACAAGAACAATAAAATTGGACAAGACGATGGGTATCGAAGAAGCAGCATAAATTTGAAAGCGCCAGATGGTATTGGCAATGGAAAGCAAGGTCAGGTAAGGCTATATTTAATACTGTGAGTATATCGGCCGATCATCAGTGAATTACGCAACAGGAATCACACCTAAAGTAAGAGAATTAAAAAGCTCAGAAATCGATTCTAAGTATAATACAAAACTGTAGAACACAATCAGTATCAGGCAGGTACTTTGAGATCTTGATAGCGATTCCGACATACATGCTCGCTTCCTTCAGCAATTTTGTGATGTCCATCGATAATATGGTGTTGATGTCAGTATGATATGCAGCGAAATAGAAGATGAAAATGCTTGTGATTTCCGATAAATCTGAAAAAAACGTCTTATAAAAGCTTCTGGTCTGATACAGTTAAAGTAGAAGACACTGCCAACAAAAGTCAAGCTCGTACCAGAGGATATTTGCACGATGTTTAACCGTTTGATGCTGCCAAAATAGAAACAGTGACATTGCAATCAATTATAGTGTCCACGTATTTATCCGGCATTGCACATCTGTTGCAATTACACTGATTCAGCAAAACAGCACTCCTCTAGAGGTACTGCTCATGCAATAGCTTTAAGATGATTTCGAAAACAAGCTGCGATCGGTTTCAAACGTTTGCTAGTATAACTATTATGAGTTGATTAACAAGGAGTTCTCTGATAGAGATATTGCATCACAGGAGGGCATACCGCAACGTATTTGTACAGCCTCTTATTATGATCGGATTGATAGCGGCAGTCGAACTGGAGCAGATCGCTCTAATGAAGAT